>Ga0115006_10002032_pt1 | contig 13062 bp, 8 predicted proteins | sample ArcOceMetagenome_3_FD_88943 | JGI IMG/M metagenome (GOLD analysis project Ga0115006, IMG submission 88943) | Marine eukaryotic phytoplankton communities from Arctic Ocean - Arctic Ocean- Svalbard ARC20M Metagenome | ecosystem: Environmental > Aquatic > Marine > Oceanic | place: Arctic Ocean...
CATGGTCTTGTTGTGCGTCTTGTTGATGTCCTCGACCTTCCGGCCGTAGTGGTCCAGGTCGACGCGGAGCTTGTCGTACTCCTTGAGGTGCCGGCCGATCCGCGCCGTCAGGATCCGCTCCCACTCCGTCGCGTACGACACGATGTGCTCGGCGTACTTGGCCGCGTACAGCTTCCCCTTCTTGTGGAGGGCCAGGTGCACCGCCGCGTAACTCGTCGGGGGAGCCGCGTCGTGGGTGGCTGTCCCGCCCCCCGACCCGCTATCGGCCTCCCCCCCGGTCGTAGGACCCCCGTCGACCGTTCCCACGGCGTGGCTGGGTATGTCCCCCGCGCACCCGAACAGCGGCGTGTCGACCGTCATGGCGTTGACGGCCTTGGCCACCTCGAGGCGGCTACGGGAGTGCGCCTTCATGGCGTCGAGGTTGCCGTTGAGCGTCGAGATCAGGAACTTGAGGTTCTTCGAGAACGTGCCGTACCGGGTACGGAGGTCGGCGAGCTCCTCGGACCGGTTCTTCGACTTGGCGATCCCGGTCTTGTCCTTGACGCGGGTCGCTATGCGGTTCTTTTTCATCATCGTTGCAGATGACGCGACGGCGGGAGACGGCGGGGGTGGCGCGATGCGTTCCGTGTGTCTGTCGGGTGTGGTATGCAGCAGCCCGCGTCGTGCGTCGGTGTCGTGCGGTGTTGCCGGTGCGTGCGTGCAACCGCCAGATCGAAGGCTAAGGTGCGGTCAAACTCCCGATAGGTCTCCCGGTTCGTTCCGGCAGGGGTCCGGACGGACGAGGACAAGGAGGGAGAAGGTGTTGTTTGCTCGGTCGGTCTGCCGTGGCTGAGGGCTTACTCCTCAATCTCCATTGTCCCTTCTTACTTCGTGCTAACGCAGGCTAACGGTTGGGTTCCGTCATCTCGATTCCGTTGGTAAGCCTTTTATACCTCCCTTGGGATAGGATAGAAAGTATGGTGCATTAGTTTTACCCCTAAAACTGGTAACTTTTCTAGAGAAGAAGTGGAGACTCATAGGTGAACCACTTGCAAGCTCCATGTCTGCATCCTCAAAGTCCAGGCCACCCTCAATTGCTTCGTCGCCTCTCCACAATATCTTGTGTTCAGTTGACTCAGCAAGACACCAGTGACACCAGCTGAAGTGCTGCAGAGAAAATCGAGCCCACGCCAGCCAGCACCAGCGAGAAATTTTTGACCTCCTCCAAAATAATGTCCAGTTAATGAATGCACATTGATTTGTTGTGCACTCCTCTACAAGAAGTCACCTTGCACTGACCAGTGCGTTGGCACGTTTGGGGAATGTATTGGCCACAATTATGTCATTGGCCACAATTGTCCATCTCCCCGGTATCTGATTGCATGGCTGTCCCCTGAATGCAGAGAATCCGTTGACGGGAGAAATCAAAGAGGAGGAGGACACAAAGCACCGTTGGGGACGTGGATGTCCACCGTCGCACAATGAGAATGATACAGAAATACTTCTTCCGAGGTTATTTGCTTATCAAGAAAGTCTTAGTTATCACCTTAATCTATCCTCTCTACATGTGGGTCATCTGTTCAGCCAAACACGTATGAAAACAGGCAGTCATTTGATTACTTTTTGTCCTCTGGGTCAGACAGTGGACTGTATGCTGGGCTTGTCGGACTGTAAGCCTGAAGATGGTCGTGAGACTTGAAGAGCAAAGTGCTAATGGCAAAGGAAATACCTAGACTTACAGGTGAAGTAGGAGAATATGCCGGGCTGGTGGGGGAGTAAGCTGGACTAGTTGGAGAGTATGCTAATGAGGGAGCAGATGCATAGTGAGATAAATGCCAGCAGGTTTGACATAAAGGAGGCACCAAAATTGCCCAAGGATTGCCTTACCAGGAGATGTCGGTGAATACGCTGGACTTGTCGGTGAGTATGCTGAATCAGGGCCGCGAAAATGTCAGAAATAGTGCATCAAAATGAACAAAGTCGGATGTATTCTTACCCGGGGAGGTCGGGCTATAAGCCTGTTGATGAACGTTGAGTGTTAGAGCGCAATAACAAAATAAAACGTAATCGAGTCTGTGGAAAGTTACCGGTGAAGTAGGACTGTATGCCGGCGACGTCGGCGAGTATGCTACACACACAAAATTGTGAGAAGACGAAAAATACACAGTATTACGAGGGAGCAGCTAAGTTTACCTGGACTGGTCGGTGAATACGCTGGGCTTGTCGGAGAATACGCTATAATCACGGGGGAAGAGGATTGTGAGCTCGTGAGATCAGTTAGAACGAACCCGACAGGACTCACCCGGACTCGTCGGGCTGTAAGCCTAATAGAAGAGAACCAAATGATTAGAATACATCTCCAAGGAGGGTACGAATGGGCATCGGCCATACCGGAGAAGTAGGAGAATATGCGGGGCTTGTTGGGCTGTAAGCCGGGCTAGTTGGGCTGTACGCCTACAATGGTTGGCAGTCAAAAGTGAGATCATGTGTTGACATAGAAGAAACAATAGAACACTTACTGGTGACGTCGGCGAATAAGCCGGGCTTGTTGGCGAGTACGCGGGACTTGTTGGTGAATATGCCGGACTCGTGGGCGAATACGCTGGCGATGTCGGGCTGTAAGCCGGCGAGGTTGGACTGTAGGCAGGACTCGTCGGCGAATATGCAGGCGAAGTTGGACTGTAGGCTGGGCTTGTTGGGCTGTAAGCAGGACTTGTTGGACTGTACGCCGGTGAAGTTGGACTGTATGCTGGCGAAGTTGGGCTGTAGGCGGGCGAGGTTGGAGAGTACTGTGGGCTACTAGGGCCAAACTCGCCATACGATCCACTTGCGCCCGAGCCCCCCGCAGGTGAGTAGCTTGGGGAAAAGCCGCTAGCAGCTGGGCTAAACCCGCCGACAGCGGGGCTAAATCCACCAGCGGCATCGACGAACGGAGACATCTCCACATTTTGATTCATACTTGGACTAGCCGCAAAAGGTGTCGATGCGTAAGGGGTGGGCATCCCTATACCGCCACCAACTAGTCCAAGGTCCTTGTCCCCCTCGAGATTGTCCACAACAACCTCGACAGCATCACGTACGACCTTGTGCTCGTCAAGAAGGAGATCGATGTCACCTGTGCCCACACGGGCGAGTTGTCCCATCATGATGTTCTCTGTGACTCCACGCAACACCTCTTCTTCAGCATAGAGTGCAGCGTCGTTGAGCATGTCCACTGTTTCCTCGAAGGAACATCTCAGAAGAGGCCCAGACTCAACACGATTAATTCCATGGCGGTCGACGGCCATCAAATGGCCATGCATTGTCATCACATCCACGAGGCATGCAAGGTGGCGATAGTTGACGTAGGAACCATCGAAGGAAATAACGTTGCGCAGTTCGCTCAAAATCGCCGCGCGAACACCCTCGATTCCCAGCACCGTAAAGACTTCAACGATGTCGTTCGATATCGTCCTGCTAGCGTCGACATGTTCGATGCCGAGAACTGACATGAGATTGGACCCGTCAGTCTCGAGTACCCACTCGTCGATGCGTTGAAAACCCCTCTCGTCGTCCCATTTGACTCTCTTTTCTTCGCGCATGAAGACTTTCTTGACGTCTTCGACTCCACGGAGTTTGAGCGTCTGGAGCATGCTCTTCTCAAGTCGTTTGAGAAAGACGTCGTCTTCTTGGCCAAGCTCCACATCCTCTACCATCATGGCATTCCCGTTTTCATCAATATTGTGTGCCATCGGCATATCGTTCACGATTCGTATTCTTGCGACTAAGTCATCCGCATTGTCGTCCGACACGACAACATTGAGGTCACTTCCATACTCATTGGCGATCATTGATGTAATCTCATTCATCTTGATCTTCTTGTCTACCATGACTGCTTGGTTGAGTTCAATACGTAGTACCCAGGGCGAGAGACGACTTAGATCTTCCTGCGTTTCTTCGCCCATTTCATAGTAGTCCTTAACGAACTCGCGGTCTTGTTCTACGATAGTGTTCATTGGATCAGGATCATAATATATTTCCGTGAGCTTTGTGACGTCACCCAAGACGGTGTATTCGATAGAGGAATGGACCATCTTCGCAATGTCAGCGTCTCCACTAACTTGGGGTTTTAGGTGAATCGTCAATCCAGGTGTTTTGACAGTCTTAGCCACGTTGATGATCTCCTTCAGACGGGGCACTCCCAGGGTAACGTTCTTGGCAGAAACACCAGCGTAGTGAAAGGTATTCAATGTCATCTGCGTAGCAGGCTCTCCAATACTCTGAGCCGCAAGGACGCCAGCCATCTCGCCAGGACTAACCTTAGCATGATGAAAACGAGTTTCAATCTCGCCGATGACCCAGTTCAAGGCCGCCTCACTCAATCTATACTCCTTCAGAACGCGCTTGCTGGAAAGGTAACTTCTAATCAAGATCGAGTAAAGAGTAGTCGCATTCTTCTGAGCCTCTACGCTCAACACATCATCGCCGACGACCACAACAAGACGACGAAGCAATGCGTCTATCTTTTCAACGACGTCACGTGGATGCAGATCAGAAGGCTGTCCTTTGTCGATTTGGAATTGGCGGAGCGCGTTCTGTATGACACGTTTGATGTTACCAGGGGCGTATGAACTCGGGTCGTCCTCTCGGCCTGCTTCTCGATTGGCCATGACAACTCGCAGAATCCTCTGGTCATCCTTCAAATCCTCGATTTCTTGGTCGAGCACCTGTTGCACTTGCGAGTTGTGCCGACAGTCATCGATCGTCTCAGACTGTATGAAAGGAATGCCTTGGTCGTCATAGCCAAAGTCCGGATCAGCCGAAGACAGGAGGTACCTCTCCTCGAAGTCAACTTTATTGAGCGTCAATGAATCGAAGGACTGCTTCTCAATCCACACAGCATCCATGCCATCTTCGCCATAGAGAAATTGTACAATCTGGCCGCCCGAGGTACGGAGTGTGCCGTCATAACGAGCCATGACCGTTTCCATCGCCTTGACTAGACGTCGTTGGATGTATCCAGTCTCGGCAGTCTTACAAGCAGTGTCAATAAGACCCTCGCGGCCACCCATGGCGTGAAAGAAAAATTCCTGTGGTGTGAGACCGAAGAGGTAGGAATTCTCGACGAATCCTCGCGACTCGGGGCCGAGATCATCCTTTTGAAAATGAGGCAGAGTTCGGCGCTTGAAGCCGTAGGGGATACGATTACCCTCGACATTCTGTTGGCCTACACAAGCGATGATCTGGGAAATGTTGATGAAGGAGCCCTTCGATCCGGCGGTGACCATTGCCTTGACGCTGTTCGTCTCGCTTAAACTGGACTGAGCGGATTTGCCAGCGTGGTCTCTCGCCGTATTAAGGACGCGATTGACAAGCTGCTCAAAGGACTCAATCATAGTTCGCCCGGGTTGTGTCTCCAGCTCTCCTCTCTGACCCTTGCGAACCAAATCAAGCACATTAAGTTTGGCCTTGTTGATTGTGTTGGCAATTTGTTCCATCGTGCCGACGTCTGCGATAGCATCGCAGGCCCCGATTGAGAAACTGTACTGCAAGATCCAGTGATTCACAACCTGCTGGGTTTGGTTCATGAAACGGGTTGTGTCCTCGTGACCAACGTCAAGCCACGCAGTATGAATGATACCACCCATACCACTACCAATAGTCTTCTTGTCGATTGTACCTTCAATGAGTTCGCCTTCCACTATTCGAACTTGGTTGTCATAAACATTAAACGTGTCTGGTTTCGGACCGCCGTTGTTGGCTTTGCCTCGCAGATTGATTTTGGGCAGAATAAGAGTCATTATCTGCTTGCCCGTCCACAGCTCCTCCGGCTTGTAAATGGCAGGGGGGGGGATACGTCCATCCCAGTCAGTTACCCACATGAGAATGTTCATGAGGAGATCTTTCTTTATAAATATGTCTCTTTTGGTCATCTTCTGTACGCCCAGCAGAGAATCTTGAATGATCCCCATGACGGGTCGATTCGACTGCCCACTGACAATAACCCTGGGGCTGTGCATCATCAGTTCTGCCTCGGCGCGGGCAGGTAGGCTCTGGGGGACATGTAAATTCATTTCATCTTTTACGTGGAAGATACTGTCAGAACGAGCTGTGTAAACGGCTTAGTACGGAATGAAATCACTTACCACCATCGAAGTCGGCGTTGTAAGGAGATGTACAACTCAAATTAAGTCGGAAAGTACTCCAGTCCAACACCTTCGCTTGGTGGCCCATGATCGACATCTTGTGCAAACTTGGTTGTCGGTTGAAAAGAACGATGTCGCCATCATTTAGGTGGCGTTCTACAATCCATCCGTTGGCGAGGAGCAAGTCGCTCTTGTTCTTAACATAGCGCAAATCTATGCGCAATCCATCACTGCGAATGATGTGCTTGGCGCCAGGGTGTTCCGTTGGACCATTCGCCACCAAAGCGCTTAGCTCATGGATATTGAATGGTGTCACGCGCGTCGGCACTGTCAAATTCATGGCGATACTTCTGGGCACGCCCACTTGATGGATGCCCAGATTCGGATCAGCAGTGATAACAGTACGTGCCGAGAAGTCGACTCGCTTCCCCATGAGATTGCCACGAATCCGTCCTTCCTTCGACTTAAGTCGCTGGGTGAGAGTTTTCAACGGTCTCCCGCTCCTTTGGGTCACCTGGGGCATGCCTCGTATTTCGTTGTTCATAAAGGCGCAAACATTGTGCTGCAGGGCTTGTTCGAACTGCTCGACGATGATATTAGGCTCGCCGTTCTTGATGGCAGTTCTAAGGGCGATGTTTGACTTGACAATGTTGACAAGTTGGTGGGTGAGGTCGTCCTCAGAAGACTGAGCACCACCCCCCATAACGACCGAGGGCCGGACGTGCAGTGGCGGGACAGGCATGACAGATATGCACGTCCATTCGGGACGCGCCCATGTCACATCGAGACCAAGTGCCTTGGCGTCCTCGTCTCTCATCCTCTTACTGGATGGAGTGAATTCACTAGTCAGAACAAAATGTGTCGTCTTCGAGGGCCACTTCCCTAACTTCAAGAAGCAACTTACAATATTTCAACTGCCTTCTGTGCACTGAAGAACTGTTTCTTGTCACCACTCGTACCAGGCATGCGTTCCATTTCATCGGCATATTCAATCTCAACGTGCAGCCCAACCTTTGTGTATTTGGGCTGAAATCCGTTGCAATGATCACACCTCTTCTTCGGTCTGATAAGCTCGTGCATGGCATTTAACCGACGCTTTCGATTCTTAATGCCACGGGCCTTCTTAAATTTGAATTCAGTATCCTCCACGGTAATGCGGCTGCAGTGGAAGCAGACACAGCGTAATGCCTTGAGCGTCACGTCAAGAAAGCCATAATGGTAAACCGGTCTAGCGAGATCGATGTGACCGAAGTATCCCGGATCAGACTTGTCGTGGAGGTCACCTAAACGCGGGTCGTTGACACCACCGTATACTGGCTGACCAGCCATATACGTCTGTTTCCGGGGATGTGAATAAGAACAAGCAAGATAAGAGGCGAGAAATCATGATTATCCTTCCAAGATCCGTCAATTTGAATAGCCCTACTGCGTTCATTTCAGGAGCACCGTTGCCCGTTTCAGGAGCACCGTTGCCCGTAAGGGAAAATGGGTCATGGCAACCTCATGGCATCCCAGGACCGGCCAGGACGCATATCCCTCAACGTACCTCGTAGCGCGTGACGCCCGCGGGTATTTTGCGACCGTTAACGGTGATCGCTTGAGTCACTGAATACTGACGCAGTTCCTCCGGATTTATAATCCCAAATTGAAGTTTTTTGATGCGGCGGAGACGTGCCGTGGAGTGGCCAAAGTTCGTCGACGCCTGTGACAACGATATTGCCCCCGCCTCCCGGGCCGTTCCATCCCTGGCTTGAACCATTTTATAGCGAATGGGATTTGAGATTTGATCTCAGTTCTCTTTTCCCTTCTCAATGGCACGGACCCTTTGACTCCCAACACGCCGAAAGCAGAGCTCCCAGAGCGATGCAGATATTCACTCAGTTCGAGGATCGTCCCGTCTCGTCCAGAGCTCCTCTACCGACTTGGGTGGTCAGTTAAAAGGGGGTTGTCGGATGATGAACTAGAAGGATTGTATGCAACCCTTTGTCCCCTCGCCTCTCTGCTTGTCAATAGGACTCCAAGGCTGTCCAAGGCTGTCCAAGGCTGCAAGGCTGCACTCGGGACCCGCGCAGGACCTCGGACTCAGTAAGTGCAAGATCTCGATTGTCAGGAACGTGTGCTCTCAAGTACAAACTTTGAGGGAAGCGCTGCTCCGTCGTGCTCGTCCCTCGTCCGTCTCCGTCGGGCCCGCGAGTCCTATTGGTAGGCGATTGTTGCCTGTCTGCGCTTATTACTTTGTGCGGCTCGTGCAGGCTCCGGATTGGGCGAGCTGCGATCACCGCCGTTCAAACTTTCGCCAGGACCGATGTTTGTCTGCCCCGCGCGCTCTCTAGTAGAGCAAGAGCATCAGCATAATAGTCGTACATAGTCGTGCAGGGTAGGTAACTAAGCCGTACATACATAATACTGCTTCTCACCGTATTGACTAAATTCACTATGGGGCTACATTGAACCGCGGTGATTCCTACGGAGGACCCGATACTGACGGACACCCACGTTAGAATGATGCCCCTGTCATCTATTCACCACCGTGTTGCCCCTCCTGCCTACCATCGTGTCTTATCGTCGACGAAATGATTCACCCCTGTATCATGAGAAGATTGGTATTGCTGCTGTGTGTTCTCGTCTGGGATGTCTCTGCGTTCCACACACCCCTTGTTGGTGCGAGGATATTGCGGAGCGGATCGGAGCTGTGCGCTCTGAACAAGCGCAATAAATTCAACAAGCAGAAGGATCTGGCCGCGAAGATGGAGGCTGCGAGACGTGCCCGTGAGCAGACCGATGGGACAGGCAGCGACGAAGCTGTCGCCGAAAGCCCCGCCATGTCGATTAAGGATCAAAATGACAGATTAAGATTTGAACACCTGCTAGAGAACTCGATGTCAGGCAACTATGACGACGGCTACTACATGACAGAGGAACAGGAGAACGAGGCGGCCGAAGCTTCGTTCTCGGGAATTCAGCGGCTTTACGAAGGCGACCCAGCTCCTACAGACTGCTGGAAAGATTTGCTCAACTTGGACGGTGAGCAACTTGGACGAGGGGGTATGACGCGCACATTACCGTGGATGAAGAGCGGACCTGCTGATGACTATATAGTGATGATCACCGATCCACGGCCCAAGAGCGCCGAGCTGCGCACTGCCATGAAGAGGATGTCTTCGCTTGGTGCTGAATTGAGAAATCGCATCGTAATCATCAATTCCGACACTCCTGCAGCGAATCGAAGGTTCGTGAAGAAGAACTTCGGGGAGGAGGGTAGTACGGCCCCAAGGATATTATCGGACGAGAAATTAGACTTGATGAGAGAATACACGGCTCTTGGCGAGAAGAGATTCAGCATGACGATGTTCATCCTTAGAGGTGGGAAAGTGGAGAGGCTTGTTCGAGAGGTCGAGGCCGAGGTGCTGAAGACGGTCGTCGTGAACGCATGCAAGTCTTTAACTTAGGGACTAATACTAACTACTGTACTGCTCGTCTCAAAGACGTCGCCTCTCCTTCTTTCCTCCAAACTGTTGCGTCTTCTTCTTCTTGGCACCACCTCCATCCTTGTTCCCACCCTGCTTCTCCGCTTGTTTTTTCCGCTGCATATCCTTCTTGTGCATGCTGATCTGCTTGCGTTTTGCTTCGTCCGGTCGTTCCTTTTTCTTATTCTGTGTGGACTTGCTGCCGGCTTCCTTGCGGTGGTAGAAGTCCATGGCGTCCGTGTCGCCCATGACATCGCCGCAGTTGCCTCCGATGGCGCCGCCCCCGCCCCCGTCACCACGACCTATTGTCAAATCTGCTTCCTCCTCCTCCATCATCGCACTGAGCTGTTTGCGCGGCCGGCGATTCCTCCCGAGCTCTCGTTCACGCTCCTCTTCCATCTCCGCCATCTTGGTCAAATCTCCAGTCGACAGGGCGTGTTTCATCTCGGTAACTACGATTTTCGGTTTGGTGCGGACCCGAATGCGGTGCTTGTTTTGTGCGTCTTTCAGACGAGCTTCCGTCTCCTCCTTGTTCGTTCCCCACTCGCCTACCCCTGACGATATGTTTATCTTGAGCATGTCGGCAAATGATGGTGTCTTTTTTGTCATGTTGGATCCACCCCAGGCTCCTGCGGAGGGCGACGTGGCCATAGTCCAACTTGATGTGCCTTCGGAGGGAGCTGACACGAACGTTCCTGACTCTTCGTCGCTATCTGTCATGACTTGCTCCTCAATCTCTTCCCCTTCGGTAACTACCTCGAACGATTCTTCTTCGAGTGCCGACACGTTAACGACTTCTTCTTCGTCCTCTTCCTCGCTTGACGAGTCTGACTCGTCTTCAACGATGATCTCGTGCGCGTTGTCGCTAACTACAAGATCAGGCGTGGATGCGCAACGTCGAATGTGACGACGGGGTGACCTCAACACTGAACCCGACGAAACGGACGATTCGTTGGACTGTTCCTTCGTGGCGGACACTTGCAAACCGCAAATGGTGGCACTTCTTTCTCGCCTGCGTACTCCTTGAGCTATCTCCCCGCTCGGACATGTGCCGCTGTTATCAGTAGATGGCAGTATCACCACACGGTTCCCCACGGGTGGTTCGTCCTCCTCTGCGATCATCTCCCAACCTGAATTATTCTCGCCAGTGGCAGTCGGCGGTTGAGCTGTGAGGCTTGGCCAAGCCGTCGACGACATAGTTTCAGCCAGCATGGCTATGGTTGAAGTTATAATTTGTAGCCGTCGTGATAGGAGACTGACAGGCCTCTTCCGTGCCTCCCGAGGACTCACGTCTATGTGAGAGACGCGTGAGTACCGGAGTTAGAGAATGGAATGTACCGAGCCCGATAGCGTCTCGCCTTGTCCAGGTGGCGTCTCGCCTTGTCCAGGTGGAGGGCAGGGAATGCAGCAAGTCGAGTATTCTGTGCGATGCGACGTCGTTGTTGCGAACGCGAACTGCCCCAGGAAGCCCCAAGAATTTGCGTTTGCTCACATTCGATCAGGCCAATCAGACCCAGACGCGGCCGTCAGAGACTAGACCAGTACTATCACCCGTACTCGTACTTCTCTTGTTGACACTTTCCCGAGATATCCGACGCCATTCCATTCAAGCCATTCGAGTTTGCAAACTGCAGAAGATCGGCGCCATTGATGCGTTTTTATGGGCTATTGAGAATTTGCGGGGAGGAGGTTCAAGACCCCCGGGCAGTGCCTTTCCCGCCCGCTACACGCGGCGGCGCCATCGCCACGACAACTCCGAGGACGACACAAAAATCACGGTCGTCAGCATCAGTGACACCCTCTGTTCCTCCTCTTCGGCTTCATGTGTAGGGCGAAGGGGGGCAAAGAGTAAAGGGGAAGCAGCCACCACCAAAAGCAATCATCGAACATCACAATCAAGTTTCTAAGTCAGTTACAGGCCCTCTTTGCCATATTCGCTGAGGCACGCGGCGGCATGATGAAGGGTTCATACTGCGAAGAAAAGAAAGACTGTCAAGCAACCACCGGCCGTGCCGCACAGCTTGCCAGGCCGAACGTCCTCTCGTTGCAACCGTACCGATGCGCCCGTGACGACTATGACTCCGGTATACTACTTGACGCGAACGAGAACGCTCTCGGCCCGGCCTCACTCCCGACCAATTCGCTCGACCCCTACGACAACGGCATGGAACTTGAGAGATATCCCTGTCCCTACCAGAGAAATGTCAAACAACTGCTGTGCGACTATCGCAACGCAAAGGCCAGATCCGCAGGTCACGATGGGCCCGACATCCGACCTGAGAATGTTTTCGTGGGGGTGGGCAGCGATGAGGCGATCGATTTGCTTATTCGCATCTTTTGCAAGCCGGGGTGGACGTCGGGAGGTGGCGATGCAATAATGATCACACCCCCTACGTATGGAATGTACAAAGTCTGCGCCAATGTAAATGATGTAGGCATTCAGTCTGTTCCTTTGACCGAGGATTTCGACTTGCAAGTTCCAGAGGTAAGTCTTGCGTGTGGTTTGTGTCTCCCATTGCGGGGAGTGTCTATTCATTCGAATCTAACGCAACTCGACTCGAACAGATACTGGACGCCGTGACGCCAGAGACCAAAATGATATTCGCTTGCTCTCCTGGAAACCCGACATCCAAGTCGATTCCACTTTCTGACATACTTAAATTGGCCAATTCGTCACGTTTTCATGGACTTGTCATCGTTGACGAAGCCTACGTTGACTTCAGTTCGACGCCATCCGCCACCTCTCTGGTAGCGGAGCACGACAACATCGTCGTCCTTCAGACATTATCGAAGGCATTTGGACTTGCGGGGATCCGGTGTGGTTTTGCCATCGGTCCACCCGATGTCATACAGCTCATGAACAACGTCAAGGCTCCGTATAATGTGAATAAATTGACGAGTGATGCAGCTGCTAATGCTCTGAAGAATACAGATATACTCGAGAGGAATGTCGTTGATAACTTGGCGCAAAGGGCGATCGTGGAGAAGGAACTGGAAGGGTTGGACTTCGTCGTAAATGTCTACTCCAGCGACGCGAACTTCTTGCTGTTCAGAGTGAAGCAAAAGGCGAATGAACTGTACAAAAAGGTAAGCGCGTTGTTTATTTTGTTTGGCGCTCTGATGGAGCTGATTCTCCTTGATTTGTAAGATGGCCGACAAGGGTGTAGTGTCCCGTTTCCGAGGGAAGGAACTGCACTGCAATGAATGTATTCGAGTTACTGTCGGCACGCCGGAGGAAAATCAAAAGTTTCTAAGCATGCTGAAGCAAACATATGCTGAGATAGCAAATTAGCCGGGTTCAACTGAGAGAGGAATGGCCAAGATGAGAGGTTGGAGAGGATAAACCCCTAGGTAATCACAGAGACAGTTCGACCATAAACACACATAGATGATATTGTTCGAAGGGTTGGTTTGCGAGCCACTTCTAAGGCACCAAACATTTTCGCGTCTCCTTTTCGTCTCTTTCCAATCATTTTCAAGTTGTTTATACA
>Ga0115006_10002036_pt1 | contig 13058 bp, 11 predicted proteins | sample ArcOceMetagenome_3_FD_88943 | JGI IMG/M metagenome (GOLD analysis project Ga0115006, IMG submission 88943) | Marine eukaryotic phytoplankton communities from Arctic Ocean - Arctic Ocean- Svalbard ARC20M Metagenome | ecosystem: Environmental > Aquatic > Marine > Oceanic | place: Arctic Ocean...
AGGGTGGTGAGGTAAAGCTGATTTCCAAGAGCGACTTTGGAAACGCTCTACAGGCGCTGGTGGAGAAGAGCAAGCTGACGGATCGCGAGCGGCAGGTCATCATTCAATGCTGCGAGACTGAACAGTGCTTTGTTACAAAGGGGCGCTATGTGGGTTACATTGACTACGAGCGCGGGTTCCTGGAGCATTTCATTCCCGATGAACTCGAAATCTACAACAAGGTTTTCAAGTACTGGGAAGAGTGTGACGCCAAATTTGTAAAACTCGGTGCCTTTCCCCCTCCCCCCCTCTGCTGTCGAGATAATTTTGCCTCGCAGATGTGCTGCTGATTTGGCAGGGACGGGCCATCTGATTAGCTGACAAGTGCCGCACGCGGTTGCAACAGGCGCGTCGCTCTCGTACACCGAGTTTGAGATGCTGTGCCGTGAAATCGTGGGCAAAGACAATCCTGATGAAGCCCTCAAGTCAGAGCAAATCAACTTTCTGATCGATGTGGTAGACAACAATGGTGACGGGACGGTTGGCCGCTCTGAGTTCCTTGAGCGCTACGCGCGCGACGACGCAACCATTCAGATCGCGCTGCGCAGCAGCTGGTACCAGATCATGCAGCTGTTTCACGCCGAAAATAAGAAGGGCGCCAAAGCTAAGCCGCCGCAATACACACTGTCGCCTGACGCGTTCCAAAAGGCGCTGACCAAGGGCCTCGAGCTCAATCTGCTGGGTACCGGGGGCAAAATGACGCCTGAGAACATCACAGAAATTGTGACCAACCTCGAGGACAAGCTGAAAGACCCTAAGAAGGGTATGGTCAAGTACGATGAGTGGCTTCGAAAGTACGTGCGTGACCCATACGACATACACTTTGCATTGACTGGAGACGACCCCACCACCAACATGCCCAAGTGGGATGCGGTGGTTGCGAGCTTCACCGCACTCGACAAATGCAAGGTTTCGAGGAAAATCCAGGACGCAGACCACATGATGTCTTGGGATCATTTCCGCAAGGGCTTGCGCATGGCAGACATTGCGTTGCCCAACGAGAAGGTGCAGAGGATTATCGACACGCTGGACAAGGAAATGACAGGTAGCGTTTGCTGGACCGACATGGTGGGCGCGCCGACTGCTCCCTACTTCTTTGACGGCAAGCAGGACTACGAGATGCGCATGCTGCTGTGCCAGGGGTGGCCCGCCCTCTATGAAAAGTGCAGACAACATGAATTGCTCGTGCGCAAAAAGGATCCTACTCTTCTCCCCCAACTTGAGGACAAGGGAAACACGCGGAAAGGAGTCGGAGTTGGCAGCAGCAAGACTTGGACTCTGGGTACGCTCACGCCCGCTCACTTTGAAGAGTGTCTTAAGGATACCCCGGTCTTTAATCTGCGCGACCAGAACGACAAGGAGAACCCGTTGGTGAAAAAAATTTCCACGGTGTGTAGCAAGGCATTTGCCAAGATGGACGGTAAAACAAAGCTCATGGATCGCAATCAGAAGCCTGTCATTGACTACGAGTCTGTGTGTCGGCATTATGCCGGCGCCTCCTTCGATGCAGAAGGCGAGTTCGAGCGCAAGTGGGAGGTTGTGATTGAAGTGCTGCAGGAGCTCAAGGATCAGCATCTTGGACGCCAACTCTCGCGCGACACCTTCAGGGAACGCCTGAGCAAAAGCGATCTGCACGTATCGGACGCAACCATCGACTTCCTTCTTCGCGACCAGCCCATTGCCACTGTGGACATGGACGCCGTCTGCTGGAAAACTGCCAAGGGAACCATTCTCAAGATCTTGAGGAAAAAATGGGCGTTACTGCTCTCCTATTTCCGCTTGAAGGATACTCACAACAAGCGCCGGCTAGATTTGCCCACGGTGCAGGCCATCCTGGATCGTGCGGACGTGGGCATGAGTCATAGCTTGGTTAAAATCTTGATCCAGAACCTGACGATCGAGGATGATGGCAAGATTGATTATGACAAGTTGCTCTCCGGAACGTTCAAGACCGAGTCGTATCCCATCAAGGTGTACACTGCATACACGGCCATGGAATCCGAGTGGGAGTCATTGTCCCAGCACTTTTGGGAGTTTGATCTCAACGGCGACGGCAAAGTTAATCACGAGGAGTTTCGACACGCACTGCGCAACCTGCAGCATCCTGCCTTGAATGACAAGATTGTGATTGACGATCTGATCAAGCAACTTGACCCAACTGGCGACCCTGATGCGCAACCTAAACCAACTGACAACATCAACTTCGACAAGTTCTCGTGGGACATGGCACGCTCAGAGCTCAAGCACGTTGTCGAAACGCGTGGGCGTGAGATGCTCAACGCCTTTCGCAAGGAGGCGACACGTCAATTTCAGAAGTACGATGGCAAGCTACCGATTCCAACTGCCATCAATGCGATTAATAAGGCGCTCGCCGATACAGGAGTGAAGCCTATCCTGATCAAGATTCTTATTAGCAGGGCGGAGGAGAAGGAGAGTCGCGTGGTCAACAGTCAAGCCCCTACGGGTGCACAGACGAGCGCCAGCAGCCCGTCTGAAAAGATGATTGAGGAGACGCAGATATCGAAGGCCTTCCGAGAAATAGCCGGCGACAGCTTTGAAAAAGAAGAGCAGACGTGGGTGCGCGACAATTTTGTGTACATGCTAGAAAGAAGCAAAATTGCAGTCTTGGACACGTGGCGCCTAAAGGGCGAACAGCACTCGGAACTCAAGAAGTTTGGTGGTGCGGCTTCGCTCGGGGCTGATGCTTTGCGCCACGTTGGCCCGGTTCCTTTAAAGAGGGTCCACATGCATGATTTTCTGGGGCAAGGTGGCCGATTATTGCTCGAGTCCATGGCCGCGACCCCAGCCTTGGTTGACATCAAAGAAGACAGAGTGAAAACCATCTACAGCGGGAACCCTTGGATCTCATTCTGGAAAATCCGCGCAAACTACCGCTCGCCTGCCGTCCAGATGTCGCAACCGTCAGCAGCACCTGCCTCCCATGGGCATCAGACCGCTGCGCGTTCGCTCCCGCACGCTGCTCCCGCAGCCCCAGTAGCTTCTGTAGGTGTGGTACTTTCGCATCCAAAAGAGTCCGACGCCAAGGCGGGGACTGGAAACATGTGGGAGAAAGTGCGGCAAAAGGTGCGGCAGGCTGCATTCCACAAGTTCCAGACCAATCAAGAGGCACTCAACGCGTTGGATCCCGAAAACCCTGGGGCTGGAGCAATAGCCAGTGCCGCCCTGCAACAAGCTCTTGAGAATTTGGTGCCTGGGTTGAATTCCTTCGAGCTGGAAATGATAACAGAAAAGCTCGATCCGGGACGTGATGGGATGGTGCTCAAAAGTGACATTGTGTACATGCTTTTGCCACCGCCAACTGACCGTTCATCGCTCGAGCGGCTTGCGCAAGAGCGCCACGCTCGCGGGATTTATGCCCGCCTTCGCGGCCGACAGGCACCCCCTTCCGCGCTCGGAACGTCTGCACCTCCCAACGCTGGCATGGCCAGGCCTGGCCAATCGGACCCATCTTCGTTGGGCGTTCAACAAAGATTGGGCGCTCACGTGACCGGAGGGGCAGGTGCAAGCGGCCATGATTCAGGATATCATTATGCCTACGGATGGAACCGCGTTGAGCATCCGCCAGTTGCTGTGCGCCCATCGTATCTTCAATCACAGCAGAGGGGCGCCCAGAGTGGACAACGGACAAGGCCAGGAGCATATGTCGGCGATAGCTCCGATCCGTGGACAGGGCGGGACCCGTGGCCGCGACATGAGTCTTCAGCGCGTGCTGTCCCGTCCTCATCGGGGTACCCGACCTTCAATGCTGTGTCTGGTCAGTATCGAGGTGATGCAGGAGCCTACTCGGAAAGGCCGCCTGCGCAGGTGCCATTTCGTACCCCGACAACGACAAGATGGATGGACATTGAGCCAGGATACTCCTTGTCCCAATCCCATGCTCAAAGTTATGGGCCTGGGCGGGATGTTGACGACCTGCAAGATATGTATCGAAGTACAATGGCGCAGGTTTGCCTACGTTTTCCCTGCTTTCTGTTTTCGTTTGATCCGCATGCGTGACACTGACAGAAATTTGGGCGCGAGCAGCTGTCGCAACTGCAAGGAAGTCACAACTGATTCAATACCTGAGCCTGCAATCTCAAGATCAGACCAACCTCACAAGCTTTCCGGCGCTGATTTCACCACACGCACCAGAACAGTGATTGTGTCCTCCTTTTTATTAGCAGTTTGGGCCCATAAATTAACCAATGCCCCCCATGTCTCTACATTAGCTCAATTAGATCCTCTTGCTCAAGTTCATTCCACGCTCGGCCGGTCATGTCGAATGACTCTCTCCTGTTGAAGTCCTCAGGCGGTCCAGGGCTTGCAAGCCGCGTGAATCCAAGCGGACTCAGTGGATCGATCGATCCACCTCGATCCATTGGGTGACCAAAGCCGGATTCTGACAGAATTTCATGCCACGAAAAGTTTAGATCAGCAATACCTGTCTTCATGATATTGATCATGTTGACGTTTGCAGTGCATGCGAGTGCATGAGTTCACAGTGCTACATGAGTTCACAGTGCTTATCGAATGAGCTCGCGTACTTCACCTCGAAATTCGGAGGTGAGGATCGCAGCTGACCGTTGGCGCACCTTGTCGAATCGCGCGATAGCATTCTGCGCTTCCTGTATGCATCCTCCAAATCATCAGATCATACTGATGATAATGTCACAGCTGGTGGACGCGCGTACGGCATATCCTGCAAAATCTGTGCACGCGCGAGATAGCGAGGAAAATCCCAAAGTTCCCCTCCATACTGGTCTATGCCTTGGGCTGTCCTCGGGCCAGGGCCAGGCTCTTTCTGTGCAGAGAACACAATCTGTATTTTTGCGCATTTTGAAGATTTGAATGTCCTCACATGAATGTCTTCAAGCGGCGATGGCTCACCAGACGCGGCAGCTGTTGTGCTGCATCTAGAAAGCCATCGCCATGATCACAGAATTACACCCACGCACTTTGTTAAAGAGTCACCTGCAAAGTATCTTGATGGTTCATCAAGCGCAGAGACATGAACCTGTTCATGCACCAAAGGATCAGGATGTAGACAATGCATTACGTGTTGTAAACCCCCAGTCGCCAGCATTGCCCAGCAGCTGACAATGGAAACACGCCTTCTGCATGCATACACACAGTCTTATACTAATCGGTAGACCTTGATTGGGCAGCCAGCTTCTTGTCAAGATCATCGTCAGTACTGAGCGCTTCAACAGACACATTGAACTCGTTTTTTCCCGGCTGCGTAAATCCAAAGGCATCAGCAGGGCAATGTTGTGATGTGATTGAGCAAACGTTTTCGAGACAGCAAGAAAGGCAGAGCTCTCTCACCAAGTGAGGAAAGTAGACAGGATTGTCCGGACTTCCACCAATAATTGCTGGTGTAGGTCGTTGCTGGACGTTACTCACGGCTCCTGTTAACAAAGATCCAGGACCAAAATTGTCAGGCAGCAACGGATGGAAGCCCGACACAAGGGTCACAAGGCATGTTGTTCAGGAAATCAAACCTTGGAAATTGGGTGTGCTATCTCCTAGACGGATAGCAGCAGGATGACGCGAAGGCTGAATGACAACGTCTCCACCGCGATTTTGCATATACATGCCAATGCTTGCCTGCGGGTTTGCAACCGAGCGACCAGTGACCTCTTGCGGCCGCAGAGTGAAAGCTCCCGGAGGCGGACCAACCGGTGCAAATGGCTTGCTCGGGTCGTAGCCGTGTGGAAACGCTGAGACCTCTTGCGGAATATCACCTATGGCCATTTCGATACTTGACCACATGCTTGACTCGACTCTAGGCGTAGGCGCTGTCATGGCCGATAGGGCCACAGGAGAAAAGGCATACTCGCGAACCGGCGTGTTGTGGCCTGAGAATGAGTCGAACCGCTTGCCGCTTGGATTGCCACGGCTAAAATGGTCAGGAACGCCAGGATGGAAGCGAACTGTACCTGTTCCAGCAAAAACATCGGCTAGATTGGGCTCCATCGGTCGAGGCATGTAATGATTCTCCAGGGTCTTGGGGGGGCCCATCATGATGGGCAGAGCATCTCTCGGGCCATTTTCTGTCGGCATCATCTGCGGCGCAGTGGCACCAATCCACGTTGCCACCCGTTCTTGTGCTGCAATGGTCTCAGTGTGCGCAGTGTGCTCCGTCGGATTCTCCCCAAACAATTGGCGGTTGGTTTCCATAGCCATCGGAGTGCCATATTCTTTTGGCGCACCAAAACTTGAGACGGGATGATGCTGCCGCTGCTGCGGGGTAGCACGAGAAGCATGAACATTATGCTGATGCTGATGCGACGTATGATGGTGCTGCGGCTTCTCTTTTAACCGGGGAACGGGCATCGGAACCGGCGGCGATGCGAATGCTGGCTGCTGAGGCACGCCCGGGCCATGCGCTGGAGGAACATAAGGCGGAGACATGGGTCGATAATTTGGCGCCGGATGCACAGCACCAGGAAAATCTGCAGAATATTTCGCCGGCGACAGCATCGTCCACAGCTGTGCAACAACTCCTGAACGTCCAGCTTTTGATTGCGACACCCCTCTGGACCTTTCTTGCTCCCTCAATCTCTCCATCGCTTCCTCGCGCTGAGCTTGTTTCATCTGCTTCTGTTCTATGCGACGCTGTTTATATCTACCATACCAGGTGCTGGGCATCGGAAGCCACGCCGGCGTTTGCTGCTGCTGTGTAGGCACCCGTTGTGCCATTTGCGTCGATGGATTTTGCATGTAGCTTTGCTGTTGAGGCTGTGTTATCATTGTTCGCTGCTGTTGCGGCTGCGAGTCCAGCCCTCTATTCATAGGGTACATGAAAGGATTCGGATAAGCTTGCTTTGGGTCATGCAGGAGCGGTGGGCTTGTTGGAGCTGTCGAAGAGTGGTACCGTGGCATCTCTACGAAGGATTCGCGTGTGTTCAATGGTTTCATGTGCGCCGGATGATAGTGGTCCAGCTTTTGTTGCATACTCGGGCGAGGTGGCGGCTTAGGCCCCTGAGGCTGCGGTTCCACCGGCGGCGGTGCTGCCCGGGTAACTTGTGCTGGTGAACGTTTCTCAACCTGTACTGGGGAGTAAGACGGAGAGTCGGTGTCAATCTGAAGTGGAATATCCATGATACTATCATCCACGTCACTTCCAATTCGAGGGCTCATATCGTTGTCGTCTGCAGGCACCTTCCTGATCCTAAGAACATGCTTGGTATATTTTCCCTTCTTGAGCAGGGAGCTCGGATCATTGACCTGGTGTTCCAGATTGTCCAGGACATTGGCCAGACTTTGCCCACCTGGACAGAGACCGTGAGACAGTTGGGCGTCCACAATTACAGAACCTGGTCGGATAGACACCACGTGCACCTTATCTGGAAATCCACGCACAGCTCGTGCGAGGTCGTTGCAAATTTCATACTTGAATGCCTCCTGTGTGCTGATGATGCTGTTATATTCCATATTAAGCGTCACTTCGATGTTCACAGGGCTTTCATTTTGAGAGTGGCTGTCGGATAATCTCGGCGGGGGTACTGGCGGTGCGGCTCGCCGTGTGACGGCTGCTGGAGTTGCCTTGGCAATAATCGGGACGGGGCTCGGCATCCTCTGATCGCTCGGCTCTTTCGCAGCCTCGGAATACGACATGTTGAGCTGGATCAGCGAATGCCTGCCATCCGCACCGACTACGTGTTGATCCTGTTTGTCTTGCAACCGGTACCACTGCCCCTCTATCACAGTTCCTTGCTGCAGCCCAATGTTGATCTGCCCTAAAGGCTCATCGAGGCCTTGTGAATACATGTCGTTGTGGTAGACCGTGAGCACCTGCCGCATTCAGGCAACATTAGAATACACGGACGAGCAAGAGCCAACTCCCTGCAACACAACGGGAGAGAAGCGCTACGGCACGGAAAGGTTGCGCATGGCCAGAGCTTACCAGATTACGAACATCACCATTGGCACGGAAATCAATGTCAAAATTCCATGTCGGCTGAGTCGAGCACTCGTGGACATGCGTTCGTACGACGTGAAGTGAGCTCAAAGCAACATGCTGGTCCAGGGGCACGAATTGGCCAATGCTCATGATACTGGCGCACACATAGCAGTTGGGCATGCCGGTGCCGATGTTGGGCAAATTGACTCCGCGGAGGACACGTACAGCGATCCGGTAGTCTCCAACAGCAGGCGGCGGTTGTGGCAGTGCGCCAGCTAACTGTTGGTGATCAGGAACTAGAGCAGGAGCCTGCTCCTCACATTTGATTTGCGCTGCGACAGACATGCGGATCTCGTTCAGCCCGGCCAGCTGGTAGTGCGAGAATTTGAAGCGGCTGAGGAAGCCAGTGGACGTCATATCCCTTGCGTTGAGGATGGCCAAAGCCTCTTCAGTCTCCTGGCACTGCAGAAGCAAGCCTTGCACGTGTGTCATGAAACCCACAGCCACCTGAAACAGCACCTTTCTCCCAGTCGTGAAGAGCTCGTCCAGAATCTCCATCACCATTGGTTGGTGGAAAACCGACGTGAAGAGCGAGAGAAACCACCGCATACAGGCCAGCTCAAGCGGCAAGCCGAGTCGCTGCAGGTGCTCGTAAATCTGCGGATGGGTGGCAGCGGTGACTTTCTCCAGCGTTCGTAAATCAGTGCGCAACGCCGCCATGCCTTTTGCGTAGTAGCCCTCCACAATATCCTCAATGATGCAGCACAACACCCAGAACGCATCGTCCTCCCGCAGCACCAGAAGCAGTGAAGCAGCCACAAAGTTCATCGCCTGGCAATACCCAATGCTGGGATTGCGCAGACAGTAGGCCGACAGAACTCGCCGAAGCGGCTCCAGCAGAGCGCCATGATCCCCATCATCGCCCTCGTGCAGCCCGAGCAATGTTTCTTTACTTTCGCGGAAGAGCGGGTTCTCTGCGCCACCAGCACGTGCACTCGTCAGAGATAAAGGGCAAGAAGGAGCGAGGGCAGCCGCAGCAACGCGTACCTGGAAAGGTGCGGAGCAAATCTTTGTCAATCTGGGATAGGTGTTCGCGAATCTCGGGACTCTCGCTCGTCAGCGCCAGCATCACCAGGGCGTCGTACGTGTGCGGCGACGCCACACGCTTGCGCACGGACCCGCTCATCTCCCGCCTGTGGTATCACCCGCAGGCACCGTCAGGAAGGACTGACACTGCCCTAGACGCGTGCACGATACAGAGGACCGCAGACTGTTTATGACAGCGCACCACATCGCCGCCCGCTCGGCGCGGTTCATCTTATCCGCCTCGCTGAGGCCTTTGCGCGCGTCGCTGGGATGGTCCTTGGCAGACGGTGTGTCGGCCTGTCCGAAACCGCGCGACGACAGCGAGCTCGAATACATCGGGGCCTCTTCGTACATCGTGCCGCCGGGTATCCATCGCCCGTGCCCGATGGGCCCCGGCGTTACATTTGCTGGCATTCCTGCTCCCGCCCAGGCCCCGGCGCAGGCCGCGGCCTCGCTGCAGGTTGAGCAGGCCGGTGGTGTGCCGCCACCGCCTGCTCAAAACGGGTGGACTCCTCGCGCCGCCGGGCCGCTGCGTCCGCGCCCGGCCCCCTATCCGATGGCCTCTCGGCTCCTTGCCGCGGGTCCTGGGCCAGCTTGTTTGAAGGAGCCTGGCTGCAAATTCGTGGGGGAGCAACGGACGCCAGGACAGATGAAGTAGACTTATTCCCAGTACTGTGATTTCCCTCTTCGTACAAATTTTAGTACTGGAAGAACACCACAAGCCGTTCCCAAAAGACCGGGAACGGGATGCATGGGAAGTTCAAGTTCGTGCCGCGGCCGCACACCCACACCGGGCCCGGGCACCTCCGGCAGGGCGGTGTGCGCCCGGCTCATCAGGCTCAGGCTGACGCAGACGCAGGCCACGCACGAAGTGCGCGGCCGCGGGGAGGAGAGCGCGCACTCCGGGCGCCGTGCCTTCACGGCGCGCACGGCACGGCGCGCACCCTGGTGCGCCGTGCCGTCGCAACACTTCCCCCCCCCCGCAAGCGCCCCCCTCCGCAAGCGCCCCCCTCCGCGCGGGGGGCATGGCCTTTCTCCCTGGCTGCAGGCAACTCCTGGCGGCGGGCAACTCCTGGGATCGGAACACTTTTCTTCGCATTCATTTACGGCACTCAAACGAGGGGCAGTCCGAATGCTGGCAGGGCAGAATCTCAGTCCCCTTTGCCGTTTTTGCGGCTGCCAGGAAGGCGCATGCCCGCCTCGGCGAGGAAGAGACGTTGTATCGACACGGCAGGGCCCGTGTCGTCGAAGCGGCACCTACGAGAGGCAACAGGCATTGATTGGTCAAATCAAGAGGTATGCGGAGATCAGTCCAGAAGTATCGGCAGTGACTTCCGGGGAACAGAGCCTACGTCTATGATAGACTTTGGGCAAAAGGCCTTGGCGCAATGCATCCTTCGGCTGTCCGAGGGCACCAAAATCCCATGCAAAAAACAGCAGGGCCGCGAGGGCCCTGCCGACCTTGTCGGGAAACCGCGGCAGAATCATGGACACGCATGCTTGAATGCACGCACGCACGCACGCACGCACGCACGCACGCACGCACGCGCGTACGCTCACACACGCAAATGCGTACCAGGCATTAAGGCGGTCATAGTGCACCGGATACACATCATCTGCGCACTTTTGGCGTCGATAGACAGAGCGCGGGTCGGCAGCCAGCACTTGACTCAGTCCCTGCACAGCCTGCCCCCACGAAGGAGCCAATCTCGGCTGCTCTGAAGACTCCTCCAACAGTCGCAGGTCGGCAGAGGCGGCGTCTGACAGGTGCACCTGCAGGAGCGCTTGTGCCTCCGGCGCACTCCACAGGGGGTAGCGGACTTGTTCTGCAGCCGTAGGCGTGTCGTAGGCCGGAATGAAGGGCTTGATATCAAGGATAGGCGTGCCATCCACGAGGTCCACGCCGCTGAATTCCAGTACATGGCCCTCGACACTGTCGAGTTTGCACAGGGAGAGACCGATAGGGTTTGGCCTGTGGGGAGCTCGCGTTGCAAAGACACCCTTGGTCGCGCCGTGCAGTCTCGGCGGCTTGACCTGTGGTGGTGCGATTGCAAAACGTCAGCTGCCCGCCCTCGCCGGTACCCTGCTATGGACTCTCGCGTCCCTCCGCATCGCCCGCACCAAAGCTGCAGGCACCTTGGCGCGGGGCGGGGTCGGGGGGCCGTTTTCATGAAAGAGGAAGAGAAGCCAGACGTGCGAATACTCGCGCAAGCCATCCAGTGAATGCTGCGGGTTGTTGCCAAACTCAATCTGCAAGCAGTGATGGCGTCAGGATCTCGCGGGCGCGGAAGGCCGAGACTCGCGACACACGGGCATGCATACACGACCGGCGCGCCCAGGACGGGGCACAGCCGGGCCTGTCCAGAAATGTGCAGCACAGCAGCAGGGGGTCTGCTGGGGCAAACCTCGAGTCGAGCCCTGGAAGCCGGTGCAACCGAGCCCTGCCGAGGTGTGCCGTTTTTGTCGGGGAAGCTCGTCTCGATTCTGCCAATGGGGCGCGCACCCAGCCACTCCTGCGCACGCAGCCCAATTTCCATCACGGCGTCGCATCCGCCTGGAAGCTATCACTCGTGCGCCAGCTACCGGCAGCGCATACTTGTGCCGCGCAAGCATGCATATGCCACTATTCCTTCCAAACGCGACACGTGCACACATGCACGCCCGCACACATGAACGCACACACACGCACACACACACGCACACATGCACATACACATACAAATACACACCTGAACTTGAGCAGGGTGCCACCATGATGGCTCACGGCATGCGTGCACGCGATGCAGGGGCGCATGCGGGGGCGCGTCTGGGCCGAAATTCGCAGCCCGCAGTCGTCGCAACTCTGCGAGCGCGGCAGCTTTCTCCGCATCCAGCTCGGCTGTCCTGGCTAGAAGCTGCTGAATGCGGCGATCCGTTTCTGCGCTCGCATCGTCCTGGTTTGCGGCAGCAGCGCCCAGCGGGACACTGCTGCCGCCGTCTGCACTGCCTCCGCTGCTCGAGCTCGCTCGCGGCGCATCGTCTGCGCCGCCGCCCCGCACACGCGATACGGCCGACCACACACGGCTGCAGTGCCGGTGATGCGCACGGTATACCAGCGGCGGGGCGCGGGCCGGCGGGCCCGGGAGCGATGGTGGCGCGAGGAGGCAGAGGTTGAGCGGGCAGAGCACGAGCGCCAGCAGGCTCCGCATTTTGGGTCGACGGGCCGCGGTTCGTACTCAGCTGCAGGGCGATGCTGTCGGCGCTCCTGGGAGGGGGGCGGGCGCCGATGTGCAAGGAGAGCGTGTCGACGGCCGGCTTCACCCTGGGCTGCCAGCACTTTGCTGGCTCCGTGCCGCGTGGCACGGGCTTCTGAGAGCGCGGCGCGGCGAACACGACGGGCACGCTGGACACTGCGTGCAAGAGCCCAGGACGCAAGAGAACGCCGCGGGGGCGCAGAAGCTGAGAACACCGAGGATCGGCGCCGAAGATCCGTGGGGGCACGATGGTCAATGGCAGCGGTGCTAACGCGGGCAAGGCGGCAGCGGGGCGTAGACTGGTGTCGGGGATGGCGCAGTGCGTGCCTGCAGCATCCGCCTACGGCAAGTGCTGCGCGGCGCTCGGCAAGGACGTCTCGATGGGGGCCTGCGCCAAGGAGTTCGAGGAGCTCCGCAAGTGCTTTGCCAAGGCAAGGCGCGTTTGAGAGATGTGCCACGCGCCCCTTCGCCCCGGGCTGCCCACCCGATCTGCATGATCATGCCAGCTTCGCGGTATGTGGTTTCCCACCGAGAGCGTGTAGGGGCGGTTACGACAGAGGTTGAATCAATGGCCGCGGCAAGGAGACGAGCGAGAGGGGATGGTGGGCCTGCGAGACTCTCACAACAATAAAAATGATCTCTCATTGCGTCCATACTGTTGTCTCCAGACTTGGGGGGAGGGGAGGAGAGGGACGGAGGGAGGATCGCCAAAAGCAGGAGGGAGTGAGAGGAGGGAGGGAGAAAGGAGGGCGGAGGGAGGGCGGGAGGAGGCAAGGAGGGAGGGAGACCAGAGC
>Ga0115006_10002037_pt1 | contig 13057 bp, 4 predicted proteins | sample ArcOceMetagenome_3_FD_88943 | JGI IMG/M metagenome (GOLD analysis project Ga0115006, IMG submission 88943) | Marine eukaryotic phytoplankton communities from Arctic Ocean - Arctic Ocean- Svalbard ARC20M Metagenome | ecosystem: Environmental > Aquatic > Marine > Oceanic | place: Arctic Ocean...
GGAGAAGGCGAGAAAGGAGGCGGAGGAGAGGGCGCGCAGGGAGGCGGCGGAGAAGGCGAGAAAGGAGGCGGAGGAGAGGGCGAGGAAGGAGGCAGCGGATCAAAGGGAGAGGGAGGAGGCAGCGGATCAAAGGCATCGGGAGCAGAGGGAGGAGCGGGAGAGGGAGCAGCGACAGCGGGCTCGGCCGAAGACAGTGCACTTTGAGGGGCTCCACGAAAATGGTACCAAGATTGACGGTCACATCACGCTGAGCTGCACGTCGGGCGATCCATCGGGCAAGTGGGCGGTGACGGGCAACTACAGTCGGCAGAAACAGGGTAAGGGCGGCAAGTGGAAGGGCGACGGCTCGGACGAGATCTTTTCGAGCTCGGATTACGACCCTTCCACCGAACTCCTTACGCTCAAGATACCTGTAGGCGAGCGGGCGGGAAGGATCGGCCCGCTGTGGAACCTTGAAAAAGGAGCAAAGTGGAACCTGGGGAAATGGAGCGTGACGGTGCAATCCTTGGAAGGTGTCTAGACATGAGAATGGGACAGAATGCATTGAAATCCGCTATAGGGCGGCGCGCGGCCCCCCGCGCCGGCGGAGGGGGGCAGGGGCGTCCTGGTGCACTCGAAATCGCGAGTAGCTCTGGTGCACCCGACGGCGACTGCTGGTGCCTGTACAACGCGGGCTTCTCGCGTACGTCATATCCAACCTACAGTACTTTACGGTAGCGTACATCATCCAGCCAACAGAGAGCCACGCCAGCTGCCGCCCACGTCGGGCTGGAAGGCCTGCGGTGCTGGCACACCGGGCAGGGAGCCCGCACCGACGCTCAGGGTCTGGACGCCGCCGTAGCGCACGTCAAAGGTTTTTTTGCGCAATAGTGCTCTTACCCCCTCCAATTGCCCAGATTAGCCTCAGTTGTTCAGTTGCAGCCCCCAGCCCCTCTGCAGCCATTACGTCCGCCATGGACCCGTTCGGCACCGGTCCCACCACGCCGGTAGACGTCTACAACATGCCTACGGGCTCCGGCCTCGACGTCGCGCGGCGCCGCGGTGGCAGCGCGCGCCCGAGGAAGCGGCAGCAGTGGGACGACTCGCCGGGGACTTGTCTTCCGCTGCGACCGCAGACGGCTCTCTTCAACGCGGAGCGGCTGAAGCTGCTCAAGGAGCGCAACTTGGAGCGCGATAATTCGTCGCCTGAGGACACCCGACGCCCCGTCCAGCCTCGAGGCCGCAAAGGGCCGATGATGACCTTTGAGGAGAAGCAGGTCGCCGTCGACCACGCGATGGAGGCGACGGTTCGGCACGCGCTCGAGGGCGTGATCAAGAACAACGTGGGCGACGCCGAGACGGCGGTCGCGCTCCAGGGCCCCGGCAACGCGGCGGTCGCCGCGTCGGTGGCCGCCCTGCAAGCGGATGCCGGCCTCGCGCCGCCACCGGAGACGGTCAGCGCGGTACAGGGGTGGAAGCTGGCCGACATGCTCAGGTCGGTCGACCTGGGCGGCGCGGTCGCGAACGCGCTGACGTCCAAGCTCAAGCGGAACGTCGAGCGCTCGGGCAGGGCGTGGGACCCGTCGATGGAGCTCAGCTTTGCGACGCAGCTCTCGTCGAGCGGCGGCTCGGAGCTCGTGCAGGGGCTGCTCCGCGACGTGCGCCTCCACGCGGTCCTCGCGGCGCCGGTCGCCGAGGGGCTCAAGCAGCTGGGCCCCGCAGACGACGGCGGCGCCTCGACGGCGTCGCCGCAGCGCCCCGCGTCCGCAAGCCCGATGGCCGCCGCGGCGCAGCCGCCGCATCGCCCCGCGTCCGCCGCCCCCGTCGCGCATCGGTCTCCGGCGCCGCCGCCCGCGCCCGCGCCCGCGCCGGTGCCGGTCAGCCTGCCCGGCAAGTTTGTCGACGACGGCGCGGGCGCGGTGCCGCCGCCGCAGGTCGCGATCTCCTTCAAGGTGCTCCACGCGCAGGGGCGCGCGGCCGAGCTCGCGCCGCACCGCTACCGCGCCTCGCTGTGCGCCGCCTTCGGCCTGACCGAGGCGGAGGTGACGCTCCCGCGGCTGACGAGCGTCGTCGAGGACCGCGCCATGCCCGAGCTGACGCGCCGCGCGCTGTGGGGCGGCCCCGACGCGCCCGGCGTCGTGCGCGTCGCGACGTACCAGCTGTGCGTCCTCGCGTCGCCCGAGACGGTGCGCCGCGTCTCCGGGATGGTCGAGGGCGCGACGTTCGCCGAGTGGGCGCGCTGGCTGAGCCCGGCGACGCCGCGCGCGGCGGTCACCTTCTCGCTCGAGCTCGAGAGCGAGATGGGCGTCGCGGCGTACGAGCGGCACCACGCGCCGCGCGCCAAGCGGGCGCTGCTGGCGCAGATCGTGCGCGCGGCGCCGCCCAAGGAGCGCAGGGCGCTGCAGTCCCTCTCCGAGGACGACGTCAGGTTCGTGCTGCGCGCCGGCTCGATTCGCATCGACGTGGCCGTCCACAACATCGACGCGGCGGCGGCGGCCGCGTGCTCCGACGCGACCGCCGCCGTGCTCGACGAGCAGGCGCGCCGCGCGACGGGCGAGTCGGAGGCGGAGGACGTCTTCGGCGCGCCGCTCAAGGCGATCACGAGCCAGCCCAAGGTGGACCCGACGGCCAGGCCGCCGCCCGGCGCCGACAGGCACTGCAAGCCGCTCGAGACGCCCAAGACGGAGACGAAGAACGACGTGCCGGCGCTCGCGCTCGGCTCGCTGCCCGACCTGATGGCGGGCCTCGATGGGCTGGTGGGTCCGATGCCGGCGGAGGTGCTCACCAAGGAGGTTAGCGGCGACGCGGCGGGCGCCGCCACGGCGCTGCGCGCGGCGATGACGGCCGAGCACACCGAGCGCGTCGACTCGTTCGTGCCGTGGGACACGGGCAACTACGGCGTGCACACGAGCTCGGCCGTCGAGTTCTGGTTCGTCGTCGAGCCGGCGTGCGACGACGCGGCGAGGGCGCGCCAGATGACGGCGGCCGCCACCGGCGACACGCTCGACCAGCTGAAGGCGCTCATCGAGAGGACGACCGAGGGCGAGCTCAGCGCGGCGCAGTTTTTGCAGCGGCAGGCGCAGCTGCTTGCGCCGGACGCGGCGTGCGCCGGAGGCGCGGAGGACGGCGGCGGGTGGCCGGTGGAGGAGAAGATGCGCGCGGGGCTGAGCGAGAAGAGCAAGCTGGTCGAGGGCCTGCGGCGCGGCGAGCTGACCGAGCACGAGTACGCGCGCCGCAAGTCGCAGCTCGACGGGCGGATCGCCGAGCTGACGCGGCGGTACGAGGCCGGCGCGCTGACGTCCATGGAGTTCAGCGACGAGAAGGCGAAGCTGGTGAGCGAGGACGGCGAGGTGCGGTGGGGGCGGCGGCGCAAGCCGCGCGCGATGGCGGAGTTCATGCGCGAGTTCGTCGCCGACGCCAACCACCGCACGCCCGACCAGCCCAGCGTGCACCTGCCCGACGTCGTGCAGGGCGGGCGCAGCATCGTCGACGCGCAGCTCGCGCAGCTCGGCCAGCCGCCGCTCTCGGACGAGGAGTTCTACGGCGGGCGGCTGTACACCGGGCCGCTCTTCGAAAAGTACAATGCCGTGCTGCGCGCGCTGCCCAACCGCGTGCCCTGCTTCGTGGACGGCTACATGGAGCGCTGCCTCGGCAACCGCTACGTGGCGACGATCCACGCGATCAACCGCTGCCTCGTCAAGCTGTCCAAGGTGACGCCCGCCAGGAAGCTCTACCGCGGCGTGAGCGGGATGCGGCTGCCGGACTGCTTCTTCGACTGCTCGGACGCCACCTACCGCGTCAGCGGCGGCGTCGAATTCGGCTTCATGTCGGCTAGCGCCGACAAGGAGGAGAGCATGAAGTACGCGACGGCGCGCACGCCGAGCCTGCTCTACGAGATCGAGCAGGGGATGCTCGACCGCGGCGCCCAGTTGGGCTGGCTCAGCCAGTACCCACACGAGGCGGAGACGTGCTTCCCGCCGTGCACCGGCCTCGAGCTCAAGCGCAGATCCGACGGCGAGGCCGACACCGAGCAGACCGCCAAGGTGAAGATCATCAAGATGCGGGCGCAGCCGAGGGTGCCCGACGGCGCGGCGCCGCCGCGGCCACCGCCGGCGACGGTGGCGTTTGGCGGGTGCGAGGGCGTGGATCTCGAGGCGGCGTGGCGCAAGGCGCAGCAGAAGAAGGCGGCCGCGGCGAGGGCGAAGGAGGCCGACGACAGGGACAGGATGGCGGCGCACGTGAAGGAGCTGCAGGCGCCCGAGGTGCGCCGCATCGAGGAGGAGCGCAAGCGGAAGGCGGAGGAGGCGAGGCGGCGCGCCGCCGAGCAGCAGCTGCGCGAGGCAACCGACGCGCCCTTGGAGGCGGTCAACTCCTCCTCCTCCACGCGCGCAGCCAGCGAGGAGTGGCTCGACGGCGCGATCAAGGCGGCGGTGGCGGTGCGCGCCGACACGGAGCTCGTGCGCAAGGGCGAGGCGCGCCTCGCCAAGCTCGTGGCGGCGCGCGTGGCGGCGGCGAAGCGGCTGGAGGAGGAGAGGCTGAGGGGACAGCAGCAGGCGGCGCGCGCGCTGAGGGAGGCGACGGCCGCGGACGATGCCGAGGCGCTCACCGCCGCCATCGAGGCGGCCGAGATCCTCGCTGTCGAGGCGCCGCTGATCGAGGCGGGCTTGGCGAAGCTCGCCGAGCTGGCCGAGGCGAAGCGGCTGGAGGAGGAGAGGCTGAGGGGGCAGCAGCAGGCGGCGCGCGCGCTGAAGGAGGCGACGGCCGCGGACGATGCCGAGACGCTCACCGCCGCCATCGAGGCGGCCGAGATCCTCGCTGTCGAGGCGCCGCTGATCGAGGCGGGCTTGACGAAGCTCGCCGAGCTGGCCGAGGTGGAGCGGCGCAAGGAGGCGCTCGAGGAGGCGACAAAGACGTTTGACAAAGAAGTTGCGCGTTTCGACAGGCAGAACTGGAAGACAGGTGCAATGGGTGCAATGTCCACTCTGGAAAACTCTGTGATAGCCCACGGGAAGGAAATTGCCGAAGCAGAGGCGGCGGGCGTCGATGCGTCACTGATCCAGAAAGGCAAGGACAACGTCGCCCGTGTGAAGGGTCTTCTGCAGGAGAGGCGGGAGAAGGAAAAGGCGGCGGCCGCAGATGCCAAGGCAGCGGCTGATGCAAAGGCAGCGGCTGAAGCAAAGGCAGCGGACGCAGATGCGAAGGCAGCGGCTGATGCCAAGGCAGCGGCTGAAGCCAAGGCGGCGGCCGCAGATGCCAAGGCAGCGGATGAGGCGGCGGAGAAGGCGAGAAAGGAGGCGGAGGAGAGCGCGAGAAAGGAGGCGGAGGAGAGCGCGAGAAAGGAGGCGGAGGAGAGGGCGAGAAAGAAGGCGGAGGAGAGCGCGAGAAAGGAGGCGGAGGAGAGGGCGCTTAGGGAGACGGAGGAGAGGGCGCGCAGGGAGGCGGCGGAGAAGGCGAGAAAGGAGGCGGAGGAGAGGGCGAGGAAGGAGGCAGCGGATCAAAGGAAGAGGGAGGAGGCAGCGGATCAAAGGCATCGGGAGCAGAGGGAGCGACAGCGGGCGCCGAAGACAGTGCACTTTGAGGGGCGCCACGAAAATGGTACCAAGATTGACGGTCACATCACGCTCAGCTGCGCGTCGGGCGATCCATCGGGCAAGTGGGCGGTGACGGGCAACTACAGTCGGAAGAAAAAGGATAAGGGCGGCAAGTGGAAGGGCGACGGCTCGGACGAGATCTTTTCGAGCTCGGAGTACGACCCTTCCACCGAACTCCTTACGCTCAAGATACCTGTAGGCGAGCGGGCGGGAAGGATCGGCCCGCTGGGGAACCTTGAAAAAGGAGCAAAGTGGAACCTGGGGAAATGGAGCGTGACGGTGCAATCCTTGGAAGGTGTCTAGACACATGAGAATGCTCCTAACCTAGACATCCGTGTATCAACCAGGCTCCAGGCAGGCGCCGTCACCGTCCAAGTAGACGCGCCCGACGTCCCATCCGCTGCGGCGCATCGCCTCGAGCGCGTGAGGCCACGAGGCGTGCGCGAGCGCGTGCAGCTCGTCGAGGGGGCGCGTCGCCACCGTCGCCGCCGTCGCCGTCGCCGTCGCCGCGTCGGTGTCCGGGGGCTGCGTCCAGGCGGCGTGGTGGTGGCGCAGCAGGCACGCGTGCCACACGGCGCGCAGCTTGGCCTCGGCGGTCGCCTCGGCGCGGTGCCACACGAGCACCTGCGCCGTCGCCGCCGCCGCGCCGCCCGCCTCGGCGGCGGCGGCGGCGCGATGAGCGATGGCGTAGAGCGGCGCTGCCGCCGTTGTCTCCGCCGCCGACGCCGCCACTGTGCCATCGGGATCGGTGCCGTGCCAGGCCGCGCACCAGCCACCACTGGCCTCTGCGGCATCGGCGGCGGCGGCGACGGCGTCGCCGGTGCCCGACGGCAGCAAGGGGCGCACGGCCCGCAAATCGGCGGTGGCGCCCGCACGCAGCCAGAACTGCACGCCCCCCGTCGCTGGCCCGAGGAGAGGCTGCAGCTGCAGCTCGCTGTCGGCGCCAAGCACCGAGACGTAGTCGCGCGCGAAGGTCTCCTCGCGCGCGATGGCGGCGGGCGGCGGCGCGTCGAGGGACAGCAGCTCGGTGGCGCCGAGCGGCGCGGCGGCGCCGCCGGCCGAGCCGTGCTGCGCGCCGACGGGATGCTCAGGCAGCTGTCTTAGCATGTCCAAGAACAGCAGCTCCGTCCTCTGCAGGTTGAGCGACGGCAGCACCACCAGCGACGACGAGCGGTACATGGCCGCGATCGAGACGGCGGCGAGCGGCGTGCACGCCGCGAGCACCACCAGCGGCTCGGGCCCCAGCACCCACGACAGCGTGGCGCCCAGCCCAGTGCCCATCAGGCTGCATATCTTGGACTGCGACTGGCCAGCGCGCGAGAGGTCTGCGAGGTTGCCACCGGTCGAGAACGAGGCGTAGATCCGTGCGCGCGCCGAGACGGTGGCGACCGACGAGGTCGACGACAGCACCGCCGACGCCGACGCCATCGGCATGAACATACCTGGCCACAGCGGCATCACCACGGCGATCGCGTCGGCCGCGGTCGCCGCCACCACCGAACGGAAGCGGTGGCGCTTCGCGTCGGCGTCGAAGCGCGTGTTGACCGCGGTGGCGTACACGATCGCACCCAGGTGGCCAACGCCGTCCTTGAGCACCCACTGAATCGCCGCGGCCATCGGCACCGCGCCAGCACCGAGCCCGATGGCAAAGAGCGAGGCCTGCGTCGCCAGCACCGACTGCACGCGTCCTGACACCAGGCCAACCGCCGTCCATCGAACGTACGCTGCGTAGTTGGTGTTAGTCGTCTCCGGCCAGCCCTTTGGCATCACGGCAGCGATGAACGCCTGCCGGAGACTGGTGGACGCTGAGGGCGGCGCGCTATCGCGGCGGCCGACCATGTGGGTGCTTTGCGCCGTGAGGGTGCGCCAGCCACCGTTGGGCAGGCGCTGCCTCGCGATCACCGTCGACAGCGCGCGTGATTCCGGCCGGCGGGCTAGACGACAGCTGGTTAGCAACATCTCCTACCCTATAAATCCAAAAACTCGCACGCATGCGGAACATGAAAGTTTGAGGTATGCACTAGCCAGGCGCGCAAAACGCGTTGTGAATAGCCTCAATAGCCTCTCTCTCCGACCTGACTGGTCGAGATGCCGTCCTTCGACGATGGGAACCGCGCCACCAGCTGCAACAACGAATGCGGCCAACCCGACAACCCCCAATGGGTCGGCGACGGCTTCTGCGACGACGGTGGGACTGGCTCTGAATACGAGCTCTGCGCCATGGGCACCGACTGCCGCGACTGCGGCGCCCGATACCCTTTGCCGCCTCCGCCACCGCCTCCCTCGCCGTCTCCCTTGATTCCGAATCCCTCGCCACCGCCGGGACCTCCACCGCCGCCTCCTCTGCCGCCTCCCGAAGGCCCGGTCCCCCTGATCATCGACACTGACATGTCGATTGATGTGGACGACGTCGGGGCTCTGTGCGCAGCACATGCGCTGGCTGATGCGGGCGAGGCGCGGCTGCTTGCAATCGTGCACGACACCGGCTACACCAAAGGCGTTGGTGCAATCTCAGTCATCAACCGCCACTTTGCGCGAGACGTGCCTGTCGGTGCCTACCGCGGCATAGTGGGCAACCCGGATGAGGCGGTGGGCCCTGCATTCGACAATTGGCACAGAGGCTGCCATGGCCCTCAACGCAACTGCCAGGGTTCTGCCTTTTGGACAGCGAAAGGAGCTGGCCATTTTGTCGCCGATCTGGTCGATCAGTTGCCGTCGTACATTCAGGACAGCACGCAGGTGCAGTCAGCCGATGCGGTCTACCGCCAGGCGCTCTCAGAAGCCGCCGATGGGGAGGTGAGCATCGTGGTAATCGGCCACGTCACGAACCTGCTGCCACTGCTCGAGGAGCCCTCGGGACTCGAGCTGCTTCGGCGCAAGACGCGGCGGCTCGTTGTGATGGGTGGATTCGAGTTTCCGTCAAGCGGCGTCGAGTGGAACTTTGGAGCAGGAGATTGTCACGGAGGATGTGGGCCTACCTATGACCCGATTGGTGACATTACGCGGCGCGTCTTCGAACTGTGGCCGGCCGAAGTGCCTGTCGTCTTCCTCGGCTTCTCGGCAGGTGTGGTCGTGCAGACCGGTGGCGCCACGTACCATACGGACGGCAACCACGCTGTTCTTCCGGAGTCGAGCCCGTGCCGTCTGGGATACGAGTTGTTTTGCCAACGGATGCCCGGCTGGTGCGGCTCCGCTGGGCGAGCATCGTGGGATCCCATGGCAGTCGTGCTTGCTGTGCGAGGGATTGAGGGACACTACGTGTTGCAGCCAGGGAAGAACATTATAGACGGCCGCGGTGGCAATGTCTGGACGCCAAGCATGGCAGATTCAGGTGATGAGGCGTCTCAAACGTACGCGCTGCTGCAGGAGGGCCAGCTCGAGTCAGTCGCGGCCGAGATCGACGAGCTCTTACTGCGCACGCCGCTCCGCCTCTCGTCACCGCCGCCTCCCCCGTTGCCGCCACTGCCATGGCTGCCCCCTCTGACTCCACACGAGCCACCACTGCCGCTGCGCCCTCCACCTCCGCAGAGCCCGCCGGAACGACCGCCATCGCCGCCACCACCACGATCGCCGGTGCCCCCAGTGGCACCGCCACCACCCACATGGCCACCTCCACTGCCAGCATCTCCCCCGGCTCCGTCACCTAGTTCACCTCCACCATCTGCGCCGTCTCCCAGCCCACCTCCTCCATTGGCGCCGCCATCGGACCCACCGCACGGGCCGCCCCCATCCCCGCCGCTACCGTCCTCTCCGATGCCCAGCCCACCTTCTCCTCAGACCCCACCTTCGCCGCCTCCTCCGTTGCCTCCGCCGCCACGGCTTCCCCCTCCGCCGCCATCGCTTCCGCCACCACGACCTTTGTCACCTCCGCCATCGGCACCGCCGCCGCTCCCGCCTCCACCATCACCGCAGCCGCCCCCACAGATGCCGCCTGAGGCACCTCCCCCGCCAGCTCCGCCAGCTCCACCGCCAAACCCGCCTCCGCTCGCCGACCGCTTCCGCCAAGGGCAGGTGTGCGGCAGACAGGCGGAGCATCTGGGTGCCCTTGCGTCCCCAGAGGAGTGCGCAGCCGCAACCACCACGACCGAAGGCTGCAGCAACGTCTTCATGTTCTCCTCGCGATTGAGCGCCACGAGTGGCTGCCGGTGCTGCGCAGTTGGAGGCGTAGAGGGAGGCCGGATGGATGCTGAGTGGGACCTTTGGGAAGCGACACGGCTGACTCGATCGTCCTCACTTGCACCACCGCCACTGCCGTTGGCTCCTCCACTCAGGTCGCCGCTTGTGCCGCCGGCAATGCCGCCGAATCTTCCCCTCTCGCCCAGGCACGCTCCTCCACAAGTGCTGCGTCGCGATTCTGCTGCTGCTGCCGAGTCGGCTGGGTCGCTTTTCAACGGGGTCGCGATTTTCGGCTCACTAAGCTGCGTCGCCTTTCTCTGGTCTTGCAAGCGCAGGGTTTGTCGGAAGGCAGGCAGCCATCTCGTTGACGAGAGCAGCACCAGCGGTGATCGTACGACGCGCAAGCAGACACCAGACGCTGACGCAACGCATGCGGCCTCGGCGGTGTCTGCCAGGGCTGTGATTCGCCCGCGCCCATACGCTCAGCTCAAGGACCCGTCCGATGCGCACGTGCTACTTGATAGTCCTGGGTGCGAGCTGGAGAACAGGCATACCAGCAGGGATGCTCCGACTATCGCACAACACGAGGAGGCGGGAGATTCCGGTGGCGCGGCGGTCCAGCCCAGGAGGAAGGTGCCCGGGTTGCTACTGCTCCCGCCTTCGAAGCGTGACTTGGATTAGTATCAGCTTCCTGTTTCAAGGCTCTTGATACTTTCATTTCTCCTTGCCTAGCCGTTTCACAATGGTGTTAAACAATTGAATTACTAGTACTAAGTACCGGTTTCACGTTTCCAGCCCCTATGAAGTGGGCGAAGCCTGCGGCTCGTGTCCGCATCGCACACGAAGCCCACCGTCTCGCGCAGGATGAACCCTTGGCTTGCTGGGCAGGGCATGGGCACTGGATAACGTACCTCGGACGTGTTTGGGCGGGTTCCATTGTGCTTCTTGCGCACGGCATGCTCCCTCGAGCGCCACACCTTCTTCCAGGAGAGAAAGTGGAATCCGAGGACCTCAAGGCGACGGTGAGTCGTCACCTGCATCAGGTTCTCGCCCGGGTTCCTCAGGCACTGTGAGCACATCGACAGCCCATACTGAGCAACGATGTCATTGGGACAGATGCAAGGTCCATGGCGCTCTGCGATGAGGCTCCCGTCGCGCTTCCATCGCACCTCCGTCGTGGCCCGGAAGTTGAGTCCCGGGAAGTGACCTGAGGCGAAATTGTGTCGACTTCTGGAGCCAGAGGGCGTCGACTTGTCGACTTGGGCGGCCTCTGGCTCCAAAGCTACGGCCTCTCGGTGAAATCTGAGGTGATGGGTCGCTTTTCCTGAGTGCGGTGGGCAGCCCCAAGCCTTCAGATGCATACTGATGAGCCCGCAGAGGCGAGGCCCGCTATGGCCTCGCCAAGACGGCCACTTTGACATTTCTGAGTGACGGCCACGCTGGACAATGTTGTCCTGCACCAGCAGCCGCCTCGTCGGTCTCGCGCACAATTGTCCGGAAAGCATCATCTCCAAGTACACCGCCCGCATCGTTGCCGAGCCTTCGCCGTGCAGGTCGAATCCGCCCTCAGATGTCACTCTCCTCGTCGACGCCATCGAGGCGTTTGGGTCGAACCGGTCGAGTTCGCCGCCCCACTCATCGAAGCGCATATAGACAGGGGACCGCAGCATCCGTCGCCACGCGCCGCGCCGATACGCGTTCACCATCTTGTCATTCGCGCGCATGAGCAGGAAGTTGCCATTGGCCAATGGTTCCGGGTAGAAGGCGGCGGGCACCAGCAGCTCGTCCTCCTGCCCGAGATGCGCAACCTCGCTCGCGAGGTGGCCGAATACAATGTCGTCGTCTGCGTAGCCAATCCACTCGTGCCGCGACGTCAACTCGGGCAGGAGAGCGGGCCAGAGCGGCTTGAGGTCGCAAAGCTTGCGCGTGCCAAAGTAACCGCTCAAAGGATCGCCGTTGGCATCGACGATTCCTGACACGGTTGCCCGCGGCACGTTTAGCAGCGACTCGAGGCGGTCGAGCAGCCCCAGCGAATTGAGAGGCAGCCAATGACAGTTCTTCGGGCAGTGCTCTGCCAGGTCGAGCGGCAGCGGGTCACCTATGAAGTAGAAGCTGATCGCGGCAGCTTGCGCTGCGGCAACTTGCGCCAACACCCACACCCACGGCGGCCAGTGACCAAAGTGTACGTAGAGCAAGCCGGCGCGCTGCGCGTTGGAGCCGAGCTGGCCGAGCGCAGTGGACCAGTTGATGCCGAGCTGCGAGCTGTGGATGGTAGGTTGGTTCCAGAGATAGTCGACGTCAAGCGTCGCCGCCATCTTGCTTGCATGCGTGTTGCATGCGTGGCATGCATGGCGAGACTCCCTGTCCCCTGACGCCGTCCACGAGACGACGCGTGGGCGACTGGGTGATTTTTCGTCCCGTTATTTTGCCGGGAGCAAAGTACCTCACGTTGAAAAAGAATTGATTTCCTCGATGTTCGGGAGCTGCACGCTGCTGCAACCCGTCTTGCCCATACTGCGGCTGAACGGGCCTAATGGCAGCGCAGATGGCTGCGTCGCGAGCAGCTGGCAAGCCCGAGCGACGGGGCAACACCGGCTCACCGACCCAGACGGCGGAGGTGAAGGTCCAAATGGAGCAGGGAGCGACAAGCCAGAAACACATCGAGCAGCTGGCCAAGAGGGAACACACGTCGGTCTTGCATGCCTCGAACGCTCTCATGATGAGCGGGCTAAACGACGCGGCGGCGAAGGCCGCGCAGCTCCTAACGTCGCAGCCAGACGACGGGCAGCGCGACACCTCCGAGCAGATCGCGGCTGGGTTCCTGCGCGACTGCCGGCGGCGCGGCCTGGACGCGGCGCACGTGCTGAAGAACATCATCCGGCTGCAGCGCGCCTACCGGCTGCAGATCTACGTGTACAAGAACTTCGGCGCGGCGCTCTTCTTCGACAGCCAGGGCGGCTCGAGCCACGGTCCGCGCCCTCTCCCGCGCCACCCCCGCGCCACCCCCGCGCCACCCCCCTCCCCATCACTCCTCACCGCGCATGCACTGCCCACGTGTGTCTCTTCAGGGAGCATCGACTTTCTCGAGGGGTCGCTCGTCAACGCAAACTGGATCCGCGTCGTGCCGACGAGCTCGACGGGGCGCCTCGTCAAGATGCTCGACCACTACTGGGGCCTCCAGAAGCCCGAGCTGGTCATCACCATCACCGGCGGCGCCCAGAACTTTGCGCTCTCCTCGGCGCTGCAGGCATGCCCCCCCCCCCCCCCCCCCCCCCCCCCCCCCCCCCCCCCCCCCCCCCCCCCCCCCCCCCCCCCCCCCCCCCCCCCCCCCCCCCCCCCCCCCCCCCCCCCCCCCCCCCCCCCCCCCCCCC
>Ga0115006_10002038_pt1 | contig 13052 bp, 8 predicted proteins | sample ArcOceMetagenome_3_FD_88943 | JGI IMG/M metagenome (GOLD analysis project Ga0115006, IMG submission 88943) | Marine eukaryotic phytoplankton communities from Arctic Ocean - Arctic Ocean- Svalbard ARC20M Metagenome | ecosystem: Environmental > Aquatic > Marine > Oceanic | place: Arctic Ocean...
GCTATGCCGACACACCTGGGAGCGAACCCACGCAATCACGTTAATCACGACTACTCCTGTTCCTCCCTGGAGAATTTTTATTACTATGATAAAAATATTAATACCTTCGTATTTAATATAGACTACCTTCGTAAGGTTTCGAATGACGGTAAGATATTTATAATAAGTCCCGAATATTATTATTATTATACCTTCGTACAAAACTTACTTTATATATGATTATCTGACCTACTATCTCAAGGGCGTGGCGGAAGGGTATTTCCTCTGGCGACGTATGTCTTGGAGCAGTCAATAGAGTATTGGTGGCAGATGCACCCCATCCACAGATCCTATTTGTCGCGAGCTAAATAGACTCTGTAACAGTTCTCCTTGTCTTAACTGGGCGTAAAAGTCAACCGACGGGCATAAACTGTCTTGAATATGCGCCTTCTGACTCACAACATGCTCGCAGCGAACATAAAGGCACCGCACCGTTTACTTCTCTAAGAGCTACGCACCCCAACAATTACATAATTTTGTACGTTAGGGAACCTCGCACGGCTTTCCCTTGAAAATCGAGGTCTTCGTAAAAGAGGAAAGAACCACAGTGTTTCACAGAGGCGCGTTTCCCCCTTGAACGAAACAGTTTCTCTTAAATACATTTTAGACTTTCCTCTTTTCGCAGATTTCCTTTTAAATGTCCTTCCAAAGATTCATTGGACCTCCTTCTGGACGGCCGCGGTATTTTTATCGTACATTCACCGTACGCATGTTAATTTGCTGAAGCCGGCTGCGTTTTCTAGGAATGCCTTGGCATACACGATCTGCCGCAGGAAGTCCCTTCAAACCCAGAGCTGGACGAGTCTTTTCTCCGTTGTTTTCATCATGCCTTGCTAGAGGTTCATGTCACCGAAGGGTATCTGATTTGTCCAGATTCTGGACGTCGATTTTCAATCACGTGAGTGCCTCACCGCTTGAACAATGCTTTCACAGAATGTGTAACAATGACTCGCAAACTACCTTAGGAAAGGCATCCCGAATATGCTATTAAATGAAGATGAGGTCCCTTGAGGGCATAAGCCTCTTTGATGAGGGGATTGAGAATCATGATTAGAAACGCCTCTAAACGTCCATCTATCAGGAACGAGACCTCATTTTTTGGGTTTTTCGTAGCCCCAGAGGGATACAGGAACCAGGCCCTGCAGTTGTTTTTTACAAAAATGATCGAAATTAGATCTTGACACCTAGTATGTGTGAACGCAGCTAAGAGTCTTCTCCCTGCGCTGATATGCTATTTAGCTTGCCAGCGCAGTTCACGTCGTATTTTCGGCGCTTGTGCGAGTGTGAATCAGCCCTGTGCTTAACCTCCTAAAACACAGTGATGGTTGACCACAGTTGACATGCTATCAGCTGACAAATGTTCTTACCTGGAAGCCATCGCCTTCGTCCCCAGGAAGCGAAAAATTCCAGTATCTTTCCAAGTGCGCCTGCACGTAGGATGGCACAAATAAAGTAATGGCACCTTTATACATGCGGTTCACAAAATTCGTTCTGGGAAAGGAAAGGATGCAACAACACGTTTTTTGGCCCCGCCTTAATGTCCTTAACTTGGACCGACTCAGATCTTCGGTGCGAAGCCATCTTACATGCGAATGAGGTGACGGTGTCTACAAAGTCGTCTGCGAGATCGAGCAGAAAGTCTTCGACCGCATCGTCAACCTGCTCGCCTGGCGCGGCTTTCGACAGTAGTTCCTGTTCAGAGAAAATGAGCAGGGGCCCTTGCGGGAAAAACACTACTATTCACAACGCGCCTGCAAGCTCGTCCTAGGAATAACATGGATGCATCCATCTACATCGGTTTCATTGCAATCATTGACATCTTGAAGGGGTTTTTTTGTGGGCTGCGAACAAACAGCGGGCATGCGTAGTTGAGCAACGCCCTTGAAAGTTATGTTTGACAGAGCACACCGAGTGAGTTGGCATGTCGAACCCGTCGTGTGGGAAAGCGTCGATTAATTGAAAAAAATCAATCGGTTGCTGTGATGCCAGAGTGCAAGGACACAAAATCCCGATGTAATAAAGTCTGCGCCAAAGAAACGGGAGACCACTCAATAACCTCTTATTGTTCTGTTGGTGGATAGCCGTCACTGATTCGAAATTGTAAATTGATGTAAATTGTAGAATATCTACCTCGCTCGATAACGTACATATTTTACTTTTGCTCTATATATACCTGTGAGTGGGTAATTTTGCTCGCTAAAATCATTATTCGTAAGTTTCGTATATTATACGAATGAAGGTACCATCGAAGGAATGTAGATACTTTTCGATATAAATTAGAACTTTTATTATGATATTTATAAAATTAATTAAATATTCAAGTACAGAAAGGATCAGTTAAGTCTTAACCGGAAATTGAATGAAATTGATTGTTACCATCGAATAGGCGATTAAAAGATATTAAAAGTGTATTATTATTAACCAGCAAGTAAGGTTCAATCAATATACAATGTGATTAGATATGGTTATTTTACATTTTAAGTAATAAAATATATGATAATCTGATATTATGCAAACAAGATATTTAATAAGATATTAAGATACATTATCACGTACACGTTTACATGTATATACGTTGGATTGGGTGTAAAAATGACAACAATGTATGAGCGAATAGTCCGTGGTGTTTGATTAACGATACCAGGTGCACCGGACATTTTTCAATGTGTTGTTGACATTGAGTCGTGTAATTTACGGCAATGCCGAATAATCTTAATAATATGAATATATATTTAATTATTACATATTCTTATATACATAAGGGTGTGACATTTTTAACGTAATAATTGATTATTCATATCATAAGATCTTAAGACTATATAATATTTAATATAATGTATTAAAGTAGACTTCCCTAGCTAGCTAGCTTATTAGCTATCTAGCTATAAGCCGTTTAGTAATGATTATTATTTCGGTTGGTCGTTCGTAAATTCCGCATGTGAGACCTGCTGGCTCTTCGATTCGAAGGGAAGAAAGGGGCGTTTGCCAATCGAGTAGTCACACGGCACGTGACATCTCGGGTGCATACATGAGCTGTTTTAGTGGAGGGAAGTCAATGATGTCTAGGGTTGGTAGAAGAAAAAGACAGCATCATGCTGTCACAGGTCTTGAGGATGATTGATAGCTCTTTGCGCACGACTCGTTAATTATAGGGGAGAACAACATAGACAGTTTAAAACACGTGTTCCACATACTTTTTAGCAGGTAATGCGCGCGCGAGCCTCTCAGCAGGGGGCGGCGATACACCTTTGTGGCGGATGCCCGGTAGTGTCATGTAATAGTCATTGACCTCACCAGCCGATGTGGCGATAGTTGTCGCCGGCATAGACTGCATCTGCACCAAGCTCTTCCTCGATGCGAAGGAGTTGGTTATACTTGGAAAGACGCTCCGAACGGCAGGGCGCACCCGTCTTGATCTGACCCGTAGCCAGTCCTACAGCAAGATCCGCAATGTATGAGTCCTCAGTCTCACCTGAGCGGTGTGAAGTCATGACACCCCAGCCTGCCTTTTTGGACATGCGGACAGCCTCGATAGCTTCAGTGATTGAGCCAATCTGATTGACCTTTAGCAAAAGAGCATTGCATGCTTTGGCTTCAATCGCCGTGGCGACACGTTCGGGATTTGTTACCAGAAGATCATCGCCAACAACCTGACATACTCCAGAGCCTGTAAGAATTCCGGTGTTCTCAAAGTCATCCTGATCAAATGGATCTTCAATTGAAACGATGGGATACTCAGAGCAGAACTCTTTGTACATGGCAATCATCTCTTCGCCCGTCTTTTTCATGGAGCCGTCATTATTTTCGGTCTTGAAGTCAAGATCGTACATCTTGTCTGCAGTGTAAAATTCTGCTGCAGCAACATCCATGCCTATCTTAATTTTACCAGTATAACCTGCCTTTTCAATTGCTTCCTTGAGGAGCTCAAGACCTTCCTTGTTTTCCTGGATATTGGGAGCAAAGCCTCCTTCATCGCCAACGTTGCAAGCATCCTGGCCGTACTTCTTTTTTATCACAGTTTTCAAGTTATGGTATACCTCGGAGCCCATACGCATCGCTTCCGCAAACGATGACGCTCCTACTGGGAGGATCATGAACTCTTGCATGGCGAGCTTGTTGCCAGCATGCGACCCTCCGTTAATAACATTGAATGCGGGGACAGGGAGTACGAGTTTGGAGTTCCCAGCAAGCTCAGAGATGTGCTTATAGAGGGGAATGTCCTTCTCTGCAGCACCCGCCTTTGAGACCGCCATGGACACCGCAAGAATTGCGTTCGCACCAAGTTTTCCCTTGTTCTTCGTGCCGTCAAGCTGAATCATGAGGTCGTCAATCAGCTTCTGGTCGGTGGGATCCTTACCAATGAGTGCTGGTGCGATGATAGTATTTACATTTTCAACTGCTTTTGTCACACCTTTACCCATCCACCTGAGGAAATTTTCAAGGTTCTAGTGGTGAGTAGTCGCTTTAGGTTTTAAGAAAGAATATACGTGCAAGGTTGGGCAACGCGGACAGTATTTTTCCTCAAAGTGTGACCGTCACTTACTTCGTCACATCACCGTCCCGGAGTTCAACTGCCTCGTGAATACCGGTAGAGGCCCCAGAAGGTGTCATAGCACGGAACATCCCCTTGTGGGTGTACACGTCGGCTTCCACGGTGGGATTGCCACGAGAGTCGAAAATTTGACGTGCGACAACCTTGGTTATTGTAGCAGGAGATTGCTTCTTCAGGTACTCGGCCTGTAACGTGATGTATAGATCGCATGTTGAGACGCTTTAGCTTCCGAAGCAATGAAAACTCTCGGAGAATGATAAAACCCCGAAAAAAAGTCGGGAACGCAAACACAAGTCTCTAAGCTGGAATGCATCCCAAGAATTCAGGATACACGCCAGCACCATTTGTGAGACTGTTAAGAGCCAGCCGCTGGAAAAAAATATGCGAGCTGTCGTGAAGGGATATTGAGCATAGATCCACGTTTCTGTTCAACGCATTCTCCGAGCTTCATACCATGAACGCGATCGGTTCAGGCGCCTTCGCCTTCACCGCGGCATTGATCACATCCTCGACCTTCTTGCCGAGACCGTGCTCTTCGATGTATTCCTGAATAGACATATTATTTTCTCGGTTTGAACGTAGAGGCCTGAGGCGAGGGTTTTGCGTCTTTCGGTTGGGATAGTTTTGAAGCCGGGTTCCAGCCACAAGTAGCGGTCGTGCGCAGATCATCAATAATGCTGAAAGTATATTATTAAATAAGTGTATTATATATGCTATGCCAACATATATATATTATTATTAAATATTATATTTAATAAATCTTATCTGTTACAGTTGTATACGGTGCACACGAATTTTACAAGCCGAACCCTGTTGCAAACCCCAATTAAACTAACCCTCGACTACATACGGGGGCAATTGTTAGGCATTACAACCCCATGTTTAATACGAAGGTATTTATTAATATATCTACAGTAGTACTGTAAGCGCTATGCAATAATCAAGTAAGGTTTCGAAGGTACATATAATATAGTAAATACTTGGCCTAGTGATATACAGGCGGAAGCGGAGGTCTACCTATTTTTTTCAGGAAAATCGAGAAGGTGAGGAATATCGTGCTCCTGAACATGTATGGTGACCATACATGGCTATTTTTCGTCAATCGTACGAAGGTGACCAATTCCGCGAGTCGATGAAGAAAAGTACTGCCGTAGGAATTTTCTTCATTGACTCGGTACGATTTATTTAATTATCGTATGGTTACATAGTGTATGTTAATCAAATATACGATCACAATCACGTGATTTCTAACTGATTCCCATACAAAAGTGACATCGCCGCGCACGAGTAAGAAAAAAGCTGCGCAAAACCTCAAACTTCCGTTTCATACGAATACGCCACTGTGGCGAATGCATTTGCCGTTGAGTGTGAAGTTTTGCGCAGCTCGAGTGTTTTGATGTGACTTGAAACAAGTTCTGACACGTTGAGGGTTTTAAAACTTATGTATATTTAATAACGCGTTAACGAAGATTAAGATAGATAACTCTATCTTATGAAAAAATAATACCTTTATTTATTTGAAGGTAAGATTATATATATGTTGGATGTTGATGATTGGATGTTGTATGACTCCTTTCATACGAATGGGCTCTTTCGCGAATAGAGTGGATACTCAAGGCTCGCATCAGAGTTGATTGCTGGCAAGGAACCAACAATAGCAATATTTATGCATCCAGGGTCCGTTAATGTTGCCGAGTTCCGAATTTTGCAGCATAAGGTCGCTTGTTGCAGGTTGCACCACACATGGTTGCAGATCGTTTTGCGTTACAATGATCTGCACAGCTTTAGAAGTTCTTTTCCGCAAACGTGCAGCCATCAAAGCCGGTCAGCTCATGAGCCGCGTGCCTCGCGTCTAGTAGCATCGTGCAAAAGATCTACGTCGATCGCATCAGATGGCAGTTGAACATACCTCACGACCGACCCCCGAATAAAGCAGTTGCGGGCAGATTTAAGATGCGGATATTGCTCCTCCTCAACAACTTTGGTATCTTTTAGCTTTATGTTGAGATATTGGTCAACTGACACGAGGACTCCGGAGACAGCGAGATTATTCTTCAGCTCAACAATGATCTGCGCGTCAATGGTATGGGGTTGGGTATCAGAGAGCCTCGTCGAACCAGGTGAAAAGACATTCGAGGGTTTCCTAGAAAAGATACGGAAGCGAACGATTGAGTAAAAAACGAAAACATCATCGAGGATCGTAATTCAGTTTGCGACAGCAGACCTGTTTGCCTACAAGCGTTTTGAAATAAGAGTAGAAAAGCCTGCGATTCACGACTTTCAGCGGTGGCACAAATGAGAACAAACATCCTGACGCACATCTCTCCGTTGATACAGTCGGAAGTTTCCTTGGCTCAAGTCCTCAAGTCCTCAAGTCCTCAAGTCCAGTCGAGTTAAATGCTGACTACGGGTTGCGTGCGCTCGTGAACTAATGCTAGCTACCGTAACCTGGCTGAGCTCAGTTTCGTTCGTCTCCACTGTTTCGCCTGTGAACCAGCTCGAAACTTACAAGCTGTAAGATTCAAGTTTTGGCGACTTCATTCTTTCATTATTGATAAATTATTTTGAACATTCTTTCAATATGTTCATCTATCTAATTAATAAAAATGTGAATATATTATTACATATTATTACCTTCGGTATTTGCATAATAATACTGAAATAATATTATTAACTGTATATTGCATATGCTTGCTTGTAATAATATAAATCTTCTAGGGAGCGAGCAAACAGTGTTAAACGTGATTGCGTGGGTCCGTTCCCAGCTGTATCGGCATAGCCGCCGTGCATGCACGGACTTATTAATTAAAACATGATGAGAAACATGATGAGACTGAGGGTACGTATGTACTGCATACGTACGTTTATTTATTGGTTGCTTGGTCGGATGGTATGATTTGATCATGTCTAATCATCAAATGTGAATTCATTGAGTTATATTACATATAAATGTCCTCATGTATGAGTAAACAATAGTAAACACACATGCACAAATGTTCAACACGTGACTTAATTGGTTCATTTCGTCCAATGAAGGCTTCAAATATATGTAACGCTAAACCAACGTTTCTGAGTTAACGATGTCGAAAATGACCACAATGTACGGGGCAAATAAACCTTCGACCTTGATTAACGATACCAGGTGAGTAGCACATTTTTTTCCAAAGGATCCCGTAATTATAAGATCGGCAATGCCGAAAACAACAATAATTTTCTGATGAGTCATCATTCATCACGTGTTCAAAAAATGATAACAAATGTTCTCTCAAATAATAAACGGGGGGCATAAATGTATATGTATGATGGTATTGCATGGTATTGCTTGGATGGCTCGCATTTAAAAATTGATCGGTCATTTGGCAATGCCGATACACCTGGCTGGGGACGAACTCACATCTCATTATGAAATGAATCACTCTCATTCATTCTTGGCCGCTGGAGAATTTTTCTTTTTACGAACGAATGAACCTCGCTCGGAACAATAATTCGAATTGAAATCATGCTGTCACATCGCGGTTGTTCCTGCCCGACTTTTCGGTCTCAATATTTTCCCTGCTGGAACCTACAGAGGCCAACATTTTGCGTGTCTGCGCCACGGCAGAGAGAGCTTTTTTGAGCATTATCTCGTCCACTTCAAGTCCGGAAGCTTCACGTTCTTCGAAAGTTTTCACTGCCATGAGAGCTTTCGTGTACGTTTCCCGCAACTCCCTGACAAGCGCAGCTCGCCTTTGATCAGACGTTTTTATGACAACCTCGTCTTCGATAATTTTTTTTTTTTCACCAGGGAAGCCCCGATGGCTTGACCGAATACGACTTGCCCGCTTTTGATTCGCAACGTAGGTTGGATCGCTCCACTTCGCTTTCAGTGCAGCAGAGATGGCGGCCTTGTGTTTCGATGATTTGGGCACCCCCCGTGTCCCTCGAGCGGCCTTTTGAGAAAGAGAGGCACCTTTCTTTGACCTGCGATTTACTTGCACCCCAACCTCGTTTGCAACCCGCTTCGCCTCTTTTAGTTGTTGTTTAAGCAATCGATCGCGGGTATCGAGACTGTCTTTTGTCCAAGACCCATAGCACACCGACTGAACGCTGCTGACTCGGCGAGCATGCATAGCGAAGGAGCAAACGCCAACTTTACCCTTCCGAATGCCAAGGCTTTGAGCCTTCGCAAGATTCCGTGCCTGTATCTTTGTGTGGGCTTTATCACGAACGGTACGACGTATTTTGAACTTTGTTGTCTCACTGTGAAATGTCCTTGCCGCAGCTTCTCGCATTCTTTGCTTGACCTCCGGATTTTTCATCGCCTTTGCAGTGTTCGCTTTAATTTTAGCGATTGTTTGCACACTGTGACGCTTCCCTTTGTTCCAAGCGGACTTCCCTTTGTTGGCCGCGCCGATTTTCGCACGACGCTGGATTTCCGTTGCCGCTGTGAAAACCTCCTGTTGACATCGTGCCTCTCCAACCATATCGTGAAGTAGGTCTGTTGAGACAGTCACACAAACAGATTCGCCGGTGTCACGCTTTCGACGAAAGTTATTGCAATTAGGACAACGGCAGCCATCGACATGATGCTTTTGCTGCTGTTTACCAACGACAAAGCCGCCATCATGTCCAACAAAAATTATTTCCTTCATTGAGATGGTTGTGTTTTCAAGCGAGCAAGTTGACTCAGTGGCCTGCCGTAGCTTAGTGCAAACATCACACCCACAATCAAAAACATGCGTCTCCGTCTGGATAGTAAACCCGTCTAGTGAGAACGCCGAGTCTGTGCGAATGCTTGGTTTTCGAACATCGGACGCATTGCTAGCAGGAACTCCATTAGAAGTTTCTAGTGCATAAAAAGTTTCGCTCCCATTAAAGTTTTCTGCTTCGCCTTCGGCTTCAGATTTCACATCTCTCCTAAACGCATGAGATGCAAAATATGCGGAAACAGGATGCGGGCACATGTGTGCGACCGACGGCAGATGCCGTTTCCTACGAAAGTTGATGAAGTTACCCGGAAAAGGGGGGCGCGAAGCAGGGCTTGAATAGGTTTGTAACTTTGCTGCCATGACAAGGGAGCCGTACAGACACGAAGTTGACTTCAGTTGCAAAATGGCGGGTCTGCAAGCTCACTCGCGAGCTTCCGGACACCCGCGAGTTTACGCGCGAGCCACCTGCCCTCGTGTTCCGTGATGTATCTTGGCTCCCTTCGTTTAGCCTTGTGTGTAGACCCGTGAGAAATCCGTCGGGTTTCCAGGCGGCGCTAGTTCGGATTCTAGATGATTTATTTATATTGATTTATTATCACACACACACATATATATGTGAAATCTTTTTGATAAATATCAGCTGTATAAATATATATAAATATATATGAACATATCGTTTATGTGGTTCGCAACACAAAAAAATATAGTAATAATATCATTATTCGATATTATATTATTCGGCAATGTCAGAAAAATGTGGCGACGACAATTTATGTTTTTTTATTCCAGAATCTTGATTCAGCGCTTCTTAATGGTCAGCCGTTCCAAGGTGGTGTCGACGAGAACCACCTGTTAACCGCATCACCAGGTGTCAGCACGCGGCATGAGCGCGTGCCCGCGCGCTACGTGCGAGCGGCGCGCTCGGTCTTTAGGGTCATGCCGACCTCTGTTTGGGGGTTTGGGGGTTAGCGTATAGGGCTTTCGCGCGCGGGAAGGCGCCCTCGCCCCCTCTATCTGGAGATTTTATTTACGAAGGAAAAAATAAAATAAAAATACTCAAATTTTGACCACCTCGCTAAACAATTGCTTGCCTGCTGCTCACTTATTCGCAAAACAAGCATCCATGCACAGCAGTTTGTCGACATAAATTCAAAATTGCACGTAAAGATCACGCTCTGGATTGAGCTCTTGCACAAGTTCGACCGCTTCTGTGAGAGCTACTTCCCCAAACTTTGTGATATAGTTATTATTCACACTGATGCTGGCAATAGAGCCATCTGCATTGTTCTTGATTGCCTGTGCGAGAGCAAATGCCCCGTTGTCTTTGATTTCATTGTATCCAAGGTCCAAGGAAGAGAGTTTTTCATTCACAAGGCTCAATGATTGAGCGAGGGCGGCGCAGCCTTCATCGCCTAACTCGTTGCCTCGTAGGTCCAAAACTGTAACGCACTGATTATATTTCATAGCGTCCGCAATATGCCATGCGCCTTCCTTCGTAATTTTACACCAGCCCATGCGCAACGTCGATATATTGCTATGGAACTTGACAGCGTTGGCAAGTGACGCCCCTCCTTTTGGGCCAATTGGATTATATCCTAGTTCCAAGGTACGCAGCGTCTTGTTTTCCATCAGTGCTTCTGCAAGAGATTCAGCCCCTTTTTCGAGAATGTTGTTCCCACCAATGTCCAAGATTTCGATCCCTGCATTGAGCTTTAGTGCTTTACAAATGTCAATGGCTCCCAAGTCGCACAGTTCATTCATGTACAAGTTCAAACTGGAGAGCTCATCATCAGTTTGGATATATGCAGCAATGTGCTGGCCAGCTTCGTGTCCTATCCCATTATTTCCAATATCAAGATTTGTTAACTTTGTTTTACGAGCAGAAAAAGCCTTGCAGAGCGACTCAATTCCAGAATGAAGGGATCATACCGAGTTTTACAGGATGATACATAAGGCCGTGACGTGGTATCGAGAGTTCAAAGAAAAGCAAGCAAAGGAAAACAGGAGGAGCAGACAAAGGGACCGACCGATGTTTCCTATGTCATTGCCATTTAACATCAGCCCTTTGATGCCCGAATTATTTATCAGTCCATTTGCCAGCGCACTCGCGCCAAGGCTTCCGACGTAGTTGCCACTAATACTTAACATTTCCAGGGTTGAGTTTTCAGCCAAAGCTTCCGCGATAGCGCAGGTTCCTTCATAATCAATACTATTGTTGTTTAGCTCAAGTGCAGTTAGTGATGTATTCTTTTTAAGCATGTTTGCAAGTGCAGTTGCTCCAAGGTCGCCGATTCCGCAGCTATTCAAATTTAATGTATTGATCGAGGTATCTGTCTCGAGGTAAGTCGCTAGTGCTGAGGTGCCAGAGTCCTGCAAATTGTTGCTTGAAAGCGAGAGCATTTCAAGGCAGGTGTTGTTCTGCAAAGCTTCGCATATGGCGTTGACACCGCGTTCACTTATCCCGTTAGCACTCATGTCTAAACATAGTGCCGCATCATTGAAGGCTAGCGCTCCACTGACGTATGATGTACCATCATCCCCGAGATTTCGCCCATGAAGGTCAACGGTGCTATAACGACGAATATCAGACATCATGCTGCGCAATTGCCTCTTGAACTCGCCGCGTATCTCTCGAGGGGACGAAGAAACAAATGGCGTTGCATCATTACCTATCGTGCGCATGGCATCAACCGAGTCTCGGTCAACATTGTTGTCGGCAGAGAAATCAAAACCAGTGAGTCCCTCGGGGATTGCCCCATCGACCCCGAAACTAATCCGCTTGTCAGTTACTTGTCCTGGGAGTTTGTTACCAACGTCGCTACCCCGCTTCGCCTTCGATGTCTGCAAGACGAAAAGTACAGTTCCAACAACACCAATCGCTACCGCGCCAAGAAAAATGGGATCTTGAGGCTCGATATCTTGAATAGGGGCAGACCTTGTTGAGTAGTTATTTGTTAAACTCTGAGACCCCGGCCTTTGAAGAGGAGGGGTTGACTTCAAAGAAGAGAGATCCCTCTTTGTGCTTCCTACACCGGATGAAGTTGTTTGATGTAACTCATCATCAAACCCCGGAATGTTGCGCTCGATCACTTCGACGTCTGATTCAAGGTGCTCCTCGTCAGCGAATTCCTCTGGATCTGCAACAGCGAACAATGTTTCCTCTGCCTCTCTGCCCTTCCGACCTGCTCCTATCTCAGCCGAAAAGTTCACTTTATCATTCGCGGCGCGCGCAGTTGTAGAAGCTCGCTGTTTGGATAACAACTCCAGTCTTGGAGAAATTCCCGAAGAGAGACCGTGCAAAGAAAGCATCCAGAAAGGGGCGGAAGGCCCGTTGGAAACGAAGAACACAGGTTTCGAGCACCTATATCGAAATGTCCGACAGGTTGGTTGAAATGCCGTGATTGGAAAAATGCAAGCACCGATAGTTGGGTGCATTTCCTAGATTCGATTTGTACAGGGACGCGCGGCTTCTTAATCTCCTCGGTATTCGTCTTGAAACGACGATCCCGGCAGTAGCTCCGTTCGAAGAAAAGTGCTCCCTTCCGATATATTATACCTTCGAAGGTATTCTATATTAATATATTATTATATTAAGATTATGATATAATATAGATTAATATAGTACTTGCATGTACGTACCTGCTTGTAGACAGGAAGATTAATCTTTACTATGTATTAATCTCATCTTTATTTATTTATTATATTACGAAACATATGTATAGATACGCGTTATGTAAGTAATAATAAGTTTCGAAGGTATTTAATATTTGAGA
>Ga0115006_10002039_pt1 | contig 13050 bp, 11 predicted proteins | sample ArcOceMetagenome_3_FD_88943 | JGI IMG/M metagenome (GOLD analysis project Ga0115006, IMG submission 88943) | Marine eukaryotic phytoplankton communities from Arctic Ocean - Arctic Ocean- Svalbard ARC20M Metagenome | ecosystem: Environmental > Aquatic > Marine > Oceanic | place: Arctic Ocean...
CACGTTAGCGTTTCCGGCCATGACATACTGCACTTGGCTTGGAAACTTTGCCAGCGAGGCCAAAAGGTAGCAGTGTTGAACATGGCCAGCGACAGCACAGCAGGGGGAGGAGTTGCAGCAGGCGCTGGCGCACAGGAAGAAAACCTGTATCGCCGAACTGACATCTGCCTGGCAACCAGAAGCCAACGTGGTCAGTGCCTGCATTACCCTTTGATGAACCATGAAGCATTGGTCACCAAAGCAGTCACTTTGCTCCGTGGGCGCGAGGAAGATGGCTACCCTTTCTTGGCACCTGCAGTGCGAATCGCAGTGATTTCATGCGCTGCTGTGGTGAAGCCGAAGCTGGATGTGGTCAGGGGCTACGAGCATCAGGAGGCAAAGGAGCAGATGCAAGATGCGGTCCGGAGCATCCTCTTGGCAGCGGCCTTGACCCAGTGCGACTTTTTGCTCCTCTCAGCATTTGGATGTGGAGCCTACAGAAACCCACCACATGAGGTCGCCCAGATTTTCCAACGAGAGCTAGCCTGCAGGAAATTGAGGCAAGTCGTGTTTTGCATCAAAGAAGACCACAACTCTGGATATAGCTGGAATCCGACCGGCAATTTCTCGCCGTTCAAGGAACTTTTCCCAGGGTCTTGTTGCGACAGTTCTTGGCATGGGTGGCACTGCTTTATCTGTGGCACACACCAGTAGGGGCATATCACCACTGCCACTGATGTGCTGCATGTGGCTAACCTGGCAGCTTCGCTCCAGCAGCTGTCTCACTTAGGCAAGCCAAGGGCATGCAGCTAAGTTCCAGTGCCTGCCGTGCCTGGCAGCTTCAATGCCTGGCAGCTTCGCTCCAGTGCTGGTGTGCTAAGTTCACACCGATCAGTTGCCAACTGTGCAATTGGCACATGTGACAATGAAGTCCCACCTTCCACTGAAAGCAGATAGGGACAAAAATCCCATGCTTTTCTGCATTTGTTTTTCCAGGCCATATTTTGATCAGTGCATTTCAGTTCGTTTGTTTGTGTGCACAACATGCCCTGATTTGGTGACAGAAGCAACGCTGCAAATGCTTGACCACGTGAGTTTGCAGGCAGGAAAGCGTGCCAAGCCTGCCTCGTTTTCATTCTTTCTCTCCCATGCCTCCCCCTCTCTCCCTGTCTCCTCTTTCTCGTTTTCTCTCTCTCTCTCTCTCTCTCTCTCTCTCGAGGAAGGCGCCAATTAATTAATGCTTTCCGCCTGTGCACGTTGGCCAGGAAACATGCATGCACGAGTTGGCTAAGGGAATTAAGCCCTGGTAGAATATAGAGACACATTTGCACATTTGCGCATACACCTGTGATTGAGCCCATGTCCACACCCTCGTCGTTCATAGGTTGTCTGTTCAGCCAAGACTTCAAGGGACTTCAAGGGACTGCAAGGGACCCCGATTTCAAGAAGAGTTGAGATTCAGCAAGTTCCACACAGTTGCATAGCAGTGCTTACTGCAACACAGCCAATCCTCATCGTTGCTGTAATCCTGCTCAGCCATTGTTGGTCCACTGTTGTGGGGCATATTTTGGCCTTACGTGAGCCCACCCTGACAAGTTGCTTATGCCACACGTGGGGCATCACATGGGGCAGCAAAATTACCAAGTGCTGCATGCATAAGTGCCATAGCGATGCCATGACGCAAGCATGGGATGGCTGCAACAGCCCCTAACAAATTGCTTCATTCATTGGGGCGTGTTGCATTTGCAGGTGTTGCCTACATGTAGCACGTTGTGTAATTTTTATCTCATGGCCTGGCTCCAGTTCAAAGTAGTTGGCCAAGCACCAGCCCGTATTTTTACTGGCAGCATCGCTCCAGTCTTGGATCATGGCATCTGGCTGCATCCAGCTCCCGAGGGCAAAGGCTGCTCACAAGAGTCAGTGTTTTTTCTGCCAACACCCTGGACTGAAAGCAAATTTTGAGCAAAAGGGCAGCAAGTGCCACCTTTGCCTGGTTGACCGCAATGGCTATCAACTCACTGCCAACACTCCGATTGTCGTCGATGTGGGAGAGCATCCAGAACTGGCCACGCACGACCTCTACGTCGATTACCCTTTGACTAACGGCTACATCAAGTGGGTCTGCAGGAGCTGCGGTTTGCAAGACTGCGCCCTTGAAGATTTGCTCTCATCAGACCACGTTTTCTCCCGGGCACCTTTTCTGCGAATGCGTGCTTGTTTAGCGAAGCATTTGGAGATTCGGCGGCACACCCAGCAGTTGCAAGATTATGTGGCATGCAGTTCCAGTGAGCACCTTGCTTAAGACATCGAGGCTGCTGTGGCCAATTTCTGGAACGTTCTGCAGCTTCGCCAGGCCAGCCAGTGCTTGGTTGGTGGAGTTTCCACAGAGCGACTGCTGCAGGTAAGGGGCTTCACCCCAGTTCCCGATTGAGTAGTCAGTGGCCAATTTGTGCTATCAGGCGTGAGCTCTTCACCTGGCCACAGACACCTGGAAGTTGTAGCCCAGAGCATCAGCAGCAAAGTCCAAGAGAAAAAATGTTGTATGTGCGCATGAGCAAAAATGAGGTGCGAGCATTTGCATGCGAAAGCATGGGCATGAGCATGTGCACACCTCTGTGCATGTAGAATAAGGGGTCTGGGGCCATCAGGGTCACTGCCTGGATTTCTCAGTGCGCCAGTGCATGCAGTTGGTTGGTGGCCCTTGCAGAATTCATGCACCATAAGCGGCTGTTTTTTTGATCGCTGCCCAAGGTAGGTTGCTATTGACGACTTAGCCCAGTAGGGATACTCTAGCCATTACTGTTATCTCCATTTTACTATCACTATTGTTGCAACATGGGCACATGCCGGTAGCCAGCCGAACTTGTGCATTTGGCTCTGTTATCTCCACTTTACTATCACTATTGTTGCAACATGGGCACGTGCCGGTAGCCAGCCGAACTTGTGCATTTGGCTCTGTTAGCGCCTAGCGGGCATTTCGTTGTCAATGGGGGCATCTGGCAGGTTTCTTCCAGTCCGATCCCTCCCTTAGTTAGGCCCGGTAGAAGTTAGCGGCCGGACGGCAGTTTATGGTCGTAGGAGCGCAGATGCCTGGCGCTCAACTCTTCCAGCCTGGCACGAAAATAGAAGTCGTCGAGCCAAATGGGGCAGAGGTGATGACTCAGGAAGTCCAAGAAGTCGAGGAGGCCGAGGCATGTTTCAAGAGAATTCTGACCTCCATCCTGAGGGAATTCCATCTGCCACATTTCAGTTTGTCAGTTACTTGGTACATTACCAGAGAAGACACGGCGACAGTGAGTGTGAAGGGCATTTTGAAGAAGTGTGAGGGCCAAGTCTTTAAGTGGAAGCAAAAAATGCTCGCACGAGGGCAAGACACCTGCTTGATTTGTTTGCAGCCGTCTAAACCCAACAACTTCCACCCAGCCGAAAATTGCAGAAGGTGTGAGCCTTTTGTGCTCTGCACAGACTGCTCAGTGAGGCTGCCTGGATCCATCGACGAGGATGCTGTTTGCCTGGACTGCTTGGAACCATCAGAAATCCAGAACTTGAGCGAGAGGCAAAAATTCCGTCACAGCGTGCTGCTTCCACCTGACCGGGAACTGCCAACTCTCGTCGAAGTAGCAAGATTTTCGGTGCCGATGGCTTCCAGTTCACATTTGGATTCTCGTCGAGAGCGTTCAGTTCGAAGAACCTGGCGAGATAGCCTGGGCAGAATCCCGGAGGAGTGAGCAGCCTGTAGTTGCAGCGAGATGACCTGGCAGCTTCGCTCCAGATTTGTTTTTTCACCATGAGCAGTCTTAACTTTAGTTCGCTGCGGCAGGGCTTATGCCCAGGACCACTCCTAGAGCAGCAGTGCGAAACAAAAACGAAGATGTTGAGTCTATTTGGTAGAAGCACCTGAACAACATGGCTTACTTTGTGTCTAGGGCATGAACTGGATTGGGCTTGGCCACTGCATCTTGAATTCACTCTCTCCTGCTGCAGCAATCAATTGAGTGCATGTGTTGGAGCGCCCTGGTCAGATATGTGCCAAGCACAGTGGTCCCTTAATCTGTCAGCATCGCCAGGCACGAATGCCAGGCACGTGGAAAAAAATACGTTGATAGACGCGAATTGCATGAAATCTACCCCCCAGTCTGCCAGTGCAGGCTTGGTCGAAGAGGGATTTGTGACAGCTCACCCAAAAACCTGGCTTGCCCTGACTGCGATTTTTCTTTTATTTTTTGCCATGACATGGGCATTTCGCCATCATTCTATCATTTGCATGCTTCCCATGGCGTCATAGGCTGACTTGGCACATGGTGCAGCCAGGGACACATGAGTTTCAGCAGTTCTCGCATCATGCACTGCAGAGTGTGTGTGTGCATGCGTGCATGCGTGCGTGCATGCGTGCACGCGTGCGTGCATGGGTGTGTGTGTGTGCGTGTGTGCATGCGTGCGTGCATGGGTGTGTGTGTGTGTGTGCATGCGTGCGTGCATGGGTGTGTGTGTGCACGTGTGTGTGTGTGTGTGCGTCTGTGTGTGCACGCGTGCATGCGTGTTTTTTTTTATTTTGTGCTTGTGGCTGGTCATCAGGGGTCGGCTCGAACTATGCATGCCACTTTCGCACGCATTCATTGTTTTTTGTTCAACTCCTTCTGGCAGCTGTGCTCCAGCAACAGGGGAGGGCCACCATGGCAGAAGCTTTGGGTCCTGCTGAGTCTTTGGCAGGCGGAGCCACCGACATCGTAGACTTCGAGGCTCACCTGGCAAGCGAAACAACCTACTTGAATTGGCCCCTGGAGCGCTCTCCAAAGTGTTACCGCCGACAATTCGCCGAAGGCCACCGTTACTACTTGTGGCTTCGGGACTTGCCACTCGGCAACTTCTCCCAGGCAGGACATGTCGGCCGGGAAAGAAAGAGATGGAAAAATGTGTTTCTAAAAGCCAAATGGACTGAAGAGCATTTGGAGCGTTTCATCCATCAGTCTGATCATTCTTTGCTTTTGTGCATTCGAGACGAAAAAGACATGCCGGAGCGGGACATCGTGACGACAGAACACGCAGCTCGTTTGCCATACGTTTTGTTCATGTTGCACCACTCGACGAAGAGCCAGGTGGATCGCATCCGTGAAGATTCCGCCACGCTTTGGCGGTTCCTGGTGTCAACTTGGCGAAGGCAGTCCTTCTTGTGGCGCTTGACCTCAGGGGAAACAGTGCAAGTGCCGGTTACGGCAGACGAGTTGGTCCAGATAGACAGCCTGAAGAAATCAAAATGGTGGGATCTGCCTCGCCAGCGAACGTTTCGAAGCGGGCTCGAAAAAAGGAGCGAGGTGGATCTCGCCTTTCTGGCTGGTCTGGTTATCCAGCACTCTGATGTAGCCCCTGGTCTTTTTTTGGGCTTAGGTGACATGGCAGAGAAACAAATGGAGAGCCAGTGGGAAACTTTTAAGTCAGACATTCTGCAGGCAGAGGCAACCTGGCTTCGAATCATGAGCACTCCAGGGGGGCCCCTGGGCAGTATGGGAGGGAATAGCACCTTGGCTCCCAGGTACTTAAGCTCCTCATTTTGAGAATTAGTCGGTTGGACCTTCCACTCAAAACAGGTGAAGCATTTGCCCAAGACACCTGCTGGCAATTTGAGGCGTTTGGACAAAAAGGTGGTCGCAGAGATTGCTGCAGCCAAGCGGGCCGGCCCAGGTGCAAGTGAGCGACTTTTCCGCCAAACCGCTTGGTGTGGGGTTTCAAGTAAACTGGTAACTATCCAAAACCCACAGAAGGAAGAACAGGCACGTTGTGTGCAGCAAGGGCACTTACTGCTCAGCGCTGAGCCATGGCCCTTGCGCCTCGGCCTCATATTGGACGGATCACGCATTGGCACCTACAAGACTTTGGTTGGTGAGCTGACTTTCTTGAGGACCGGCGTCTCTACCTGGGCACCTTCGCAAAACGTCAGGGACGGTGCATGGGCAGTAGACCATCAGTGGACACCTGAGGCAGTAGAGACTGTAGTGGGGCACTGGAGGGCCGGCATGCGAAATTTTCTGCAACCTCTCCTTGAGCATTGGGATAAAGGTGCAGATTCTTCAGACGACGACGCAGAGCCGCATGGTGCAGATCAGCCACAGCTGCCAGCAGAACACGGCGATCGAGCAGAGGGACAGGAAACTGGAGAGCAGCTGGTGCCAGCAGAAGCTGGCGGGGACAGCTCTGCCCCGGCAAAGCATCAGGCGAGCCAGAAGAAAAAACCACTCCGCAAACGCGGCGATCGTCTCATGGGCCCTGCCAAAGCCAATCGCTTACGGGGGATCTGTACCTACGACTTGGCAGCTTACATCGACAACATGCTGCGTGGCTATGGAGCTGGGTGGGCTAATTTCAAGGTGGAGGTGCCGTCCCTAGACTTGGCTTATTAAGGCACTGCGCTGACGTTCTGTTTTTTTTTTTACCGCTCACGAGCTTAAGCCCAGGAAGTCACCATCAGCAGCATTGCCACCAGCGCCGCCCGTGCTGGTTCTTGCCTTGGATCACGACGCTGACATTTCATTTTGAGATTCTTTTTTCATTCCTGACGTCGCGCTATTTTATTTGGCTTGGCCCAGCTAGACCCTCAAAAATTTGTAGTTGCAGAGCTGCCCTAAGCTTGAGACTACAGGGCACAGACAACATGGGGCTGGTCTGTGGCATGAAGTCCGCCGGCTTCTGCGTAGCATCATATTGGGACATTATACACGCCAATGTGTGCGAGGCCACCTTGGCCATGCAACATGCTGGTATCTGGTGGATCGTTCGGGACTTGTTGAAGATATTCCGTCTGCCGTATGGCCCTTGGGGCGGGCAAAAATTTTGGCGGGATCTGAATGCAGCCGGCGCCTCCTTGCAGACCATCGGGTTTGACGCAGCAGATCCTTTCTTGATGTGGTTGCGGCAGCACTTGGAAGCAGAACGTGGTGTGCAAGAGGCAGATTACAACGTTTGGCAGAAGAAAGGGGTCCGGTGCCTTGGCAGCAAGTTGAAAGCAACGAGGTCTGTTGGTCCCAGAAGCACAGAAAACGAAATGTAGTGAGCGAAGCATTCAGTAGTTTCAGCAGTTTTGTTCAAGGTTGAGCAGTGTAGCTACCACTGTAGTAATTGCTGTATCATGTCGTGATGTGCCATCACCATCAGTCAGGGCCACCATTACCCGTTGGTTCTCTTGGTTCCGAGCAAATCACATTTTGCAAAAGCAGTGGTGGAGCAAATTCACAGTTCTTCTAGGTTTGATGGTCTTGAATAACAACATTCCCAGCGTCGAGCAATTTCCGCAGTTCGCCATGGCAGCCGAAGAGCATGGCATTACCCTCCAAGGAAAAACAGACCAAGGCCGAGGGCGAGGGCATGGCAGGACGCCAGGACGGGGGCGAGGCCGAGCACGAGGGAGAGGACGTCAGCCAGAGTCAGCCCATGGAGCAGCAGCGCCAGCAGATGGTGCAGAGCCAGGGGCCCGAGACGCTCCGGCAACAGATGCAGGCCAGCCATCATCCACCAACAGCAGTGGTGTCGTCGCAGATGTTCAGCAGTCAGCAGGCAGCACCATTCCTGAAGAACATGAGCCATGCAGCAACACCACAGCGAGCACCCTCCCCAATGCCCAAAGCGCCAAGGCAGCAGTAGAAGAAGCAGAGGCCAGGGCAGCAGCCCAGCAAGAAGCCACAGCGCAATCCAAAGCTGTTCAGGCATTTTACTCTCTTTGTCAAGGGGCACTGCTCACACTAGCAAGCCCTGAGGCGCGATTCCTGAGTCACATCATGGACTTTTTAATCGAGCCCCTAGCAAAGGCGCACACGAGATACGTCAAGCAGTTGACAAAAGGCAACTTCAGTTGCCAAGAGTTGCTTTGCGAGGTGGCCCGGGGAGAACGCTGCAAAATCGTGTGGGAAATTCAAGCCGCCTGTAGCAGCACCTGCCTGGCAGGCAAGGCAGGTTTGAAAGTGACCGATAGTGGTGAGGTCACTGTGCTCAAGAGTGCCAACGCAGCCGAGGAGGACGACGAAAAGGCAATCAAAATCGACAACCTCAGTTGGCACTTGTGTTCCCAGGTGGTTCGTGGCCAACTGCCAGCCACACTCTCTGTCGTGGGGCTCATGGGCCGGACAATGTGGGATAGGCGAGAGCAGGAAGAGCGCTTGGTGCTGCAAGCCTTCCGAGATTATCATTCCACTTGGCTGGCAGCCACGTCTAGAAAAGAGCCCGAGGTGCAAAAAATATTGGCTCGGACAGACTGGGCCAGTGGACCGCTGGAGAGATGGATATTGCTGGCGGCGGCTGCTTCAGACAAGGGTGCATTCAGCCCAGAGCTGCAGGACGTGGCAGACGATTTAGCACAAGCCAAAAAAAGCACCGACATGATTGAGAATGCCTTCAAAGAACTCCGAGAACGAGAAAAACGCTGCTTGCATCATTTTTGGATTTCGCCCTTCTTCCATTTTCCCGAATGATGGCATGCCTTGCTGTAGGGATGGAAGAAATTTGTTGGCCCCAGTGAGTTAAGCATTGCCAGGCTCACCCTCTCAGGCAGTGACGCCGCTGAATCGGCAAAGCCACCTGCACAACTCAAAGTTGTTGTCACGGTTCGGACGGGTTGCCCAGCAGCACGTTTTTTTTGTTGTCATGTGGTTTTGCATGGCGACTGCGTGGCATGATTTTCAGTAATAATTCAGTAAGTTAAGCAGCATAGATTTTCTGCTGGTGCCTGAACTGAGAGGGCCACCAGGTTGAAGCGCCTACCTTGGAGGTCACCCATGACCCTGTTCCACCCACGATTTCTATGGCCACATACGACACTTCAGCGCGGGGATGCCCGCCACCCAGTGAGAGTCTGAAGTTCCTGGTCAGCAGCAGCAGCAGTCCTGGTTGGCAAACCATGAACAAAAAGTCAATGCACGAATTTCAATGCACTGGGCTTTACTTGCGCTACTTGCGTTTGCATGATCTTTGGCATCAGGCAGGGAAGGAGTGGCGAAATCGATGGTTCTTGCCTGGGCATCTCTATCGAAATAAACGAAGTCAGCTCGTGTATCGAGTATTTGGTTCTGGTCTCGGTGCCGTGCCAGCGCAAAGGTACCAACCAGCAGGCCTGGCGCAGTCATGCAACTCTGAGCTCAGGCGAGCTGCAGATGCTGCAGAAAACCAGGACATCTCAGCACCTGACACCTCAGACCAGGGCGACCCACCAGGGACGGTGCTGCCACCATTGCCAGAGAGGGAGCAGTGGGACCGCCAGCAGGAGGAGGCAAAACTTGAGAGCCAACAGTGGGCAGCAGACTTCTGGGAGGTTCTCAACCAGCAGGAACTGGCACCTGGCAGCTTCGCTCCAGCACAAAAAGAGCAGGCGCCTGGCAGCTTCGCTCCAGCACAAAAAGAGCAGCAGCGGAAAAGAAGCAGCAGTTCCAGTAGCAGTTCCAGCGATTCCAACAATTCCAACAGTTCCACCGATTCCTCTAGCAGCGAGGCGAAAAAGACAGCTCCAGTCAAGCCCCCGCTACAGAGACCCCCCAAGCCCCAAGGCGAAGCCACCATGGAAAAGAAGGAACAAGTGACACCACAAAGCTCCGAGGCAAAGCTCCAAGGCGATGCTCCACAAAGCTCCCCCATGAAAAAGAAGGAACAAGTAACACCACGAAGCTCCAAGGCAACTGCCAGTGCCAGTGGTGCAGGGGAAGGGAGAGCTGAGGCCGATCTGCTAGAGTCAGCCAGCCCCCCAACTGGCACAAAGTTGCCCCGCTTCTGGCAGCCAGCACCACAGCCGCCTTCTTTTTTAGTGATGCACTGCTGGCAAGACTGGTCTGCGTTGCCCACAAAGGCTCGCTCGCCATTCGGCGTGGCTGCACGTGCTGGTCATTGGGAAGCAGCTTCAGCAGGCATCAGTTTGGAAATCGTCAGCGAACCCCGCAGTCCACCACAGCATGCAGCCCTGGAAGGTTTTGTGGGACTCACCGACAAAGACTTGGCTGCCATGGCTTCGAACGACTTTAGCCTGAAGACAGCCGGGTGCTTGGTCATGCTTCATTTTTGCCTTTCTATCATATTTTTTGAATCCAAAATCACATCACGCCTTACCCAAACTTGAAGCTGGTTGTTTACTTATTTGTTTCTCAGATGGGATTTTTTACCATTTCGCATTAGCTGCTGCTACAGCAAATTGGGGGTGAAGGACACACAGGGCGCGCTACCAGGGCCTGGGGGCACACTAACGGTATTTGTACTTCGATGTGCCCCTAAGTGTGATTTTCAATCTATGCGCTGACTGGATCTTTGCATTAATGGCGAGCAGCCACTAACCTGCACTCCATCAGTGGGCAAATCTGGCAATGTCATCCTGGCACTGGTGCTTCCACAGATGAGCTAGAAAAATGGTTAGCGATTTTGGGTGTTTTGTGGATGTCATCAGTGTTTGGGAGCCATCGTGCAACGGTCACATTTAACATTTGTCCTATCCCACGGTTTGCATCTCGGTCACAGAACCAAGCATGAACATTGATAGAGCCTCTGCGTTGTTTTTTCCACTCCTTGGTTAATTCTTATCTTCGATTAAAACGGTTACGTGCGAGAATCCCATCATGCGCTGCAGGGACAGACCATAGGGATTTTTGCGAGACATTGTTGCTGCCCTGTCAAGCGAGGAGTAATTTCTTTGTTTGATCCTGATCTTGGTAAGCGACATCATCCACAGTTCATCCTTGGATCTTGCCCTGCACATCCCTGATGTTATTCATCCATGGACTAAGTATCTTGGGATGTTTTGGTCAGCAATGCAGACTTGAATTGAATTTCAAATTGGGCTGGGTGTTCTACACAGACTAACACACATGCCGTTGGCCCATTTTTTTTAGTTTTTACAGATTTCTGGGGGAAGCCTCGAGCCAGCGAGCCAGGTGCTCCCGGGCGATAGTGGTGCAGACTCTCATCAGACACATTCTGCCACAGCTCAGCGAAGAAGACCCAGAAGCCGTGGCAGTTTTGCTTGAGAAGTGCATGACTGACCTGGGACACCAGGGGGTGACTTTGGATGCCGATGATGAAACGAGGGAGATGCTGCTCGGGGCCGAGAGTGCTGATGTGGTGGGATTGGCAGAAGCAGAATTGCCAAGTGCAATCCAAGCGGCAAACGTTGACTTTCAACGGGTGGCAGACCAGATCCGAGAAGACGCACAGAAGGCAGCGCAGAAACGAGCCGGCCAACCTCGCCCACTGCAGAAGCAAGCGCCAGCTAGGCCCCGCTATGAACCAAAGCCATCAGGGGTGACGTGGACAGCAGCAGCTGCTCGGCATGACCTCAGTGGCAAGAGTGACATGTTTATATTTCTGGCCTTGCTTGAAAAGACTCGCCTGGGCAATAGCACAGTTTAATCCTGAATGTCACCATGCAGCTCGAGGCACGCACACACACACACACACACACGCACATTGCAGTTCCACTAAGATGCCAGACTCATGCCCTTCTGTTGGACAGCATGGCCATTTTTTTACGTTGGCAGGTTTTTAGCACGGCAAGGAAGTTCAGCAGCTTTTGCCACAAAGCAGCAACTACAAGGCAGTCAGGAACAGTACGGGTCCGCCACATTGGCGGGTGACCCAAGGAGCCAGGCACGTTGTTCAGCGCCAGTGTGACACGTATGGCGGTGAGAACAACGCAGTCAGACTCGTGGCCCTGTTCACATGGGAGAATTACCAAATGAACCACCCAAACGACCCAGATTATGCACTGGCTGTTGACAACTTGTTAGAAGGGGACGCAGCAGGGGCAGCGTCTGCTGAAGATTTTGCAGCCAATACCAAAATCAGGAAGTTTGAATCGAGAAAAAGAAAGACAACGGGGGGAGCCTCTGCATCAAGTAGCCAGCCATCAGGCCAAGACGCCAAGGGTGAGTGTGTCAAGCAGCAGCAGTTGGAGGCAGCAAAAAAAATGCCCAAGCGAGGGAAGGGGAAAGGAAGATCATGAGATGGGTTTGTATTTTCCTGGCAGCTTCGCTCCAGAAGTAGGGCTTGCAAAGAGTAGGGTGGCTCGCTGGTCAGTTTCAATTTTCCAAGTTGGACCGACGAGAGCTGGCGCAGAAAAAAAGCAGGTCTGTGGGGTAAGAGCTAGGGGAAGAAGAAATGAAGATCATGAGATGGGTTTGAATGTTCTTGGCAGCTTGCTCCAGAAGTAGGGTTCGCAAAGAGCAGGGTGGCCTGCTGGTCAGTTTCACTTTGTCAAGTTGGACAGACAATAGCATGTGAAATTTGCATCATCAGGGCCCCTGAAATCTTTCATTGGGAATCCCTATGCGTCTATATATTTTTTGGGCATGAGCACAACTGAGGTGTTGCTGCTGCTGACTCATGCAGAAATTGCAAAATTTTGCAAAAATCAGAAGAAAATGGAGAACAGGCAACCTGCTGGTGCAGTAAAAAAAAGGCCGAGCGCTCGTTTTGTGATGCTTGACGAGTACTCAAAACCGCTATAGGTAGCATGTGAAATTTACATCATCAGGGCCCCTGAAATCTTTTTATTGGGAATCCCTAAGCGCTTCTGTATCTTTTGGGCGTGAGCACAATTGAGGTGTTGCTGCTGCTTGCACGCGCACAATTTGCAAATTTTTGCAAAAAGCAGAAGAAAATAGAGAAAAGGCAACCTAAAAAATGCATGGCCACGCATAGCCATTGAGGGTCATTCACGGGCACGCACGGCCTCCATCAACGCTTTGCACGCACGGGCATGCATTGTTCAGTTCACGGCCTCAACTCACGGGCATCACGGGCATGCACGGGCTCAACAATCCGACGCGTCGAAAAGGGGATCGTCATCCATAGCCCCGATTAGAGGCTAGTGTTTAAGGAATGTCTGCAGCCAGTCTGCTTTTTTCACACCCTTTTCCCTTTCCATAGTTGCAGCCTGGAAGGGGCTCATGCTTTTTACACTGCTTTTTGGTAAGGGATTCCCGTGTTTTTGTGTAATGGCCATGTTAAGGGATTCCTGTACCGTTTTAACGGTTTGTTTAAAGATTCCTATTAATATGCTTATTTATGGCTTGTTTAAGGGATTCCTACGCTTTTGTCATCGCTGTGTTAAGG
>Ga0115006_10002040_pt1 | contig 13047 bp, 14 predicted proteins | sample ArcOceMetagenome_3_FD_88943 | JGI IMG/M metagenome (GOLD analysis project Ga0115006, IMG submission 88943) | Marine eukaryotic phytoplankton communities from Arctic Ocean - Arctic Ocean- Svalbard ARC20M Metagenome | ecosystem: Environmental > Aquatic > Marine > Oceanic | place: Arctic Ocean...
CCTGCGGGCCTGCCAACCCCCCCCCAGTCGGGCGGGGGGAGGTGGGGGGGAAGAGAGAGAGAGAGAGAGAGAGAGAGAGAGAGAGAGAGAGACTTTGAGCTGATAGCGGTGTAATGCATTCGGCATTCAAAAACAAATGTCATTCGTAATGCGAGCAGAACAGGTCCAAAACGGGGCGCGGCCGGGTGAGAGGCCTGTGAAAGCAATTCGGCGGCAGGGCAGGGGGGGGCAAGAGAGAGGGAGACAGGGAGACCGGGAGGGATAGCGTCATCAGTACCCATTGAAGACGAATGAACTCCACCACCTCCTCCTCGTCCACTGCGTTGGCTTGGAATAAACCTTGTTTCTCCTTCTCCTCCATCGGCGCCAACAGTTTCCTCTTCAGCAGCAGCGGACCTCGCGGTATTGAGTGCTCATGTTCCAGCACAGGTCATGTATTTGAGTAAAGAGACCTAAGAGTATCTTTTAGCCTGGAAGGAAGAGGGAAACAAGGTCTTTTGTCTTGTTTTTATTCCTGTAAGACTGAAGAGCAGTGCCACTATATTCTCAAGACGCACGTGTTTCACATTCTGGAGGTGTGTCCCACGCTCTGGGGGAGTGGAATGTTAACGCTCGTTACACCTCAGATTCTGAGTGTAACATGCATACTGTGATACCATGTCTCTAAGTAGACACTGCTTGCACGTGACGTGTGCTGGCACATGTCAGCACACTGGCGGCGAACGGGTCACTTCCCGCACCGCCGCCTGATGCAGCTCTCTCTCTCTCTCTCGCTCTCTCTCGCTCGCGTGCGCGCGCTCTCTCTGTCTGTCTCTCCTCGCTCGCTCGCTTTCTCTCTCCCTCCCTCCCTCTCTCTTTAAAAAAACAAGTGCTTTATTTCATGCGGTAGTGGGAGAAGCGCTGCAGAGCAGCAAGCAGATTTGCTGTCCTTCTCTCAGGTCCGAGTCGTCAAGAATATCCGGGTTGTTTTCTACAATAGCTTTCAGGGTGGTTTTTGCCGATGCTGAATACACAGAGCACATGAAGAGGAAGGGCACAGCCGACCGCAATGGGATGTCAGTTTCAGCTAGCGCGTGCGCAATCACCACACCAGCAGACACCCAAACATAACACAGGGGCAGCAGAGAGTGCGGGGGTTTTGAACCTGCAATGGTCAAGAGCGTGTCTCCGGGGTGTACGGTATAAGTTGGCCCAACGATGAGCTTGTCGTACGGGAAGACGCCGTCTGGATCCTCCACCCGCGGATTCGCATTATACAGGCGCAGCCAGTCGACGTTGAGCATGTAATGCCTGGCTATGTACATCATCGAGGACCCGTCCGGCACGCAATATGCGCAACGGTCAACGTCCACCACAACGCAATACGATGGCGCTGACGATGACGTCCTCGCGGGGTGGATAATACCAGTGTCGAGCAACGCGTCTCGTGCCTGAAAACACGACAAGAGTCGACGGCCCTCCATGCCCCTGGTTGGCGTCCACCTGAACTCAGCAAGGCTGACATAGTCATTGCTTGCTGCCCCCACGCGCAAGAGCTGCAGAGTGCTGTTGTCAGCCTCGCAGTCCTGCGGACAATTGGAACCCATCTCTGCCCCATCGCAAAAGCCGTTGCCGCAGCACGGCCAGACATTTCCCGTCTCGCTACAGGCCCGAACAGCGAGGCCCCCACCCACGCAATTGGAGCACGTCGGCAACGTCTTGTGTTCAATACTCAAGTCGTACAGCCTGGCTTTGGCGTTCAAGTTGTAGGCTACATTGCAGCCGACAGTTGTTCGAATGTGCCCCTGAGGCAAGCATGTGCCCGCTCCGTCCCTGACCTCGCACGGCGATGTGCCACTCCAGTCTACCTCAGCCATGAGCACCTTGATGCTTATGCACCGGGGCTCTGAAACTTGCGACGCGAGACTGGCACCAGCCTTGACATCCTGCATGCTAGCCGTAAAGCAAAGCTCGAACTTTTGCCCTCCGTGCTCAACTTGGGGTGTGTAGCTGAAATATCGCTGATAACCTGACTTGTGGAACAGTTCGCACACGGCGGCCACCTGGTCGCAGAGGACCTTTGCAGGTGGGCCCAGCTTGGCCCCGAGCGGCGCTCCGGGATCCGACAAGATCGAGATCACTACCACGCCCGTTGCATCGTTGGCGGCAGCTGCGGTGAGGGGAAAAGTGAACTCACGCCCCGCCGGGACTTCAAAGACCGCCCCCTGAAGAGGAGACACGTTGTCGTCCTCGAGAAAAATGGGTCGATCAGCGATTGCCAGCTTAAAGCACACATCGCATGCTTCCCGAACGGACGACTCTCCATACGTGCGCCTCCATAGAACTTCGTCTACCCACGGCGCCTTTTGTTCTTGCGCCCGGTAGCATACCTTGAAGGGAAGTGGGACTTCATCCTTTTCGCACTCGGTGCCCCCAGCGCACGTTGTAACGTCTTCTGTGCCCTCGCACTTCGTTGTGGTGTTTGCCCCGGGTTTGAGACAACTATAACCCATTCCCGTTAGATCCCAGACGAGCTCCGTCATCGCATCAGCCTTGCGACTGGGATTAGACACGCACTGGTCGTATGGAGTCGAACCACAGCCATACTTCATGGGCCTCACTGTAGGAGCTGGTTTGACGTCATCAGGAAACGTGAAATTGATGAAAACAGCGTAGCTGTCATGATCATCGCGCTCTGGAAAGTAGCCATCCGAAGTTGCGGCACTTGCGCTGATCGGGCCGTCAATAGCACGAACGACGTGTTTGAACACCTTCCCCGTAGTTGTATACATGATGGCGCAGCACAGCTGTTCAGGTGGGCAGTCACAAAATTCTTGTCCGCAGCACTCGCAGCATCCCGCCGAGCATTCGCGACCCTTGACAGCCGTGGGAAGCACGTACGCGGGGTCCACGTTGGCCCTGGGCGCCCCAACGTTGACGAAAATGCATGAAGCCTTCAACCCCAGAGGCTTAGGGCAATTGGGATTCGAGACGTCACGCTCGGCCTCTGTTACTGATGGGTCCAGCATGGAGGGCGGCGAATACAAGAAAGGAAAGGTCGGCACTTCCGTCAAGCTACTGTCAAAAAATGAGTCCCGCGCAGTAAAACATAGCTGTCTTAAACCCAGCTGCGACGGATTTTCACAAGCCGGCCTCCATCGAATATCAATGTACCCCGCGCCTTCCGGATTTAAGTAATTGGTGTCGCCTGTTTGCAGACTGGCACCCGCGACAATCCTCGGTTGTACGTAGGTGATACCGACCGGCAACGTGCTGGCTTCGTGGATGACCTTGAGCTGTTGCGGAAGCTGTTTTGGGATGGTCTCAGGGTTCGCCAGGTCACAGTTGTCAAAGCCCACCTGATCGTCCGGGTCCTTGAACGCAAGACGGAGGTAATTCTGGCTGTAATCACCGAGCTCAAAGCGTTCGCGCCCACAATAAATCTGCACTGGAGATTGCGGACACGAGGCTGGCACCGCATTCTCGACACCACTATTGTCCACATTAGGATTATCCAGGGTCGTCATGGCTGGCGCATCTCCATTCGAATCCGTTTGCTTTACTTGTACCGTGATATCAAGAGGCACGCTCTGCGTGTCTCCATTGACGCACCCTTCGCAGTCGATCGTGAGACTAAGCGAGTGGAATCCCAGGATGCGGGAGTTTTGGTCAGTCTGGGAAACCATGAACTTGACCAAATAGAACCCGTCGCCTTCGGGGCGCACCTCTATACTCGCTCCATCCGGTAACGTGTGGGTTGCGTAACTCAGCGGGTCGTTGAACCTGCTTTTATCCGATTCCCCCAGCAATTCTCCGGCGCACAAAACCTGCCCCCACTCCGGAATTCCCTCGCCTTCTATGCCACCTCCACATCGCCACCAGCCACGTTCACCGGCATTTGCAACGCGCACACGCACTTTCGACCGGTACTCCTCAATCGGATGATAGGCCTGAACGAGGAAGCGTGAAAAGCACTTCAAAACCGTTCCAGATCTCTCGCACGTGAATTCTTTGCATGCGTCATACGCATACCCCTTCGCCCTCAACATGACCAGGTCTGGCATGTTGACCTGAATGGATGTCATCGGATACGGCCGCGCTGCGCCCTTTGGCTGGCCCGCAGCATACAGCTGAATTCCCGCACGCAGGTGAAATGGCAGCCCATAATTATTCTGGTCCTCTGCGGTCGCTGGTCGGCAACATCCATCCATGTACACTGAATAGTCCCCGTTCTCATAGAACCGGACCTGAAACGAATAATGTGCGTACACTACATTTCTCAGCGAGTCCAACCTGTCGATGTAAAATTTGTACTCCGACTTCTTTGCCTCAATCACACCTGTGCAGCTCCAGGTCAGAAAAACGCACCAGCCCTCGCCAAGACACCTGCTGACCTCCCGGAGGAGCACAGACGCACTCGATCCATTCGGCACGCCCACGCCCTACGAGACAGCGCACGCACACGCACAGCACCTTCGAACGCCGACGACACTGACGGCGGTCGGGCGTCGTCGCCGAGTCCCACCAAGTGCCCGATGCGCAGTATTTGTGCGTTGCCCTCCGACGGCGCAGGCTGGTAGTTGCGGAATAGTCTGCTCACAGATGCCCACGTCATCTGAGTGTGCAGACAGTTCTGCGGCCAGCTGGGCGGGAGCGCACACGAAGCCGTCAGAGCACGCCGTACCTGAGCTCTCTGTGGGTCCCTCCAGTCTGGATGTACTGGTTTACGTCTTCCTGTACATACGTCAACCACATGCTGGTTGTACCGTCCTCCTCTGGCTGGTAGGAGCTCGGGTTGACTACCCACATGCCGTAGCCATCCACGCAGTCGGGCGCAATCGCGGTGTGCACAGTCACCCCCACGCACAGCGGACTCGTGCAACCTTTGCAAACGTCTGGGAAGGCCGGATCATAGAACCCGCCCTCGCAAGTCGCCCAATTAATATACCCGTGTCGCCAGTGCGCGCCTGCCGTGATGGCATCACGCCGCGACCGCCTGCGTCAGCCCGCGCGCGCCGGCGCACACACAGCATGCTCGCAGCACGGCGACGCGCACAAGGATGCTCGCGGCGCGGCGGCGCGGGACGGCAGAGGCGGGCCGACTGGCACACCTGGCTCGCTGCACGTGCAGCTCGCAACCCCGAGCGTGTTGCCGGCCGGCGAGCTCGTTCCCGCGGGGCACATCACGCAAGAGCTGCCAGCGCAGTAGTGGTCGGCTGGACAGCTGGTGCACGCGGCCAGCGCGCTCCGGGGCGCACCGACCAGCAGCAGCAGAGCAGCTGCCACGATGCATGCGTGGCCGTCCGTCCCGCCGAGCCTCGCCATCGCGGGCACGCCGGCGCCGCCTGCCCCTCAGGACGCGCTCATGCGGCGAAGAGCTCTCGCGGCGCGGTGCGGGCCCGCATGGCCACGGCCGCAGCAAGGAACCCGGGCGCGCTCCGCCGCGACAGCGCCGCCGTGTGCCGCCCGCCCCCGGGCGCCCTTCCCGACGCGCCGCTAGCGCCGCCGCCGGAGCTTGCTCCCACTCTCGCCCCGGCCCGTATTCACGAGAGGGCTGGGGCCCCGGCGCTAGCGAGGGGTGGGTGGGTGCCGGTGGGCAGGAAATCTCGTACAAAATTTGAGCCAATTCTAGAATCTGGTGCCAGATACGAGGAAACTGGGCGCGCGAGAGTACCCCCTCCGGGACGCCAGCAATGTTTCGTCGCGAAGCGTTGCCTGAGGCCCGCCTGAAAAAGAAAAAAGAGAGTGGCAACCGCTCTCCATCATCCCCCACGCCGCGTGTCGTTGACCCGCCACACGCGGTCGCCGGCGCGGCGCCCGGCCGGCGGGTGCGGAGGGAGGGAGATGCTGTGAGGGGCCTGGCGCATGCATGTGCCCGCCGGGCGCGTGCCCCGAACCCGGGTCGCCCCCTTTCCGTGGCACAAGCTCGGAGCGCGCTCGCTGCTGACGGTGGAGCTCAGGCGTGGGCCCAGGCCGCAAGGAGGCCGCGGGCGGGCACGGGCCAGTGCGCGGCGAGGGGTTTCTTGCGGCTGCCGCCACTGGCGCCTCTATGCACACCGCTGCCTTGCCTAGCCGAACCGGCGCGCCTGCGTTGTCCACTGTGCATCGCGGGTGTGGTACAGAGAGCCCCACTGGCAAATCCTGGCCTCCCCATTTGCGGCAGAATGCACGCCAGTGACCTGAAAGGCGCACACCCAGCCCGCCGCCAAGTCCAGAAACACAGCCCGCATGCACAGTGTTCACTTGCGGCCGTCCTGCTTCCTCCGAGCCTGAGCCAGTGCAGGCCCAGCTCGGCGGGGGCATGACCAAGAAGGTCATTGAGAGAAGGAAAGAATGAAGCTGTCGTTCGTTCGTCACGAACTCCAAGGCCGCCGCTCTTTGCGGCGAAAGTATAACGCACGCAGAGGAGGGGGAGGGGGGCGGTGTGTGTGGCCCCGGGTGGCCCCGGGGTGTTTTGCCCATCCAAAATCCCGAGCTTTCTGGCTAGGTGGCGGGTCCGAGGCGGGCACAGGGTCAGTAGGCCGTGGTGTAGGCGAGGGCGACGGCGAAGGCGCAACGGCGAGGGCGCAACGGCGAGGGCTCCAGGTCTGTGACCGGCCAAAGAGCGCCGACGGCGCAAGAACATCACTGGGGCAACGCATCACAACTTGGACCCATCACTCATTGAAGGAGAGTTCAGGGCGAGGACGTGCTTACGGAGCGAGGGCGGCAGCGAGGGAGACGGGGGAAGGGGACGGGACGAAGGCAGTTCCGGGCACGAGTGCCCATGTTTGGATTTTTCTATGTATGTCTTTTGTTGAAGCAACCCCCAGAGCCACCACAGAGGGCGGGAATGGCCCAGCCCAGTGCTGCGATGACAATCCCCTAATTCGAGACTTAGTTGAGGACCTTGGCGAAGTCCTCGGTCCACTCCTTCTCGAACCAGGTGATGGAGTCCTGCTTGGTCAGGCGCTGCCTGAAGCCCACGCGGTTCTTGCGCAGCTTCCTCCTCCCGACGCGCACGCCAGCACGCTTCATGACGACGTAGAAATCCATACCGTAGATACCCGCGTTGGGGTCGTACTTGATGCCAAGATCGATGTGCTCCGAGATACCGAAACCCCAGTTCCCGTTTTGGGAGAAGTTCTTGCGCTTAAGCTCGAACTCCTTGACGGCAAGGCCCTTGGAGATGATGTCCTTGGCCTTCTCGCCGCGCACGGTAACGTAGGTGGCGATCTTCTCGTTACGCCTGATACCGAAGGTACGCACCGTGTACCGGGCTGGAGAGAGAGAGAGAGAGAGAGAGAGAGAGAGAGAGAGAGAAGAGAGAGAGAGGGAGGGAGAGAGACACCAACCACGTCACAAACCCGCTGCAAGCAGCCCGGACACACCCACCCGTACCATCGCCCGTCCTTGTGAGCACCAGCACCAACTGTACGTGCTGCACACGCCCGGCAATATGCACGTCGCGCTCCTCGCGCTCGCCGTCGCCTTTTCGCATCCCTGTGGCTCCGCAGAACTCAGCCCCGGCTCTCATCGCGGCCCTTTCGCTGCACCCGTTCGTCCGCGCCTGACCCCGCTCCACACGCCGAATGCCAGCGTTTTCAGCACTGCAGTCCAACCTCGGCGGCGTCCAACTGTCCGCCCCGCCTTGATCCCCATACTGCAAACACACAAGCAGCCAGCAGCGGGGAGCGCGTGCGGGCGGGCAGCGATGCGCGTCTTACCGCGGGAGTAGCAGGGCTCCTGCTCGGTGAGCTGCTGGAGCACCTTGCCAGCACGGGTCACCCTGTCACCGCTCTCGCCCACGGAGATGTTCAGAACCAATTTATCGATCTGAATTTCGCGCATGACATTGTCCTCGTCCGCCTGCAGGCCGCAAGCATGGTCAGCAAGCACACGCACATTCACATTTGCAACACGGTACTGTCCAACACCCGCCCGTAGCGCCGCCGCAAGCTGTCCAGCTTTGCACCCAGCACCGTGTAGGCTGGCTCTTGAGCACGAACGCGTGCACAGCCAGTGTGCGTGCTCAACAGCCAGCCCCCGTGCTGCCCGGTCGCTACGGCCCAGGGCGCTCCGCATCTGTCCTGCGGCGAGGCCCCGCGCCGCCCCCTCCGCTGCGGCCAGGCCAGAGGAAACCCCCTCACGAGCGCTGCTCCTTGCCCCAGAGGGGAGGCTGCTGGTGGCCGCATGTCTGACCGGCCCACGCCTGTACGATGCTCAACCCGGCGGATTGAGCCGTCTCCACAGTCGCCGCACTGATGCTGCCTGTTCTAGCCTCGCCCTGCTCGTGCGTCGGCAGCCGGGACCCGCGACCGCGGACGCTGCTGCTCGCTGCTGGCAAGCGCTGCTCACGGCACAGCCCGCGATACCACGGGCGCCTGCGCCGTCGGCCGTTCCGGCATCCCACGAGCAACGCTGGGAACAGCTGCGGGTATTGTGTGCACCACCCCCGCACGCCAGCCTCGCGCGCCGCTGCTGCCGCGGACCGCACGCGCGTGCTGCGCGCTGCCGCATGCGCTGGAGCCCAGCCCAGCGACTGGCCACGCGACCGTGGCAGCACGGCCGCCGATTTCTGCCGCAGGCAACTTCCACCACTTCCATGTTCCAGAATTGGCCCGGCACCGCCCCCCCCGCGCCGCGCGCGCCCGCCAGCATCGCTCGCGTGCGGTTGTACTCGCCATGGCTACGATGAAGAGTGCTTCGCGTGCACGCATCAGGTTTTTTTTACGGTTCGTGGCCAGTCACCCGTCCAAAATAAATTCTGCCTGTTCAAAATATTTGACAGCCACGAACCAGCCGCCCCGAGCTGGTGAAGGAGGGCGTGGAAGGAGGGTGCGCGTGGCCCGGTCGTGCCCGGGGTCCCCCCATCGTCCTCTCCTGGCCCTGCCGGCGGCTCTGCCGCCGGCCTGCCGCCAGCGGCTGCGCGGTGCTCCTGGCGGCCGCCGTCTCTGGAGCCCCCGGGAGGATGCCCATCCTGGTGTCCGAGCGCGCCGCGCGCCCGCCGCCTGAGCGCGCGCCCGAAGGCGCGCTCGTGTTCCGCGATCGCACCGACTTCCGCCCGAATCTGACGCCGGCAGAGGTCCTGCAGGTGAGAGGCGCGTCGCGCCTCCGCGCGCACCCGTTCCTGCGCGCGCGCGCGGCGCGGCGCCGGCTCGCTGATGGGCTCGCCGCGTCGTCGCAGCTCGGCTCCTTTGGCGGCGGCTACTTTCGCACGATCAGGAGCTCGGTGACGGGCGAGGTGCACACGCGGGCGTGGCAAGAGTTTCCGAAAGAGTGGTGCTGAGCCCGCTGCCTCCCCGGACCGCGCGCCCTGTGTTGCCGCTGCTACCCGCGCCCGGGCTGACCAGCAGAGGGACGTGGGTGCAGGTTCGAGGGCCTGGACGTGGCGACGCAGGTGGCCTCCGACCAGTACCGGCCGGCAGCGAATCGGTACGGTGTGCGCTCGGGCAAAACCCTGAACAGCAAGGACGCCTTTGGGCTGGCCGCCTGGGAGCAGGCGGGTTGGATCATTGAGCAGGACCCGTACGGGTGGTTTCAGTGGTATTGCCGCTTTTTTCTGGGGCGCAGGTCCATGGATGACGACCGTCAGGTGGGTCGGTGGGCGGCCATGTGCGGTGACAAGGGGCGGTGGAAGCGGAATCTGATCGCCCGATGCATCCGCGAAGGCAAAGCGCACGACGATGTGTCATGCGCTCCCGTCGTGCGGCAGACGCTCCAGCACTGGGCTTACCGCCTCACTGAGGCCGACTTCTCTGCGTACCGCTCTGAAATCGCGGCTGGTGCCACGACGCCGTTCATGCCGTCGAGTTCGATGCCGCCGGTGACCCTCGACGGCCACGACAGCCCGAGCGCGCCTGAGCCGCAGGTGCAGGGCGAGTCCTCCCGTCCCGCTGTATCCGGCAGAGCCAAGCGAGCCGCGTGCCCTGAGCCGCGCGCCGGCGGCGAAACGCCGCTGAGCCGTGCAAGAGCCAAACGGGCCGCGCCCTCCCCCGCGCCATGCAGTGGCGAGACGTCAGTGCGTCGCACTCTTGCGCCGGCGGTGCGCCGTGGGCCTTGCCCCCCGGGGGTTGAGCCCCCCGCGGCAGCGAAAAAGAAGGTCAAGACAGCCCGTGTCGGGTCCAAGGGAAAGTAACGTCGCGCGCACGCGATGCCGATGCACATTACATTACAGGCTCGGCACCAAAATACCGCTAACGTTCCACATCTTGTGAGGGTTGTGTGCTGGGTCGACAGACCGCGCTTATCACACAGCCCCCCAAGTCTGTATACCAGATGCGTCACGCTCCCCTACAAACTCGCACAAGGCGAGGGCTCCACTGGTGGTGCCTTTCAGTTCGCACACCGCCGGCCTGGAGGGGAGCGCGGCAGCAGAGTAACAGCTTCCGGCTGTGGTGTCCCTGTCACCGCGTGAGGCCTGTGCAAGCTATCTGCCAGCGACACTGTTGGCCCTCTGCCCGCTGCCCCTGCGCCGGTGCGTGCGTGACAACGCGACCACCAACGGCACTGCAGCAAGGAGCGTGGCTGAGCGTGGCTGTCGAGCTACCCGGGCCAAACGCAAGAGCTAGTGTGCCGTGCAGCGTCGGCGCGCCGCCGGGAGCGGTATCTGCTGATTGGGCTGCCGGCAACACCGCGTTCAGTCGCTGTCGCCCTCTCCTCTCTCCATCCCGTCATCCCCGACAACCTCGAGCGCGTAGCATCCCGCCACCAAGTCCTCTGCAGCGGCAGTGCGCCGTCAGGCGGACCAGCATCATCACGACAGAGCGTAGGCATGCTGGCAGGGGGGAAGTGAAGGCAGCCAGGCGCGCGAAAGGGCGCACACGGCAGGGGGCGGTGGCGCGGGCGAGCTCACGTCTTCCCAACCACCGGGCAATCCAGCTCTCCGCGGGGTTCACAATGGCAGCCACGCCGGTAAAGTTGACGCACGCATGGGTGTCCATGTCGAACCGGTCGCCACAGTTGTTGCAGCCATGACTGCGCGCGCCGCATCCGAGTCACGGGCACGAGCTGTATGCGCGCGCGCGTGCGCGCGTGCGTGCGTGCGCGCGCGCGCGTGCTTGCGTGCGTGTGCGTGCGCACACGGCTGCGGGCCCTGTGCGCGGGCCCGCAGGCCGTTCCGTGCCTGAAGCGCGCGCGCGGGCGCACCCTGGCGAGCGGCCGCTCGCACTGTTCGAGCAGCTTGGCCGGGGGCACGCGGTGGCAGCGCCGGCACGGCGCGCAGATGGCGGGGGAGGGCGGGCGCACGCACTCGTAGAACTGCTTGGCCGGGAGCACGAGGTGGCAGCGCTGGCACGCGCGCAGCTGGCGGACGTCGTTCGGCACCGCCGCGTTCTCCGCGCGCTCCACGACCTCGTCGTCCACTCCCGCTGGCATCCTTCCCACTCCACTCACAATCAAGCGCCTCCGTTTACGCTCCGCCACGAACTCCCACGAACTTGTTTTTTTTCCAGAGCAACTGAACGACAACGGCCAGGAACCGGAAGAATGGCGGACGAGGAGGGGACGACGCCGGCGCCCGAGGATCCCGGGCCGCAGATCGAGGCATGGTCGGTCCCCGTGCAGGCGCCGCTCCCGCTCCCGCTCACGACGACGGGCCCGGCGTGCGAGAAGCCGGCGACGCTGCTGATGCTCATCCAGTCGCCCGAGCAGCCCGTGGTGCTGGTGTCGCTCAAGGCGCTGTTCCAGTGGGTCAGGGACGGCGACTGCGAGAAAACACCCGGACAGACGCTGCTCGAGAACGGCGAGGTCAACCCCGAGTCGCAGCCCGAGATTCTCACGCTCCTGCGCGGCGCCCTCGGCGACGGCGGCGGCATTCCGGTCATCATCAAGCTGCTCACGCAGGAGGCGTGGTGCGGCCCGGACTATGAGGTGCAGGCGGTGTGCCTCGTCATCCTCGCGCGCATCGCGGGCGAGGCCGTCGCGGACGGCCGTCTCATCCTGCGCAAGCGCAACGGCGAGCCCTGCAAGGCTGACCGCAACGGCGAGGAGCGGTGCCGCCTCAAGACGGTCGAACTTGGTGGACTGCGTCCCATCGTGGAGCACCTCAAGAGCCCGGAGATGGACGTGGCCGGGAAGGCGGCCTTTTGCGTGGCGTGCCACGCGCTCGACTCGCCTGTGCGCCTCGCCATCCACATTCTGGGCGGCGTCAAGCTCCTGCTGGACCTCATGCACAAGGACGACGAGGTTGTCAACAACAATGCCGCGCTGGCACTCTCGCAGGTGCTCCAGCACGTGGAGGCCAAGGACGAGCTGTACAACCTCAAGGGCATGCAGACCCTCATCTCCAAGGGCCTGCTGCACGACGCGGTCGACGTGCAGGAAAACGCGGCGCGCGCCGTCGCCTACGCGATCGAGCAGGAGGGCAACCTCAAGGACCTGCGCCGCCACGACGGCATCAACATCCTGATTGAAATGCACGCCGCGCTGCCCGACACGGACCGCCAGCCGAATGACATGGTGCGGCAGGCCGCGTCCTTCGCGCTGTCCGTCTCAGCCTTTGACTCGGAATGTCGCACGGAGATCCGCATGAAGGAGGGGCTGCGCGCCCTGTCCAACTGTCTGGCCTCGGAGAATTCGCGCGTGCAGGAGGAGTCGCTGATGGCGCTGGCCAACTGCGCGTTTGATATCCCGTGCAAGCAGACGATCGGCGCGCTGGGCGGCATGAAAAACGGCATCGAGCTGCTCGCCAATGATGAGCTGTCGGTGTGTGTGCACTCTTGATATGATATGACATAATACGATATCATATGATTATTATATTATTTGTTTTATTTGTTTGCTTTGTATGATAATGGGCGGCATTGAAAAAGGCATTGCGCTGCTCGCTAATGACATCATGTAACACATCATCATACATACTATGTCACATCATCATACATACTATGTCACATCATCATACATACTATGTCACATCATCAAAAGGCATTGAGCTGCTTGCCAATGACGTCATGTAACAGAGCATGATATATCATAATACATACAATATAACATGTTATATCATAATGCATACAATATAGCATGTTATATCATAATACATACAATATAACATGTTATATATCATAATACATACAATATAACATAACATAA
>Ga0115006_10002042_pt1 | contig 13042 bp, 12 predicted proteins | sample ArcOceMetagenome_3_FD_88943 | JGI IMG/M metagenome (GOLD analysis project Ga0115006, IMG submission 88943) | Marine eukaryotic phytoplankton communities from Arctic Ocean - Arctic Ocean- Svalbard ARC20M Metagenome | ecosystem: Environmental > Aquatic > Marine > Oceanic | place: Arctic Ocean...
ATTTTTGTTTTTTTTAAAAATATATAACCATCCAAAAAAAAAATAATTCTTAATTTAAATTTTAAAATAAAAACCTAAAAATAATTTTTCTAAAAATCAAGTAAAAAAAATAAAAAAAAAAAAAATTAAAAAAAAAAAAAAAAAAAATGGAAAAATAAAGCAAAAAAAAAGAGTAGCTGGATTTGAACCAACAAATAAAAGTATCAAAAACAAACGCCTTAACCTATTTGGCTATACTCTTAAAAATGTTATAATTATAATTATTCAAATAGAAAAAATTGAAGAAAAAACTAGAAAGTGAATAAAATTAAAAAAGCCATCATTAAAGCAAATAAAGCGATTGCTTCCGTTAATGCGAAACCTAAAATAGCATAACCGAATAATTGCTTCATTAAATGTGGATTACGTGCAACACTTGTAATTAAAGCAGAAAAAACAGTACCAATACCAGCACCAACACCAGCTAAAGCAATAGTAGATAAACCAGCACCAATTAATTTAGCAGCTTGTAAAATCATCAAAAATAAAAAAAAACACAAAAAGTAATTTATAATATAGAAAAGGAACTAAATGTTTAAAATTTAAACTTTTTCAGAAAGTCAAGTGATATACTTTTGAATAGAAACAGCTTCTACAACAATTGGCATATTACTATGACCAACACCACAAATTTCACTACATTGCCCGAAAAAAACACCATCACGTAAAATAAACATAGCGGTTACATTTAAACGTCCTGGACAAGCGTCTAACTTAACACCTAAAGAAGGCACTGCTCAACTATGCAAAACATCGGCAGCAGTAACTAAAACACGAATATGAGTATTTACTGGTAAAACAATTCTATTATCAACTTCTAATAAACGTAATTCACCAATTTCTAGCTCGTCTTCAGGAATCATATAACTATCAAAATTAATTGTACCTAATTGTGATTCGAAATCACTATATTCATAAGATCAATATCATTGGTGACCTACACATTTTATTGTTAAAGCAGGGTCAATAATTTCATCAATTGAATATAAAAGAGCAAAAGATGGTAAAGCAACAACAATTAAAATTAAAGAAGGGATAACTGTTCAAATAATTTCAATAGCTGTTCCATGAACTACATTTTTACCAGTATCAGCATCTTTTGAATCAGCAGCGAAAAAAGTTAAAGTACGTACCATAACAACAAGCACAAAAAATAAGATAAAAGTTATAAAAAACATCAGATCGTGATGTAAGTTAACAATACCTTCCATAATTGGTGTTGCAGCATCTTGAAAAGAAGTTTGTCAAGGTGTTGACGAATCTAATAAAAACATCATATTAAAAAATAAAAAATATAAATCTATAAAAATGTCAAAAAATGGATTTGAACCATTGACCGTTTGATTTTCAATCAAAAACTCTTAACCACTGAGCTATTTTGACAAACCTTCCCAAATTGGATTTGAACCAATAACCTAATGATTAACAGTCATTCGCTCTACCATTGAGCTATTGGAAATTATCAAATTGACCGGTAAAACCCTGTCATTGAACTATTTAAAATTTTTTTAGAAATCGCGTGACGCGAGAGTTTAAGCTTAGAATCAACGGAACGAGTATAACCACTAATAATACAACGATTTTTTAAAAGAGTTATAAAAGCAGAAAATTGATTTTGTTTAAACATTAAATAATATAAATTTTTAGAAAAAGAAAAATTAGATTGATTAATTATAGAACCATTTACAAAAAAGATTTCATTTTCAAAAAAAAATTTTCTTGTTAAATAATCTTTCTTAAAGGAAGTATTTTTAATAATATGTTGCATCAAAAGAATTAATAAAAACCATTAAAAGAAAAAAAACAAGTGAGAATGAATAACACAAAAGCAAAAGATAGAGGTAAAAAAATTTTTCAACATAAACGCATTAATTGGTCTATCCTAAATCTAGGAAAACTAGCACGAACTCAAATAAAAAAAAACAAAATAAATGATGTTTTAAAACCTAAAACAAAAGGATCAAGAATTGTAAATAAACTAACAGGAACTAATAATCAACCACCAAGAAACATAATGACGGTAAAAATACTCATTAAAATAATAGAACCATACTCAGCTAAAAAAAACAAAGCAAAACCCATACTTGCGTATTCAACGTTAAAACCACTTACTAATTCAGACTCAGCTTCGGGTAGATCAAAAGGAGCACGATTTGTTTCGGCTAAAATTGAAATTAAAAACATTAAAAAAAGAGGAAAAAATGGTATAAAAAAATATATACAATTTTGGTATAAAACAATTTCCGTAAAATTTAATGAACCTACACAAATTAAAATTGATATTAAAATTAACCCGATTGAAACTTCATAGGAGACCATTTGCGCGGCGCTACGAATAGCACCAAAAAAAGCATAACGAGAATTACTTGCTCAACCGGATAAAATAATACCGTAAACGGTTAAACCAGAAACAGCAAAAATAAATAATAAACTTATATCAATATTTGCAAAAAAGGCAAAATTGGAAAAAGGAATAATTGACCAACCTACTAGACTTAAAAAGAAAGTTAAAATAGGTGCAAAAATAAAACTAAATGTATTAGAATTTGTTGGAATCACGGATTCTTTTAAAAGTAATTTAAGACCGTCAGCTAAAGGTTGGAGCAAACCAAAAAAACCAACATTGTTTGGCCCAAATCTTTGTTGAATAGCACCCATTACTTTACGCTCAGCCAAAGTTAAATAAGCAACAGCGATTAAAACGGGTAATACTATTGCTAAGAAAGAAAGTAAAATTTCAATAAGAAACATCAAAAATAAAACAAGAGTTATAGGACTTGAACCTATAAAATAAGATTTGAAATCTTAGATTTTACCAATTAAATTAAACTCTAAAAAAGAAAATTTTTTAAGTATTGTATTTAATAATATTATAAACTAAACTAAAGTAAAGCTTAAAATTGACGCTAATAAATATAATAGTTGAGGTTGTAAAAAAAATCCAACATTAAAAAATAGTAAAGAACCAATTAAATACTCACTAAATTGTCTTTTACTACTAGAAATTCAAAGACTATTTTTAGTAGTTTTTACAAAATAAAACGTTTTAATTAAACGAATATAATAAAAACAAGCAATTGAACTAATTATAACAATGACAACCGCACTAATAATATAACTCTGACCAACAAGCTGTAAAAGAACTAAAAATTTACTAAAAAAACCAACAAACGGTGGGATACCAGCGATCGAAAATAATGTAAAAGCAAAACTAATAGCAAAGATACTATTCTTTAAAGAAATTGCTGTTCAACTTGCGATATACTTAGGCATATTTGACACATTAATAATTGTAAATATTAATAACGAAAATAACAAAACAGTTATTAAAGAGTAAACAATAATATAAAAGAAAAATCCTTTTAAAGAGTCGGGATTAGCAGCGACAACACCTAATAAAATAAAACCTGTATGTGAAATTGCAGAATAAGCAAGTAATCGTTTTATACGTTTTTGGTAAAGAGCGGAAAAAGAACCAATAGCAATAGAAGTGACAGCTGAGAAAACAAAAAGAAAAGATCATATTGTGTTAAAATTATAAAAACATAATAGGAAAAGTTTAGCAATAACACTAAAAATAGCGATTTTTGGAGCTGCAGAAAATAAAAAAGTTACACTAATAATGGCACCTTCATAAACATCTGGCATTCACGAATGAAAAGGCGCAGCACCAATCTTAAATAAAAGAGCTATTAAAATAAACAAAATACCTAAAAATAAAAGAATATCATCTGATGTATAAACTAAACTAAAGAGTGCATTAAAAGATGTTGTACCAAAAGTAAGATAAATAAAAGAAAAACCTAATAGTAAAAAACATGATATAATCGCACCAAATACAAAATATTTTAACCCACTTTCAGTTGAAAATTCAGATTTTCGGTTAAAAGTTGCGAATACATATAATGCTAAACTTTGGAGTTCAATAGCTACGTAAACATTCAAAAAATCGTCTGAAAAACATAAGCATAAAGCGCTTAATAATGTAAACGAAAAGAGTAAATCATATTCAAATTTTAAAATTTTATTATCACTAACAAAATCTCGCGTATTAAACAAAACTAAAGTACAAACAAATAAAAAGATTAGTTGAATCATTTGCCCATAAAATAGAGTTGTACAATCATAAGAAAAAATATCAAAATTAAAACAAATAAACCAAATAATAGAACTAACGGTAAAAACCGAAAATAATAAAAACGGCTTTAACAATGTCGGATAAGCAAGAATTTCGGAAGAAGAATATAAAACACCAAAACATAAAGATGATAAAATGTAAATTGCTACAATAGCTATTGCTAAATCAAAAAACATTAGTTGATCAAAAAATGTAAAGATTATCATCAAAAAAAAATTTCAAAGCAAAGGATTTGAACCTTTAATCTAAAATAAGCACTTGATTTTAAGTCAAGCGTGTATACCAATTCCACCAGCTTTGATTAAAATAAAAAATATAAGTTTTTAAGCACTAGGTCAAGCAATAAAAAAAACTACATAACTTAAAATTAACAAAAAGAAACTAAAACTATATAATGTTGCTAAACCTAAAAAATTAATTGAAAAAAATGTAAAAAATGCGATAGTAAAAGCAATAAAAGTGTAAGCAGTGTGATATCAAACACCTGAATGAAAATTAAATAAATTTGAACCTAAAGAAAAAATGAAAGCAGTAAAACCAGTAGCACCTGCACGTTCAATAGCACCTTTATCTAAAGTTTGAAAAGATGAGCGGTAACCAAAATTCATTACTTTAACAATAACAATTTCATTGGTAATTTGATCAAAATGCCACTTTTTATTTAAAAAAGTATAAATTGATTTAAATAAAGGTTGTAATTTTAAATTCATTACACTGTTTTTGTTAACGTTAAAACAATGAATTAAAAAAAACGATGAAATCGCACCTAAACAAGTGAATACAAAAGGAATATTTTTAATTCAAGCAGATAAAAATTCAGAATCTATAATACTAAAATTATAAAAATTTGTACTAACATTATTATAAAAAAAGGAACCTAAACCAATTACTAAATCACGAGTTAAAAACCCTCAAAAAATCGCACCAACACCTAAAACCATTAATGGAAAAACCATAGTAAAAGGTGCCTCATGTGCTTGTTGAATGTAAGATTTATAAGTATTTGTCGGATTAATAAATGTTAAAAATAAAAGCCTAAAAGAATAAAATGATGTACAAAACGCTGCACAAGTCCCTAAAAAATAACAAAAATTACCAACTTTAGAATATTTAGCAACAGCAATTTCTAAAATACAATCTTTTGAATAAAACCCAGTTAAAAAAGGAAAACCAATAAGAGCCATGGAACCAATAAAAATCATAGTATAAGAAACAGGAAAAATTTGTAACAACCCACCCATTTTACGCAAATCTTGTTCGTCTGACAAACCGTGTATAACACAACCGGCACTTAAAAATAATAAAGCTTTAAAAACAGCATGATTTGCAACATGAAAAATTGAAACAGAATAATGTGATAAACCAGATATAAAAATCATGTAACCTAATTGACTACAAGTTGAGTATGCAATAACACGCTTTAAATCATTTTGGAAAAGACCAACAGAAGCCGCGAAAAAAGAAGTTAATGAACCTACAATGGAAACTATGATCAAAACATTATCACTATTTTCAAATAAAATAGAAGTACGGATGATTAAAAAAACACCCGCAACAACAAGTGTAGCAGCGTGAATTAAGGCTGAAACAGGTGTTGGTCCTTCCATTGCATCAGGAAGTCAAATGTGTAGTGGTATTTGAGCTGATTTACCTAAAACACCTCAAAAAAGAAGAAACGATATGATTGATAAAGCATGGAATTCTAAACCAAAAAATGATAAAGTATTATTTAGTACACAAGGAGTAAGAGCAAAAACAACTGAGTAATTTACGCTCTTAAAAGTAAGAAAAATTATACAAATACCTAAAGCTAAACCAACATCACCAACTCGATTAACAAGCATTGCTTTTATTGCTGATTTACTAGCTTGAATACGTGTGTGTCAAAAACTAATTAATAAAAAGGACGCTAAGCCAATACCTTCTCAACCAAAGAACATAACAACAAAATTATCAGCAGTAACTAAAATTAACATAAAACCAGTAAACAATGATAAATAAGCCATAAAACGTCCTTGATGTGGATCACCATTCATATATTCCATAGAATAAAAATGAACTAATGATGAAACACTACAAACGACAATAAGCATCATTGTTGAAAGCGTATCAAAGCAAAAACCTCAATCTACAACTAAAAGCTCAGAATTTATTCAAATACCCAAGTTAATGTTACACATACTTCCAAAAACAGCAGTTTCAAAAAAAGCAAAAAGTGATAAAAAAAAAGCACAAGCAATCGCTGATGTTGATAAAAAACACGAACCAGAAACACCAATAAAACGTCCAAAAAGAAGACATGAAAAAACGCTTAAAAAAGGTAAAACAAGTATACAAAAATACATCAAAAAATAAAAAAAATGTTATAAACAGATGAGAATAATAACAAAAAAATAAAAATAAAATTGTAAGAATCGAACTTACTCATAATTATAAAAATAAACTAATGAAAATCACCGCAGATATGTATTTTATTTTAGACCAACTATTATTTAAAATAGTCACCCTCAAAAATTTAGAATTAAGCTCATTATGCTTCTGTTTTTTCTTTGGTAAACATAGAAACATTAGTATGATAATCTTTTTCTAGACCCCTAAAAACAGGCACGTTTATCGTGTTAAGATATTCTAGCTTCTTGATAGCCTTGTTTAGATCAATCTGAAAAGAAAAATAAATAAATAAAAATATAGAAAAACTATAGTTTATTTAATTGATTATATTTAGAGTAAAAAAAATTGTTACTAACGATTAAGCAAAGTAACAATAAATAATATATTTTTATTTTATAATGATAAATTTTTTAAAACGGAAACTTTAAGAGAAGTTGAACCCTGAGCTACAGAAACTAAATTAGTTAAAAAACCTATGTTATTAGTAGTAGTTTGAAAAATTAAAGGGTATAGAAGTGACGAAATTGCTTTTTTTTTTAAATCGTTAAGAAGTTTATTTTCAAAAGCAACTAATTCAGCTAATTTATTAAAACAAGTAACGCTAAAAGTAGAAGATAATTTATGAGCTGAATGTTTTGGAAAAACAGATAAAAAAATAGAAAAATTTAAAGATAATACTTTAAATTTAGAAACAAAATTACGTGCTAATTTATGTGTCTCAAATTGTTTTACTAAGTTTTCTTTAGTAAGAGCAAAAGATAATAACAAATCGGATTCAAATTTAGCAGCGCGCTCATTGAACATATTAGCGATTGAACCACTTAAAGTATTAAAAATAAAGAAGATAAAACAAAAAAAACATAAAGCTAATAAAATTTCTTCGTTAAAAACAATAACTTCAAGTAAACATAAAATAGAAAAAAAAAGTAAAGAAGCGATAAAATAAATATCTAACATCAGAAAAGAAAAAAAAACATCAATTACAAAAAGTAGACGACGTGATTCGAACACGCGAAATAAATAATTATTTAATATTTTAGCAAAATATCGCAATCAACCACTCTGCCACATCTACAAATTTATACATTAAAAAGAGTAACTTAAAAATTTTAATGAGGTAAAATAAATTATTAAAGAAAATTTAGCTAGAAAATAATTAAAAAATTTGTTTATTTTTAAATTACAAGAAGGTGAGATTTGAACTCACAAAAACCAATTCCCAAAACTGGCACATTAACCTGATTATGTTACCTCTTGAAAAAATTATGAGCCGATTTGAACGACTATATTATAAATTTGCAATTTATCACATTACCAATTATGTTACATAATTATTTTGAATATAATTGGATTTGAACCAATAACCAAATAGTTAAAAGCTATTTGCTCTACCATTGAGCTATATATTCAAAAAATAAAATTACAGCGAAAACGACTTGAACGTTCACACAAAAAAGCACGTGATCCTAAATCACGCGTGTCTACCAATTCCACCATCACTGTTACTTTAAAATTCGCGAAGATAATTTACTTGGAAATTTATTTTTTATATTATTTATACGATTTTCTTACCTATTAGTAACGTAATTTTTTTTTACACCTCAATTAGTTAGAAAACACTAATATATAATAAATTTTTAAATTTTAATTAAGTTTTTAACTTAAATACTATAAATAATTACCGATAAAATGTCAAATAGTAATATTTTAGGCAAAAATACCTAAAGTATTATTAGTTTTCGTTTTGTTGGATTTGAACCAACATTAAAAGCTTAGAAGGCAATTGCTTTATCCAAGTTAAGCTAAAAACGAGAATTTGATTTCTTATTACTTTTTAAAGCAATTCATACTTTTACCCCACACATACCAAATTTTGTTTTTTGTGCTATATAATCGTAAAATATATTATTAGCATAACTTGATTTTTGAAGTAATCCCCGTTGAATAACAAAAGACTGTTTTCTACCAGAGCGGGTTTTTTTTCATTTACCTGAACAAATAATTTTAATACCAATAACACCATGTTTGTTAAATTGGAGTAATAAATCTAAAAAACGCGTAATTATGACTTGAAGATTTTGATTTGGTAGATTAAGCTTATTTTTTATATTTTTATCTAAGTAATTAGCTATATAATTTGCAATAAGCGAAGGTGTTATTATATTTGTTTTATTCAGTATATAACTAACAAAATTATCTTTTTTTTTGTTATAATAAGTATCAGCAACCGTAAGTTGTAATTGATTGAAATTAAATAAAAAGTTTTTAGATTTTTCAAGTATGTCATTAGCGCATTCTACCCTATTCGAATTTAAGTAAGCGCTTAAATTTCTTGTTGTTTTTTTATAATTTAATACTCTAGAATACAATAACTTTTTTTTTGAATTCTTATAAATCAACATATCATTACAAAGAAAATTAACTCGTTTTAAACCATAGAAAACAGCGTTATCAGTTTGGTTAATATCAAAAAGTGTCTGTGAATAATTTAGAAAATTATGAACTGAAAAATTGTACCTTCAGTTTATCTTTTTTTTTAAACGCAAACCTGTGGAATTTATTTTTTGACCCATCATTATAATTAAAAAACAGATAATGTAAGATTCGAACTTACGATAACTATTGTTATAATTGTTTTCAAAACAATCGGTTTAAACCAACTCACCCAATTATCTTAAACGTGTTAATAAATATTTTTTCTTTCTAATTTTATCATTATATAGAATATTTTCAATAAAATTTAATTTGTTACTTGTAAATTCTTTTGAAACCACTCTTTTATATGATGTTTTAGAGTTTAAACTGTAACTACTAATAGCTGAAAAACTATTACTGTACTTAAGTGATAATAAAAGCGTTTTTTTCTTATGTTTTTTATTGGTAATAACGGCGTTAATAAAACCTTTTTTTAATAATTCTTCAACTAAAACTTTAGTTTCTTTAGAATAGTTTAAAGAAATGCTTCGTTTATTGGCTTTTGCAGCCATAATGCACTCGTTCAATACTTTAGTAAATAAATTAGACATCTAAAATTTTAATACAAAAGCTAACTTAATTTTTTTTTATGTATATCAAAAACAATATTTACTTTCACTGTCAATTTTTGAATATGTCAGCAGTAGATGACAAAATTGGGTGCTGATCTAAATATTTTTGAAAATTAGCTAATTTATTGGAATTAGTTGGGCTTGAACCAACAACTTTTTACTTGCAAAGCAAACACTCTACCAATTGAGTTATAATCCCAAATAACCAAAAGGTTTTTATCGATATTTAAAAAATCTTAATCCAAATGCTGATTCATCAACATTTACTTTGTTACAACTTGCACGTCATTGTGAATGACCATGTGATAATATAATTTTTAACAAAAATTATAAGATTTAAATGATAATACTCTTTGACGTGATGATGGGCGATACGTATAAAAAAAAGTTTTATTTTCACGATAACACGCTTATTTATCATTACTTTTTATTCTGGCTTTATGATTTTAAGTTTCAAAAATCAATCCGAACTATGAAAATTTTTTAAGATTAGCTTTTATTTTTATACAAAGCTACTTTTTGTAACTTTCATTATATCACATGAAAAGCCCAAAACATAAAAGTCATAAAGATTTAGACGTGGTTTTCGTTTCATCACTCGTTTTGAGTGTGATGTTTACAAAAATAATAACTAATATTAAATAATTGTAAATAAAAGTTTCGATCTTTATTGGAATAAACCAAACATTTTAAAATAAGATCTGTACGACAACCATGCAACATTTGTAAATAGGCAAATTTTATAAAAAATTATAATTAAACGATCTATTTATTCAAGTAATGGTAAGGTTCGGGCGTATTGTCCAATTAATTCACAATGATCCACAAACTGTATTTTTTCTCGTCGAACCCTTTGAATTTCACACTTGCGTGCTTACTATTCAGGTTAATTTTTTTTACTTTTGCTATATAATTACAAAATTGTAATTATAAAAAATTATAGTTGATGGCTTGAACTAAACGAATGACTAACTCGTGTTGATACTCAAGCTTTAGCAGCTAAAAAGTTAGTAATAAAACATAAAGTTAAATTATACGGTTATTGAAAATTGTTTTCACAAAAGATGTTCCAAGTAAAATTATCACATTTTATCGCTGTTATTACTCATTCCATTTTCAACTAACCAACTCTAGATCGCGTGTTTCTTGAAAAATATTATTGAACCAATAATTTTTATTTTCAATATAGCGAAATCATTAAAACTGCAATTTAAACCTAGTCTTTTTGTATAACATTTATTATATATGTATTACCGACTTTTCTGGCACATATTTAAAGATAATTATAACACAATAATCATTTTTTATTGTTTTTTAAAATATTTTTGAAAATTATTTTACTCAAAATCACTGGATCAAACTTACGTTCATTGTCCAATATTCTTAATTGCGATTTTTATAAATTTGGTTATTGTTTCAGCACCAATTGGGCAAATATATCGTGAAAATTTGCTAAAGATCTTCGACTGATAATATTTAAGCATTATCATTTGTCACTAATCTTACAAGAACGCGCTTTTAAACGATAAAAATATAACTTTTCTTGTTTTACTCCACTTTCACTTAATCAACGCTTACGTTGTTTAAATTAGCATATTAAAATGTTTTGATAATGTTCAAACTGAGCCAGGGTCAAACTCAAAAAATTAATTAATACTTAAAAGCATTAAAAAAAATTAAATCCTAATTACTTTCAAATGGATTTGAACCATTATTTTAATCATGAAAAAATTAAGTCCTAACCTAATTAGACGATGAAAGCAAGTGTAAAAAATTAACCTTTTAGTGATTTTAGTGTTTCCGTAGCTATTGAACCACTAACACGATAAAATGATACTAGTATAGCTAAACCGATAGAAGATTCTGCGGCGGCAACTGTAAGAACAAAAATTGCAAAAATTTGACCTAAAATATCATCAAGATAAAAAGACGATATTAAAAAGGTAAAATTTACAGCTAAAAGAACCAATTCGACACATATAATAATTAATAAAATATTTTTACGGTTTATAAAAATTCCGATTAAACCGATAAGAAAAATTGTAAGTGGTATAATAATTAATGTTAAAATATTCATCTGGAAGATTGCTTTGAAATGTGTGTTTGTAAACGTAATTTATACTGAACTTGTTTTAAAATACTTGTCATATTTTTATTAGAAAAAGGTCTTAATTCTAGTATAATACTACCCTTTTTTACTATGCAAGCGTGATATTTTGGGTTACCTTTACCACGTCCTAAACGAACATCATTGGGTTTTTTTGTGATATTAAAAAACGGAAAAACACGAAAAAAAATTTGAGCTTTTTTTTTTAATTTACGACGTAAAAATCGGCGTATAGCTTCTATTTGAAAATTAGTAATAATACCACTTGTTTTAGCTACCAGAGCTTGTTGACCAAAACAATGGTTTTGCACTACTTTTACACTAGAGGATAATTTAATACCAGTAAAAGATTTTGTAAATTGTTGTTTTTTTGGGAATAAAAGCATCTATTTATAGTTTAGCATGATTGGACTTGAACCAATAACCAAAACTTTATCAAAGTAACACTCTGACCAATTGAGTTACACGCTAAAACGAATTATTCCGTTAAAGTTTTTTAATTTTTAATATACCAAAAATTGGATTCGAACCAATACGATCAAATTATGAGTTTGAGACACTAACCGTTATGCTATTTTGGTATGATTTAATTAGTGTAAACTAATAGCATCATTTAAATAAATACAAAGTAAAACTGTAAAAACGTAAGCTTGTAAAAAAGCAATAGCTAATTCTAAACCAACAATAGCAAAAATAACGACTAAAGGCAACACGTGAATAACACTTAATATACCACCAGCTGAAAGCATTGTTCAAGCAAAACCAGCAAGAATTTTTAGTAAACAATGACCTGACATCATATTAGCGAATAATCGTAATGCTAATGATATAACACGGAAACTATAAGAAACAAGCTCAATCATTACTAATAAGGGCGCTAATGCAATCGGAGCACCAGAAGGTAAAAATAAAGATAACATATGAAAACCGTGTGTTTTAATACCAATAACATTAATACCAAAGAATGCCATGATAGCTAAACCTAAAGTAACAACGATATGACTAGTTACAGTAAAACTAAAAGGAATCATCCCTAATAAGTTACAAAAAAAAATAAATATAAAGATAGTAAAAAGAATTGGAAAATATAAAGGTCCATTTTTTTTTACGTTTTCTGATAAAACATTAAAATAAACAAATTCATACATAAACTCAGCAGAACTTTGTCAAGACGATGGTACTAATTTAGCATTAGCAACAGCAAAATTAAAGAATAAAAATGCAAAAGTTATTGATAAAAAGACTAAAACTGTTGAGTTAGTGATTGAAAAATCAAAATTACCAATAAAAATAGGTACAAATTTATTAATAGAAAATTGC
>Ga0115006_10002043_pt1 | contig 13039 bp, 15 predicted proteins | sample ArcOceMetagenome_3_FD_88943 | JGI IMG/M metagenome (GOLD analysis project Ga0115006, IMG submission 88943) | Marine eukaryotic phytoplankton communities from Arctic Ocean - Arctic Ocean- Svalbard ARC20M Metagenome | ecosystem: Environmental > Aquatic > Marine > Oceanic | place: Arctic Ocean...
GAACAGCGAACGAAACCGGCGAGGGAAATCTCTTCGTGCTTACAGCGGCTGCTGCTCTGCTGCTTCTGGACTCCACCTTGGGGCCTACACGCACGCCGCGCCGCCGCCTCACGCGGAGGAGGTGGAGGAGGCGGCGCGCCTGTCGCTGGCTTCGAGCGCGGCCATGCCGGAGAATTGCGATGTCATGATGATGGAGCTCGTCTTGCAACTAGAGGTCGAGTGAGGCATGGCAGGGCGGTCGCAAATGTTGTACCGCTGCGCACGGGATGCGCCTGGAGTGCTCTCGCGTATGTCGGGCGAGCCGGAGGCACCTGAGCCTCCGCTGCGTCGCCCTTCAGGCGAGGCGAGGCTACCCAGCACCTCCACTGCCTGCTGCCGCCGCTGCTCTTGCTGCTGCTGCTGCTGCTGCTCGAGCAGCTTCTCCTCGAGCTCTTCCTCCTGCTCCCTTTGCTCCTGCTCCTCCCTGCGAGTCGCGTCCAGCTCCTGCTCGCGCTGCTGCTCGCGCTGCTTCATCCGCTCGCCGATGACCTCAGGCAGCACGTCCTTCCGCGTGACGATGCCCACCACCTGCTCGCGACAGTCGACCACCGCGAGGTGGCGGAGGCCGATGGTGTTGAAGAGCTTGTACACGCGCCGCAAAGGCATCAGCTCGTTGACCACGATGGGGCAAGGGTCCATGAAGGGACGCAGGTCGATGAGCTGTTAGGGTCAGTAGTCAGGGTCAGGGTTAAGGTCAGTGGCCAGTAGTCGCCAGTGGCCAGTGGTCAGTGGCCAGTGGCCAGTGGCCAGTGGCCAGTGGTCAGGGTCAGGGCTTGGGGTTCGCTGGCCCCCTGTACCTGGCGCTTGTCGTCCTCACTCAGCTCGTAGGACGCGACACGCAGGCTGCTTAGCGGCGCGCGGGTCGCGTCGAGCAGCTCGAGTCGCGCGCGGCGTGGCAGCGGCGCGCCGTGACCCTGCAGCTCCCACACGCGATGCTTGAGGAGCAGCAGCAGCTGCCGTCGCAGCACGACGCCTGCGAAGAAAGTGCACTGCCCCTGCCTCCCCACGTCGATGACGGGGAAGCCATTGTGCCGCGTCCTCTTGAGCACCGCCCACAAGTCGCCCACGCTCTCCACCTCCTTGAGCACCACCACCAGGTTGGACATCACGTCGCGCACCTGGTTAGGATTCGGGTTCGGGTTCGGGTTCGGGTTCGGGTTCGGGTTCGGGTTAGCACCACCGGGTTGGACATGGGCATGCACCGTGAGTAGCTCGAACTCGTGCGGCGGGTCCTCCTCCAAATAAGGAAGCTGCGCCGCGTGGATCATGGCGTCGTCGAACGAGGGTGAGAGCAGGTCGGCCACCATCTTGGCCACCGCCAACGTCGTCATAATGTAGAGCATCGCGTCGATGTCCTTGGTCACCTGGTTAGGGTCAGGGTTAGGGCCAGGGTCAGGATTAGGATTAGGGTCAGGGTTAGGGTCAGAGTTAGGGTCAGGGTCAGGGTCAGGGTTAGGTTCAGGGTCAGGGTTAGGCCGCCCTTGGTCACCTCGACCAGCAGCACCGCCAGCGCCAGCGTCATGCGCGTCACGCCCGAGAGCACTGCCGCCGCGCCGAGCAGCGCGAACTTGCCCGCGTCGAAGTCCTCGCCGCCATAGTTGGTGTTGTTGTCGATCCCCTCCCCGATGAGACGACCCATCACAGCGCCGATGGTCATCGCCGGCACAAAGTTGCCCGACGGCACTGACATGCCGAAGATGACAACCGCCAGTAGGTAGTAGGCGAGCAGGAACCAGCCGAGCGCCGGGATCGAGATGACCTCGTTCCGATCGCTGCCGAGCTGCAGCAGGAACTTGATCAGCCCCTCCTGCCCGCTCTGGAACAAGGTCGCCATCTCGCTGTACTGCCGCTCGGGGCAGTGCCAGCGAATCACGTAGATGGTGCCGCCCGACAGCCGCCGCCGCGCGTGAGCCGAAGCGTGAGCCGAAGGCAGCAGCTCGGCGCGACCCTCGCCGGAGAAGGCGACGTGCTCGTAGAAGAGCGAGCTCCAGCGAGATTCGCCCTCCGAGGGTGGAGAGTCGACCTCCGCCTCCCAGAGGCGTCGGCCAGGCGCGGAGGAGGAGAAGGAGGAGGAGGAGGCGGAGGAGGAGGAGGAGGAGGAGGAGGCGGCACCGCTGCACGCCATGTCGGCGGAGCAAGGGGTGCACGGGTAGGCGAGGGGTAGGCAGAAGGCGACCGCGAAGAAGAGAGACGAGAGCAGCAGCACCTCGAGCACGCGCCGCCTCGGCGTGCTCACCCACCGCTTGCGCACACCGGCGAGGCGGACGATGGCGGCAGTGTACCCCGCGCCAAGCACGCCGCCGAGCACACCGAGGATGGCCGCCCATGCAAAGTCCGTGTAGCGCCACGTGTGCGTGCCGTCTGTGCTGTCGATGTTGAGCACCAGCGCATCGCGCACCACACTGCCTCCGGGGGAGAGGCCACTGCCGAGGTCGGTGTTCATTACGGCAGTGAAGGTGAAGGCGGCGATGATCGTGCAGAAGAATGCGCGCCACGTCAGCTTGTGCGGCCAGTGCGAGCACACCTCCTCGAATGAGTAGAGGATGCCGCCCACCGGCGCGTTGAACGCCGCCGCGACGCCCGCCGCCGCGCCCATGCCCACCCAGAGCCGCTGCGCCTTGGGTGAGCGCAGCTCCGTTTGCTCGCGCATGAAGGGTAGGGTGACGCGCGAGAGGCCCGAGCCGATGATCGAGCCGATGTGCACCATGGGGCCTTCCTTACCGAGCGGCATAGCGGTGCTCACGACGAGCGTGATGCCAATCTGCTCAGCGTGGGCCAGGGGTGGGACGGAGGCTGGGGCCAAGGGCTGTGGGGTCGGGAGCTTGGGCTAGGATTAGGGCGAGGAGTCGAGGCTGGGGCTCGGTTCGGACGAGCGTGACGCCTACCGCCTTGGCCACGAGGGTCGAGGCACGGAGCAGCATGGGCACGCGCGTCCCGTTGAGGTCTGGGTGGGCAAACGCAGCGGGGTCGGGGAGTCTAGGCAGGCGCTAGAGCGCCGCCGCAGGCTCTCTTCGGCAGCCAAGCAGCGAGGGCTCTCCTCCTCTCGGGCCCAGGGGCGGCGGCCCTGGGCAAGCGTGCGGGGCTGCTGGAGCGGTGGGTGGCCACGTGGGCTGCTGCGAGCGAGGACACTTTGACCACATACTGCCCGGCATGCCTTGACTTGTGGCAGTCCCGAGAGCGCCGCGCGTGGCGCCCACACGCACAGCAAGGCAGCTAGCAGCATGAGAGCGCAGCCAAAACCGACAAAGGCGACCGCGGCGGCGGCTACGTCACCAGTGGTGGAGGAGGCGTTGGCGGCGTGGGTGGCGAGGCAGCCGCTGCAGTCCATCGAGGCGCTGCCGTGCAGCCACCAGATGTCGTCAGCGTGCTCAGCTATGGGCTGGCAGCAGGGCCATAGAAGCGACATCACCAGCGAGTAACGGCGAGAGAAGATGTGACCCTCGACGATCGCAATGAACGAAGATGTGAGGCCGATGCAACTTCCGATGGAGAGAATGATGGCCATCGTGCAGACGAGCAGCTGCAGCGGCTTGACCGTCTTCCCGCTGTTGTCCACGCGCTCCTCGAAGTGGAGCTTCGACTCGGGCTCGTCGAACTGGTAAGACTCATACCTATCCGCAGCCTCCTCGTGCGACCCCTTGGCCGGCGCCGCGGCGCGTAGGGACTCGGTTCGTGGGTCGGGCTCGTGCCGCTTGGGCGCGGAGTCCGCCTCGCCGCCCCCGTCGGATGGCTGGGCGGGGACGGTTGCCTTTAAGATGCCGCGGCCAAGCGCCCCACGCCCGAAGGTGTCCAGGACATTCTCCTGGTGCTTCGGGTTCCGCCAACGGAATGTCTCACCGCGCCGCACGCGCTCGAGCTTGTCAAGGAAGCTCACCTCGCCTCGCGCCACCTCGTGCATCTTGCGCACGGCCACGGCCTGCTGCTCCTCCTGGTACGTGCGGAACTCGTCGTGGTTGATGCTGGCAGTGGAGGGCCTCCGCTCGAGCTCGCGCGAGATCACTCGAGCCTCGCCCGTCTCCATACGTTGTGCATGTGCATGCAGAGGGGAGAGGTGGTTCGCGCCTGCCGGCGCAGCCGTTGGCGCGGCCACCGGCGCGGCCACCGGCGCGGCCACCGGCGCGGCCGCTGGCGCACCTGCCGGTGCGCTCACCGGAGCACCCGCCGGCGCGGCCTCCGGTGTCGGCGCCGGCAATCTGGGCAAGTTAGTCCGCGAGTCGTTCAGCGCCTCGAAATGGTTGGGGTCAAAGTGGCCGGATAGCCGCATGATAGTGTGAGCGTCGACAGCCTGCCTCTCCGATGCGTTGGGGGTGTCAGGCGGCGGCCGCCTCTCGACAGGCGGCCCCCGTGATATGAAGCTGCCCGCCCGCGCGTCCATGATCTCGTCCTCGATCCCGTCCTCCCTGTCGCCGATACGCCGCCCGCCGGCGGTGAGCCGCACTGCCGCGTGGTCGATGTGCCCCGCGGCTTTGCCGCAGCTTGCCGACGAGCCGACCGGCGACATGGTGAGGCGGTCGCCCATGATCAGGGGAGTCGGCTGCCTTGACACGGGCGAGATCAGCGGAGACGCTGGCTGGAACGAGTGGATCGTGTGCCCGCTCACGACACTATCCTCTTCATGGCGGGTGGCTGAGTCATTGCCCTGCTGTCCGCCCTGGACGGAGCGCCCGCGCGAGATGCGCCGCGCGAGTTCGACCGAGCGTCTGATTCGCGTGGGACTGCCGTTCCGACTGGCGCTGAGACTGAGGGCGTCAGGCCGCCTGGCGTCTGGCGAAAGTCGGCCGGCTGAGCCGCATGAGCTGCTGAAGGAGCCAGCCGAGTAAGAACGCTGTCCAGCCGAGAGGCGGCGGCGTGTGGGACTGCAGTGTCCCACCACGGGGATTGGCGAGCCTGAGGTGGCTCCATTAGAGCACTCGACCGAGTTGGCACGCTCGGCCGAGTTGGAGCGCCTGACCAGATTTGACAGCGGCATCACGTCGCCAGATTTCAGAGATGATTCGGTCTCTTCGGTCGGCAAAAAAGCGTCGTTACCGAGACGAGTCGAGCCCGCCCAAAATTCTGTGTCGGCCATTTTTTAAGTTTGGGATGAAAAAGAGGAACGTGCTCCGCGGGCTCCGCCGGATAAGATAAGATAAGATATAGATAGATAGATAGATAGATAGATAGATAGATAGATAATCTATCTATCTATCTATCTATCTATCTATCTAATCTATCCGCCGGAGGCGACAGCATGCACGCACAACGGCGTGCAAGGGTGGATGAGAGGGGTTAAGATATCTCTTATCTTATCTGATCTAAGATAACCAAGATAAAGGGAGCGTCGTGAAACCCAACAATCGTATCTTATCTTATCAACTACCGGAGCTACTAAATTCTGTCACCCATGTTGGAAGGAAAACGAGCAACCCTCCGCGGTCACCACCTCGGGGTTGCTCGGCTGGCGTATGTGTGTTGGCGACTCGCCGCGCACGTTGCCTGCGGGCAGCGTGCGGCTGGCCCGGCCACAGAAGCCTGGGCTGTCGATCGCGGCTGGCACGGGGCCATCGAGCAGCGGGAAGACGTGCCCTCCCATGTGCCCTCCTCCCATCCCTGGGCTGTCGGCGCTGCCGCGCGCGCTGCCAGACACCCTCGCGGTCTGGCTAAGGCCGCGGGGCTTGGGGCTGAGGCCGAGCACGAAGGTGGGCACGCGCACCTGCCGAGGCGGGAGGTGGGGAGGGGTGGAGGGGTGCGAAGGTGCGGGCGAGGCTTGGGGTGTGAGGAGAGTGGGGTGCAGGGTGCAGGGCGCGGGGTGCGGGGTGCAGCGTGCAGGGTGCGGGGTGCGGCGTGAGTTGTAAGCAGCACGCAGGAAGCAGAGAGCAGGAAGCAGAGAGCAGGAAGCAGAGAGCAGGAAGCAGAGGGCAGAGAGCACGTGCGCATGCGCACTGCCCAATGCGCACCTCGTCGTAGCCGTCGCTCATCTGGCTGAGTGCCAGGCTCGTGGCCGTACTAATCTTCTCCAGGTAGGGCGGGGGCACCACCTCTAGCCCGTTGGCGCCGCCTCTACCGCCTCCACCACGTCCGCTGCCTCGGTCGCCGCCGTTGCGTCCGCTACTGTCTCCTGCACTGCCGCCGCCTCCGTTAGCATAGACGGCTGCGCCCGTGTACTCGTCCGAACGAACAGTAGAGGCCGCCACCGCCGCTGCCGCCGTGGACGGCGACTGGTCGTGTGGGTGTGGGTCCCCGCCCGAATGGGGCGTCGCGAGGGCGGCACGCTCCCGCGCGAGCCTCTGTGCGAGCCTCGACTCTTGGAGCTGGTCGGCACGCTTCTCCTCGATGCGACGCCACCTCTCGCCCGCCTCGAGCCGCTGCAAGGCCTCGTGGGGTGTCGACAAGATCAACGGCGCCTCCGCCGCTACCAGCGCTGCGCGGGGCTCGCCGCCGCCGCCGCCGCCGCCGCCGCCGCCGCCGCCGCCCCCCCAAGCATACACAGAGCCGTAGATCGGCGACGGCGGAGCGGCGGCGGCGGGGGAGGCAGCGGGCTCGGCCGCGAGGAACGAGGAGGAGAGGGTCTGGATGGAGAGCATGTCGGCCCTGGAGCATATTTCTGCAGCCCACAGGCCGTCGTGCAGCGCGCCGCCGCCGCCCCCGCCAGCGACGTGGCCGCCCGCTCTATGCACTCGCGGCGATGCGGGCAGCTCTGAGACCGCTGAGTGCTGCTGGCTGTAGGCGGCAGGCGGCTCAGCGGCGGCGGCGGCGAAGCCACTCGCGGCCCTAACCTCGGCGACAAACGGCGACGTTGGAGCAGCGGGCAGCGGCAGCCCGTGGGAGCTCAGCTCGTACTCAAGCTTTTTGGCGTACGCCTGCGAGCGTGCGAGCCGCGCCTCGAAGCTGGTGCGCTCCTGGTCGCGGAGCTCCAGGATGCCTCGGAGGCTGGTTGCGAGAGCGTGCTCCTCGCGCTTGAGCTTTTCGAGCACGTCGGTCAGCTCAAGCCGCACGAGCATGAGCCCACCGAGCCGGCGCTCGAAGAGGCTGCTCAGCTCGGCCTCCACCGAGCGTTCGTGGCGCCGGTGAGCCTCCACCATGGCGGCCAGTGAAGGAGGGAGGTTCTCCGGGGGTTCGCGCCGAGATCAATTTATCGTTAAGCTTATCCTTCCCCTGGTCACTCGAAGTCCTCCCAGCCGGACACCCAGCGCGGAGCTCGTGGCTGGAGGTTGAGCTCGTGGCTTGAAGTTGCGCAGACGCTGATCACGTCGGTCGGCGACCATTGGCGTCGACCTCGGCTTCCGGACGGACGACTGCCTCTGTCACTAACTGGTGGGCAAGGTAGGGCTGGGCATCCCCGATGGCCAGCTGGCGGCGCTCGCTGCTCGCGCTGCCCGCCGCGGCGCCGCGGCAGGGCCGCGGGAGCGGATCTGCTGCAGTAATGCTGCAGCTGGAGACGGCGAATATGCCGGGGGACCACATCAACGAGCGCTCCTGCGCCATCCGAGATGTCGTCGCCCACGACTTACGTGGCGCCTCGATGGAGACGACGGGCCTCTTCGCTCACGTGCTACCCCAGGCCGTGCTCGCCCGACCGCGTGCGGGCATTACGGTACCCCAGACACCACCGCCCCCACGCGCGTCGGCATGCCAGCGCAGGCGGCGGGCGCGCCGCCTCAGCCGCCACGGTACACCATGATGGACGTGAAGACGCTATCAGGGACCAACGAGCTCTGTACCGCGAGGGACCGCACGCGCGGCAGCGCCGGCGCAGGGCGCCGGTGGCGGAGCGGGCGCGGCAGGTGAACGGCGAGTACATCGCGAAGGCGCGCATGCGGGACCACGAGCACAGTAGGTAGGCGGACAGCACGCGCTACCCAGGCGTGCCTGAGCAGGTGCAGGGTCACCTCGTCGGCCCGGTGCTGGCGGCGCTGCGGGCCTGGGTGCTGGGACCCGGTCGGTGCTAGCTAGGGCTCGTACCAGGGCTGCAGCGAGACGCTGCACGGCCTCACGCGCGAGGCGGCGACGGCTAAATTCTTACTAAATTCGCAGGTTCTCGGATTTTAGGATTGACTCTCGTGTGGAGACATACAGGCAGAATAATGGTTTCGAAGACACGACTGTCTGTCTGTCGTCCCTGTCGTCCGCTAAGATAAAAAAGATTGTTGGGTTTCACGACGCTACACGACTCGCGACGCTACACAATTCCGCGATGCCTGGGCCCCCGTCACACCGCCAGACACAAACAAAGGCACGGTGAACTGGCGATGATGACACGCCCCTATAAACCTAGGGACTCGGCCCGGTCGGCGCTGTGAAGCTCGGGCGCAGTGGAGAGCTAGGTGAACCGGACAATGCGAAGAAGAGATCAGAACAGAGAACACAACGAACAGACGGCAACACATGTCGTGCAGGGCACACAGGGGAGCAAAAGTCTAACGGAGTTGTTTGTGTGTAGCTTAGGCGAGCAACACGCTGCTGACTGCAGTACGTAACCGACGCTCCGGGCCTTGCCGTGCACCCCCGAATCTCTTATCTTATCTTGTCGTCCCTGTCGTCCGCTGTGCGGTTCCTGGTTTCGTCTGCAACGTCGAGACGAATTCCGCAGCTCGAACGGGATGTTGGGCTTCATTGTCACCACTGTGCCGGCGAGCGTCGCGCTCCTCGGCAGTGCGCCTGTTCCTCGGGTGACTGTCAACACCTGCAGGGAGCATCCCCGTGCTTCAGCTATCATGCAGGCCAACCGCCGCTCCGTGCTCACCACCGCTGCTGCGTGCCTTGCCATACCAACTAAGGCATGGGCCGGTTACGCTCTTGGAGCAGCGGCGGTGGCGGAGCACTCCACAGTTGCGACAGGCAAGGCTAAGGAAAAGGCGGTCTACGATTCCGTTAGGAGCAGCATCGACGCCAAGCGACCCGACCGTCCCGACCTGGGGACCCGTGAGCCTGCAGCCCAGCCCAACTGCTGCCGCTCTTGAGCCGCGCGCACCCCCCCCCTCCCCCCTCCCAAACAACTGTGTCTTGTCACTACTCACAATTACTTACTCACTTACTACTTACTAAACTATAACAGTGGGCTACGTTGGTGGAGAGTACACCAAGGAGTCATCGCGTGGCCGGGTCGAGTTCGAGCAGCAGCTGGCCCTCGAGGAGTCGAAGAAGACGGCTGGAGCCTACGCACGGCCTGAGGATCTCCTGGGTGGGGCCGCACGCATGACGGTCTCGCCGCGCGCCGCACAGTTCAGGTGAGGGCCTGAGCAAGGTCCAAATCATGAATCGCACCGCCCGCTGCGCCCTCGCCCAATCTGGCTTGATGCGTGCCGCACGCGCTTGACGCAGCCGGGGCGCCGGTTTGTGCTGGCCACGATGACCGGTGGCCGCACCATGTTTGCATGAGCTGCACTTGTACTGTACCTTGTCAGTCTATCTGACCCGCACACACAGCTGTTCAGATCTGACGCACCGAAGAAAGCCGAACTGTTAAGGGACAGTCCCCACCAAACTTTCTCAACGCATCGCCAACACGGCGCCCTCCCTCGACGCAAATGTTCAGGTGCACCCTTGCGCTGCTCGTTGCGAGCTCTCGCGCCCTGGTGACGCCCGGTAGCAGTGGACGCCTCCTTGTGTGCGGTGGCTCCGGGTTCCTCGGCCGTGAGGTGTGTCGCGAGGCTGTGTCGCGTGGCTGGGCCGTGACCTCACTCTCGCGGCGAGGCGTGAACCCAGAGCCCGGGAGCACCCTCGATGGCGTCAAGTGGGTCGCGGGCGACATGTCCGACGCCGACCTGCTCACAAAGCTGGCGGCGGAGGCCGATGCGTTCGTGCACTCTGTGGGGCTTCTGCTCGACACTGAGAGCGGCCTGGGTGGCGTCAACTTCATCACGAGCGGCTCGCGCTCGGTGCCGGCCGAGGGCGCGACCTACGACACGGTGATGCGCGACAGCGCGGCGGCGCTGGCAGCAGCCGCCCAAAGCGGCGTCACGGGCGGCGCCGAGATGCCGCTCGTCTATGTGTCAGCGGCTGAGGTGGCGTGGTGTGAGAGCGACGGCGGCAAGAAGCTGGAGGCGGCACTGCCCGAGTTCTTGGGGCGGTACCTGAGCGCCAAGCGCGAGGCCGAGGCCCTGCTGCAAGACACCGCCGGCCTGCGCGTCGTGCTCGCGCGTCCCTCGCTCATGTATGACTGGGGCAAGCTAGACGTGCTGCCGCCCTGTTGACAAGTTACCAAGTAAGGAAGATCACCCCCTGCCCGATGGCATGAACATGTTGTGCCGTACGCGTACCGGCCTCACAGATACCTTGTGGGGCATCACAGGTGCTGCCGCTGCTGCCCATCGTCAACCCTGCGAGCGCGCTCGGCTTCAAGTACGGCGGCGGGCTCGAGTTGCTGAACAAGATGCTCCGGGTGCATGTGGTGGGCGCCGCGGTGGTCGCAGCGCTCGGGGAGCCGGAGGCGCGCGGCGCGCTATCTCCCGTAGATCTCGAGGAGATGGCGCCCCTCGCCGCGCTGCGTCGCGTCGGCCCTCTCGACACGCTCACCTCGGGCCTCGCCTCCATCGCGCGCCTGCCCTACGGCACCAGCGTCGCGGAGGAGCTGCAGACGGTCGGCGCGGCGGGGGCGCGACCTCCGGCCGAGCAGCTTCGCCTGTACGAGTTCGAGGCGTGCCCCCTAACCCCAACCCTAACCCTACCCCGACACCCTGACCCTGACCCGAGCCTGCACCCTGGCCCACCCCCCGAACCCTGACCCGGACCCGATCCCTGACCTTGACCCAGAAACCCGAACCCTGACCCGAGCCCGAACCCTGACCCTGACCCGAACCCTGACGCGAACCCGAAACCATGACCCTGACCCACATCCCGAACCCTGAGCCGAACCCTAGCCCTTACCCTGAGCCTTTCTCTGAGCAGGCGTGCCCCTTCTGCCGCCGTGTGCGCGAGGCTGTGACGTACCTCGACCTCGAGATCACGGTGGTGCCGTGCGCGCGTGGCTCGCGCCATAGGGAGCACGTCGCCGCCGCGGCCAAGGAGTTGCTCGGCAAGGACAGGCCCTCCTTCCCCTACCTTGAGGATGATGCGGCGGGGGTATGCTATATATTTACTATGGCTGAGGACGATGCGGCGAGGGTTGGCTGTACTAACTATGACCACATTTACTATGGTCATGCTTACTGTGGCTGTGCTTTGTACTTGGCTCTACTGACTAGGTGCGTCTCTTCGAGTCAGAGGACATCGTGCGCCACCTGCTCGCCATGTATGGCAACGGCGCGCCCCTGCCTGCCCCCGAGGCCTACTTTCTGCCCTCGACCCTCCTCACCGGCTGGGTGCCTAACTTGCTGCGCCCGAGCCGCGGGGCCATGGTCGACGCACGGGCGGGAGGCATCGACCCAGCGCAGCCGCTCACGCTCTACTCCTGTGCGCCCCCCCCCCGCCGCCGCCGCCCTCCCGCCCACCGAACCCCGTACACCGAACCCATGCCTGCCCGGTCTGCTCCGCCGTCGCGCGCCCGCGCCCGACGCGTTGCCGCCCACCCCCACCACCGCCTCCGCCCCCGCCACGGCCACCGCCCCCTGTCCCATCCCCGCGTGCTCCCGCCACCACCACCACCTCCTCTCGCGCTTCCGACCCGCTGCCCTACCCCCACCCTCTCAGACGACGGCAACCAGTTCTGCCGCCTCGTGCGCGAAGCCCTCACCGAGCTCGACCTACCCTACACCCTCGTCTCCGTCGGCAAGGAGTCGCCGCGCCGCGCCGACCTCGCCGCCCTCTCCGGCCGCAGCACGGCGCCATACCTGGTCGACGCCAACACCGGCGTGGCCATGGGGGAGTCGGCTGACATCTGCGCGTACCTATATCGCGAGTACTCGGCGTGAGCAGCTCTTGTCTCAGGGCACGCAAGAGAGATGCGCTACCGTAACCAGGTTTTCTAACCATGACTGTGACTACAGGGGGGGCCGTACGGTAGAAGTATTGAAATCGCCGCGCGCGACCCCAGTCCCCACCCGATCCTGCATTGCCATTGGGGTGGGCTCCGCTTCCCTTGGCCGTTGGCCATGCCGTTGGCGGTTGGGCGTGTGCGGAGATGCGCGGCTTTTAATTTTCTTGCGCGTTTTTTCGTGTTCCCACATCCACGATCCACACAGAGAAAAGTTGCGGCTTGCGCGCGCAGCGGCCAGCGCGCGAGCGCGTAGCGCTCCGGAGGCCCGGGGCGGCGCGCGGTCCGCGGAGCGCCGCACCGCGGCGCTGGGTACCGGCGCAGCGGGGCACAAAGCGCCGCCCCCGCCGCAGGCTGAGCACAAAGTAGAGCGTATTTTCTCCTGGCTTGTAATTTTAGGCGCTCATAATCGATAGCCAAGATGTTTCCTACTCGACCCGCTCTCCACCTGACACCCGCTCCGCGGCCTCCTCCGCCGCGATGCTGTCCCGGATGGCACGCAACAGCACGTCTGGGAAGTGATGGACCAGCATGGTGGCCGTCAGCCTGATCTGCTGCAGCGCGTCAGGGCGCACCACGCGTTGCGCGCGCCACGCGCCACTGCCAGCGCGCGCGCCGTCCTGTCGCTGTCGTAGCATCACGAGCTTGCCCGGTGGCCACAGCGCGCGCGCGCGCGGCTGCTGTGTGGCGCGATGCACGGCAAGGAGCCGCGCCCCCGCGCCTGAGGGCGGCACAACCCGCTCCCACCGCACCTCGAGCCGCCGCTCCCCCCCCACGTGCTCCACAGCCCACCAATGGCCCGGCCGCCCGGCATGAGGCGCACCTTGCTCGACATCGCCGCCGCCGCCGCCGCCGCCGTCGCCGCCGCCGCAGCAGGCGAAGAGGGAGGCGCCGGCACCACGCATGATGGCGAGCTTGGTGAGGGGGGAGGTGGCGAGGGCGGCGACGCACTCGTCGCGCAGCAGCTGCACGGAGGAGAGACAAAGAGGCTGCTGATGACATCGTCCCTAAGCCTAAGCCTAAGCCTAAGCCTAAGCCTAAGCCTAAGCCTAAGCCTAAGCCTAAGCCTAAGCCTAAGCCTAAGCCTAAGCCTAAGCCTAAGCCTAAGCC
>Ga0115006_10002044_pt1 | contig 13038 bp, 11 predicted proteins | sample ArcOceMetagenome_3_FD_88943 | JGI IMG/M metagenome (GOLD analysis project Ga0115006, IMG submission 88943) | Marine eukaryotic phytoplankton communities from Arctic Ocean - Arctic Ocean- Svalbard ARC20M Metagenome | ecosystem: Environmental > Aquatic > Marine > Oceanic | place: Arctic Ocean...
CCCCCTCCCCCATCCCTCACTCTTCCAATACAGCTTGCCTTCATCCCCGAGCAGGTGGAACCCCTTCTCTACGAAACCATAGGGGAGGTCCTTCAAAAGGTTAGTTTAAAAACGCTCAGTAATGTTTGCCCCTCCAACCCTACCTAACGTTGCTTCCTGTTCCCCCCTCCAGGAATCCTACAACGAGGACAAGGTCCAGGTCTGGGTCGACGACATATGTTCCCGTTGCATGAAATCCCTCGCCGAGCTCCAGAAGCCCTACAAGTACGTGGTGACGTGCCAAATAATGCAGCGCACAGGCGCGGGGATTCACACTGCACACAGCTGCTTCTGGAACAGGGAGGACGACAACCTCGCGCAGGTCGTGTGGCCGAGCGACAAGAAGGGGACACCCAAGGACACCAACAACTCTAGGCTCGTGTGTATCATCACGGCTATCGGGTTCTCCTTGTAAACACAAACCGCGTCACAAATGTTTTTTTATAAAATACAAAGTAGATAGTACAGATCGCTTTTTCATAATTATTAGCCAAATAAACTAACCGACCAACCAACCAACCTACTCGAACTTAGCGAATTCGACATCATCCACACCCTCAAACAACTTGCACTTGTGCTTCCACGTTCCCTTATCCTTTATTTGCACAGTCTCCCCTCCCTCCTTCTCCGGCATTTCCACCCCCTTCCCGTAGACCATGGTCGTAAGTTTCCTCCTCCCCTCCCCCCCCCTCCTCATATATCTGTCGAAGAACGCTAGCACTGTGTCCTTCCCTACCTTATCCTTGATAATCTCCGCGAGGTCATTTCTCCTCTGGAACGTGTACGTGTCCTTGACAATGTACGCATAGTACTTCGAGAACTCCTCGTTGAGGTTCTTATCCTTCTCAAGGAGCTTTTCAATCACTGCCTGCTTGTTCCTTCCGAACTCTTCTTTATCCATGTCCTCAATCTTCCCCCTGAACGTCTCCAGGAACGCCTCCACCCTCTCGTCCAGGTAGTCGGGGGGGTTAGCGTCGCCCTGTATGATGAATTGTACACCAGCAACGTGCTCGCTTGCCTTCTTGGCAGTGTACACAATGTACCCCAGGGTCTCCTTGGTCCTGAGGACATCAAAGGCAGGCTCGGAAAGAAGGTGACAGAGCACGCTCAAGACAGACGAAATCTCAAGATCGTCACAACCGACCTGGAAGACGCACTGAACACAACTGTTGGCCTCCTCGGGGTTGTACTCGCGGAACCTGTGAACGTAGTCTGTGCCAGGGTTGAGCATGGCAACCCTGCTTTCAGGGAAGCTGCTCTTGAGGAGCTTCTTGTACTTCAAGTTTGCCTTGATGACTTCAAGGAACTTCTTGGCCTCATCGGTAGTGGCATTGCCGTGGATGAGCATCTCGCAGAAGGAGCGAGAAAGGACACTCTGGGAGTAAGAAAGGAGGTCCTGAAAGGTTACTTCCTCCATGGCCTCGACCCTCTCCTCGTAAGGGAAGGAAATCGGTCCCAGGATGAGGTCCGTCGCGTTCCCGGCGTGGTGGTAGCTCTGGTTAAAGAAGAAGTTCTTGAGGCCCTTTAGGCTCTTCTCCTTCATTCTGTCAAACAAGCTCTCAGTGACACTCTCCCCGAACTCAGAGATAGTCACGAGAATCTTGTCCATGAGCAAATGGAGCTTGTGGTTGAAACCGCTGACGCTCACCTCGAGCCCGACCCTCGAGTTGCTGATGCTTGAGTTTAGTCCAGCCATGGCGGCCATGTAACTGAACTCATTGATGAGCTCGTTCAGGCACGCCACATAGAGCTGGGTGAGGCAGAGGCTCTCGGCGCTCTGGTAAGCGAGGGGTGTCGTCAGGGTGCAAATGACGTTGAGCTTGGGCATGCCAAATTTGTCGTCGACCTTGAACCACAACCTTGCCAAGTCATCATTCACGATCAGCTTAGGCTGGTCAGGGTCATGGTTCGAGGGCGGAGAACGAAGGGCGAAGTCGGTCGCGATAAGGTCGTTCTTCTCGGGAAGGTGAAGGTCGGACTTCGGGTACTCGACCTCACTCCACTTGGAGAGGAGATCGGAATCAATCTTCATGTCGTTGTACTCGGTCCCATACCATTTCTCTACGAGCTTCGTCTCGCCCTTGAACTTCCTCCCGGTGACGCTCAAGATCATGTTCTCTGGCGTCAAGTAGCCAAGAATGTCGGTAACGAGCTTTGGGTCGTACTCTGTTGTGAAGTAGGGCCCACTCAGAACATCGTCCGGCTTGTAATTCTGCATCCTCTCGGCTAGGCTGCACGCGTATCCCTGCGGCTTCGACTTTGAGAGGAAGCGAAAGTTGTTCTTGGCGACCTCGAGGTTCTCCTTGTAAATCCATTCTTGGGGGCCGGAGGAGCGCAGCATGTTGATGTAAGCGAAAATTATCTCCGTGATCTCTTCTATGTGATCCATGCCCTCTTCAGTCAGGTCCACCCCGACCTGAAAGCTCGCCCAGTCGCTGCAGCTTCTAGCCTGCCCGCCCCATAGGTCATTAGCGTAGTTCTTCTTCTTCAAATAGCTAATGATACTGCCCGCAGACTCGTGCCCGATGAGGTGGGAGATGTAGTTGGCAGGTTTCTTGTGGTAGTGCTGCCTAGTCGGGGGTAGGGGGAAGTGCAGGTCGAGAGAACGATTCTGTGATGAGCGAAGCGAGCGCGGGAGGGGTTGTTAGTTATGTTGGTTGGCAGTATGCTGCTTTTGCTGTCGCTTCGCTCCTCGTCCAATCTCACCTCCTTGATGGGGACGACCTCAATGCGCTTTCCGAGGTGGGAGGGAGGGTAGGGGGCCCCGGGAAACGAAGGATTCCCAACATCCTTGTTGGCAATGTCTGAAAAATACTTGGAGGCGTAGTTCTGTAGTTCGTCCAAGGTCTCCTTCCCGACCAAGACAAGCTTCATGACATCAGCCGAGTAGAAGGTGGCGTGAAAATTAAGCAAAGCGTCCCTTACGGACTCCCCGGTTTCTTCGTCGTCCTTGATCGTCTCCAAGTTGCCCGTTCCGAACTTGTGGAAAGGATGATCCTCCCTAGCAAGGGACTTGAGCAGCTGGAAGGAGCGCCAGAAGTCGTTCTGGCAGTTCTTGGAGTTCTCCGAGTCAACAGCCTTGAGCTCGCGCTCCGTCGCCGAGGGGGTGAAGAGGGGAGCCACGAAAAATTGAGCAAAGCGGTCTATGGCACCCTCAAAGTGATCGGCCAGGACGTCAAAGTAATAGTTGGTGTCCTCGGTGTCAGTGTACGCGTTACTCCCACCCCCATGAGAAACCAAATACGTATTGTACTCATTCTCGTCGGGGTACTTCTCCGTTCCCATAAACAACATGTGCTCACAGAAGTGGGCAAGACCTGGGAACTTGGCAGGATCGCTAAGGTGCCCAACACGAACATCAAGGGACGCAGCAGCCTTATCGGCAGTCGGATCACTGGAGATGAAATGATAATAAAGAGGAGGAGTAGTGTAGTGAGCGAATGATTCATATATATGGCCAATTATTCCAAACTCCGAAGACTTCTCTGTCGAAGGGAGGAAATCACTCTCACCTCACGAGAAGGACGCTAAGGCGGTTGGACAACTCTACAACTCTATAGTAACGATCATCGCTGAATGATTTTGTTGGAGTCGCAATGATTGTTGCAGAAGACATCTAAAAAAATTGGGATGATCAGCAAAAGCAACTTCGGTAGCTTCACATAATTAATTAATTGTGTCTTTTCAGACATCCCCAGGTCTCTTTTGCCGTGTATTAGTTTCATTTTTGGTTTTTCGATTACGATTTCGATTACGATTTCGATTACGATTTCGATTAGGATGCCGATTTGGATGTCGACTTCGATTTCAATGCAGACTTTGATGCCGATTTCGTGTTACATTCGTTGTTGCTCGTACAACGTTTCATATAAATAACAAGTATTTATAATGAAATTTTCAATCTTATCATCAATTATATTTTATATCAATAGTAACATCATTTAATATAAATATAATAAATATTCCAAATTCAACTTTTTTGGAGTGGAGTACCATCCAGAAAAACAGGTTAGGTTTTGATGGTCTTGGGACTTTTTATATTTAACTTCTCACCTGCCTACTTCTCTTCATTGAACTATTTATTCCCGGGGGCATTGCTTTCCCCCGATCTAGGGCTGATAAGATCAGATAAACCAGGATACATCTTTCGCACGACAAAAACCGCGCAGGTGCAAAAAATGAATGCTAACACACTTCCTAACGCTTTGGTTCGTATTTCCCACAGAGTTCATTCCATTATCGACCATGGCGTTTAACCCTGCTGCGTTAATGCAGCAAAAGGTCAAGGGGATGGGAGGTGGTATGGGAGGTGAGATAGCAGTGAGGGTGTTGAGGGTGCTGATTGTTGGATAAGCAGCACGGTGATCGCAGACGCCGCTCTTGATGGTTTTCTAACTGCCCCTTAATGCCCGTCGCGCTTTGAATCGTTGCAGGAGTTGGCATCAACGTTTTGGGAATGGTTCAGAGGTGAGATTGGACGAGGAGCAAAGGACGGGAGGAGCGAAGCGACGACCGTATACTACTACAGCGCAACAACTAACAACCTTCTGCTTGTCGCTTCGCTCTTCGCCATCCCTCATCCCAACCCTTTTCGCGATTCACTTTGCTCATTGCAGGAACAACGAGCTTGTTGATAAGCTGACTAAGGAGGACGAGAAGATGGAGGAAAAGAGGTCGAAGGACAAGGCCACAGGAGTGTGGAAGCGCAAGTTCTTCGACGAAATCGACGCCAACGAGGTTGGCGGAGCCCCAGCAGGCCTGACCTTTGAGTGCATCGATCTTGACCGCGAGGGCAAGAGGTTCGCGACCGGCGCAAGCAACGGTAACGTGATCATGTGGGAGAGGAACAACAGCATGGAGGACGACTATGGAGTGGTGGAGTTCAAGATGGCACTGAAAGATTGCTCCAAACTTTTGAAGGAGAAGAGGGACATCGAGGACAGGTTTAGGGAAGTCATCAAAAGGGCCATGGCAAAAGAAGAGGGAGGTTCGTATTTCACCCAGAAAGACCCCCTTTTCAAGGTCGTCCTCGTAGACGCCGACCCGAACGCTGAAGTCTCCAACTTTGACTCATATGAGGACACTGAAATCCAAGTTCGACCTTACAAGGAGTGGAAAGCCGAGGTGAGAATCGGCAGGAAGCGAAGCGATGGAGTTGAGAACGCCGGACTGTAATTTTTACCCTTTAACACCACTCTGTTTGTGATTCGCTTCGCTCATTGCTCGCTCTCATCGCTCATCGCAGGAGGACGAGAAAGCCAAGGAAGAGATTGAGAAGGAACAGAGGAGGGCGAGGGGCATCTCATCTCCCGTGAAGGTGACCAAGAAATCGCTGTTAATTGACAAGACTAACGTCGAAGAAGCTGTTGGCCACACTACCACGGAGCTCGGCTACATCGAGCCAACTGGTCAAGCTGGAGACGCCAAGTTTGAGGTCCTTTCTAACGAGGGCAGCGTCACTATCAAAAATGACGGGAGTTACTGGACCCTCACCTGCGACCCTGCAAAGGTTGGAAACCTCGTCTTCACCGTAAAAGCCACTGTCGGCCCCGATCTGGAGGATGAAGAGGAGTTTAACGTTGAAGTCTACAAGGACTACGCAAAGCTAACCCAGCAGGAGGCTCTAGCCGAGCAGGCTCTCAACGCAAAGGCCGAGAGCGATAAGAGCAACGCCAATGTGGCTCAAGAGGAACTTCGCCAAGAGCAACTTCGCCAGTGCGGTAGTCTGCAGAAAGAGCTGAAGAACATGGCCAACGAGAGGAAGGCGGCAAAGTCTAAATTGGAGGCCGCCATGCACGCGGGAGGTGGCAAGAGTTTCAATGCTCACCAGAAGAAGGTCTCCCAAGTCCTTTGTAACGCCAACGAGAACGAATACGACAGTTTTCTGTACTCCTGCGCCGGTAACGAACTCAAGGTTTGGGGTTGGTTGAATGGCAAGCATATCGGAACGCTTTTTTTTGATCCTGACGACGCTGTTAAGAAGTACGACATTAAAGACCTCGCCATAGACGAGACCGCCAAGAATCGCCTGGACGCTCAAATCAAGGCCAAGGAGATGGAGATCGTCAGGCTCGAGAAAGAGCATCTCAAGGCATCGGTGAGTGCCATCAAGGGTCTCAAGAAGGATATCACAAGCCTCGAAAATGAGAGATTGAAACACGACGCGGAGTTCCTCTTTGCTGCCGCAAAGTCAGACCTCGTTCAACCCCATGAGATGGAAGCTTACATTGAAGACAACAAGAAGGGCAAGAAGGGTAAGAAGAAAAAAAGCAAGGGCGGCAAGCAGTACAAGTCAGAGGGCATCATCAAGTTTTGGAAAATCAAGAAGGACGAGTTGGACAACAATAATGTCTCTCATGTGGAAGGTGCCGGTGGGAAACTGTTCTCTATCAATGAGCTTCAGCTTAGGTACAAGTATAAGAGGGAGGGCCTGAAACAGATCCCGCAGGACGAACTTGTCGCTCTCATGAAGAAGGCCCAGCTCAGGAGGGAGGAAATCGCCGATTACGAACTCAAGATCGATGCTGGTCTGGGAGACGCCATCGCGGAGACCCCTCCTCCCACCCCACCTGGTAGTGCGTCTTCGTCCAATGGTCAGGGTAAAATGAGGAGGAGCTCCTTGACGGGGCTCAAGAAAGCCAAGAACAGCACCTTCGTCGAGAGGGAGGCGAGCGGAGATGTAGATATCGCCCTAGACCCTTCCTCGCTTCCTGCTCCTCAGAGGAAGAGGACCAATTCAAGAGACTTTGGACTTGGATCTGCCTTTGGAGGCAAGGTCAAGCCTGAAAAGTACAAGGACAGGCTCGAGAAGGCTCAGAAAAAGCTGGATAGCTACGATATCGAAGCAAAGGCCCTCGTGTCCAGAATCAACGAGGAGGCCGATAACATCGATGTTACTTGCCTTCGAGTTACCGAGGACATGATTTACGTCGGTACAAAGCAGGGCGAAGTTCATGAACTCAAAATTGGCAAGGGGGACCTCGAGTACAGCGGAAAGATCTCCCTTGGAAAGGGCCAAGAGGTCAAGTCCCTCGAAATTCTCACTAACAAGGACGAGGGCCGCGGGGAGAAGTTGATCACCGGCTCCTCCACTTCCATCCAGATGTGGGACTTGAAGACCAAGCAGGCCATCATGACTTTTGACTCCCAGGGTCAGAACATTACGGGGCTCGTCTTGAACCAAGACACAAACACGCTCATCTCGACTTCGCAGCAAGGGCAGGTTGCAATGTTCGATGTTTTCACCGGGCAGAGGGTCAAGACTTTTGAAGGGTTTTCGGAAGGCAGCAACTGCAAATGTGTCGACGTCGACGCAAAGTCCACGGTGATGATTGTTGGGGCCGAGGTTGCAAAACCGGACGTGAGCCAACAGATTGCTGAGATCGACAAGAAGATTGAAGCTGTTGATGATAAGATTGCTCACATAGACGTGTTCAAGAAGAAGAACGAAGACTTCACGTACCTGTCGGAGATGTTGAGACTGCTCGAGAAGTTCAGGGACGACCAGAAAAGGAGGGTAGGCAAGCGCACCATGTCAATATCCACTGACATTCTTGGCTGCGAAGAAATCGATAAGGACGTTAACAAGGACCTTAAAGCGAAGCTCGAGGAATACGAGCACGACAACTCGATCAGTGACAAAGCGCTCGAGGTCATTATTAAGGAGACCCAAGAGGCCAAAAAGGCAACACAAGAATTTGTCGAGGAAAGCTATACAACGTTTCCAGATCTCCATGGGAAAAATCCCTCCGACTCTCCTTTGACGAAAAATAGTGGAAGGAAGAAGAAGACTCAGGAACTTCGGGACGAGAAGAAAAAGCTGAATAAAGATAAGAACTTGGCTAGAGAGAAGCGCAAGTGCCTTGGAATTTGGGACATGGGAGAGAGCAAGGTTGTCAACACAATTGACGCCCACGCAGATAAAAAGATCAACATGGTGGAGCTCTTCAGCATGTACAAGTTCACCGGAACCAAGATCACGCCTTTGCACTTGAAGCGAACCCCCAGGGACAATGTGTCCATCAACAGCTTGAAGAATGTTTACATCAATAGGTATGAGGACTTTCAAAAATTAAGCGCAGCGAAACAGTTCAAGGACTTCGAGACCAAGAGTGAGAAGGAGAAAGCGACTATCTTGAAGCATGTGACGAGGAACTCGAGTCTCGAGTCGGGCAAGGAGTATGTTGTTTCGATTGTTGAAATTGAAGACAAGTCCAAAAAGGTGGTAGCTGAATGCCAACTCGATGAACTTGTGTCCTACAGGGACTATGACAGCTCCAAGCACGCGGAAGACACTCGGTTCTGCACGGCAGTCCCCAACAAGCAGGACATGGTCTATAAGGGCAGCGGCAAATTCAGGATCTTCTCTATTACTCGGTACGAGGAGAAGTGCGTCGAAGTCACGGATAATGTCCATGCTTTCAGCGAACGCATCTACGACCTGAAGGACGACGTGCGCGACAGCAAGGCAATTCTTAAGAAAAAGAAGGACGAGGCTCAGAAGAGGCAGAGCGAGAAACCCGAGCCTTACACTGTCTACACTCGTTTCGAGAAGTCCAATTATGCCGTTACTGCTCACATCTACAAGACTCCTGACGGAAAGGAGTACGGTTTGATCAAGATTTTCAACATCCTGACTGGAAAGAGTATCACCAGCAGCAAGACTTACGAAGCCTACCACGAGGGCGCTCTGAGAGACATTAGGGTAGAGGACAAGTACTTGCTAACAGCTGGTGATGATGGCGTATTCAAGTTCTGGGACTTGGAGAAGCTCGTCGAGACGAACAATGGCGAAAAGAAAAGCCAGGGCAAGTTTAAGGGATCTGACCAAAAAAGTGCCCCCATGTTCATGTCCTTGGATAGTAAGTTTGGCGATAGGGGAGATTCTAAGGAGGACGACAAGAAAGACGATGACGCCGGTGACGATGAAGGTGGGAAGGCTATATCTTCTGTTGCCATTACAGACGATATACAATACCTCGCAATGAGCCAAGACTCGGGCTACATCAGCATCTTTTCTGTTGGAGAAAAGCTGGAAGAGTACGAATACGACTGGAATGGCTTACCCCTGACTGTTGGCAAGGACGAACTGTTGCTCAAGTTCAAGGTTGAGGGAATTGTCCAGCCTTCCGCGGAGAAGATGATTGACCCAATCGTGAACATTGCTTTTGACACCGGTGATGACGAAGGCGAAGATTGCAGCGAGGAAAAGGATTACACCCTCTTCGTCGCGACCATTTCCGGAATGAAGTGTTACAAGGTGAATGAGATCATCACTAACTTCGAAAATGAGGTCGAGGTGGAGGAGAAAAAGGTGAGGCCAAGTGAGGAGCGAAGCCACGACCGGATACTACCACATCATAATTACTAACAAACCGCTCTTCGTCGCTTCGCTCATCGCAGTTCGTCATCCAGAAGCCTAATAGAGCAAAGATGAGGAAAGAAATCATGGAGAAGTACACGGCAACTCAGCACATCCTGGGCGAGAATTTCAAGCCTGCTAACCGAAAGTTGCAGGCGTACAAGACTCACGTTGTCACTTTGGAAAAGGAAATGATAGGAAAGGCTGTCTACCACCGACTGAGGAGGCCCTTTGTTCACAAGTGCGAGGATGTCAACAAGGTGAAAAATAGCATGGTTGATGTTACTGAGACTGATGTTGTCTTCCTCATCATTGACGACACGATTTACATCGTGGGCGTCAAATCTGGCAAGATCCTTCAGAAGTTGATCCCCCCCAAGATCAAGCAGGGAGTCACTCTCGTCAGCTTGGAGGTCGGAATAGATGGAACCCTCGTCGCCGGCGAAACTAATGGAGCCCTGGGCGAAAACGAGGTCGCGAGGACGAACATCTGGGAGTGCAATGACGACTGCATTGACTACAGCTACAAGAAGGCCCTCCAGGATCACACCAAGACCGTGACCGGCGTCGCAATCGCTGAGCCCTACGTTGTCAGTGTGAGTGACGACGGCAAATTGGTCCTGTACGACTACGAGGCTATCGTGAACAACCACCCCAAGGCGCTCCTGCCTCTTGACTTCCTGGCCGACTACGAGGACAGCAAGAATATGGGCAACAACGACTTCGAGAGGATCATGGGAACGGTGAAGAAGAATCCAGAGAAACTGCTGGATATTGCCATGGACATCAAGACCTTGGGCGCCGGTGGCGATGAGTTGGAGGACCAGCCCGAAATTCCTGGATCTCCCAGGAAAGGTGGAGAGAAGAAAAAGGATGGCCAGGGTGGGGGCAGGAGGCTTACTCTTGCCCTTCCCAACAGGGGGAATATTGTCCACCATGCTGCCAAGACTGGCGCGAACGAGTTCCTGGCCAAGATCTTTACCACCCTTGAGCTCGACAACAAGGGGACCGAGATGAACGAGCTCAAGGTCTTCATGGCATGTGTTATGCAGGACGGCGACGGCAAGAGTGCCCTCGCCCACGCTATAGACTCCAAGAGCCAGGGCTTCGTCAAGACCATCTTCGACAGCTACAGCATGATCCTCGACCCCGTGGGGGAGGGGACCGAGAGGCACTACCACGATCTTGGGCCAGGGAAGCACAAGGAGATCCACCCCAGCGACCTCATCAACGTGCAAGACCTTTGCCTCGCTCTCAGAGAGTACCCCCTCATGACGGCAGACTTCTTCAAGAAGAGCATCAAGCTCATCAGGACGTACGACCCAATCGTAAGGGGCAAGTGCGAGAGGTGAGGGGGAACGAAGGTAGCGAACGAGCTGCCTAATATTGTTCTTTTATGATGAACGAACGGCTGGAGCGAAGCGACAGTAAAAGCTACACAATGCATATTCGCATAACTAACCACCTTTACTCGTCTCTTCGCTCATCGCAGATTCCCGATCGAAGACGGCACGTTCGAGGTTTTGGGTAGCAAGAACCGCGTCCCTATGAAGTTCTGGCAGCGCAACATGTACCCAGAATTCACGTCCGAGGAGGACAAGGCAGAGATGAGTAAGATCGAGAACAGGGATAAGTATATGGAAATGACCCAGAAGGACCTCAGGAGCGATACTTGGTACGGGAAGATCCTCAGCTGCTTCAACAGCGGCAGGGAGGAGATCAATAAGTTCAAGACCAAGGGGGAGATTATTGATGACGATGGAGGGGAGGAGCTGCAGGAGGGAGTACCTGGTAAGTGAGGAGCGAAAGGAGGAGCGAAGCGACGACCACATACTGCATATCATTACAACTAACAACTTTCACTGACCGTTTCGCTCATCGCAGTCGTTGCGAAGCTTGTGCCCATCAAGAACATCGCCGGCTGGAACGACGACGACAGCACTGACTTGATGAAGGCCGTCATCCAAGCCTGCGACACCCTCGGAAAGTTTGACCTCTGCGAGAACGAGGTGATTGCAACAGTGATCCAGTTCAAGTGGGAGAGCTGCGTTAAGTGGCAGTTCCTTTTCCATACCTTCATGGCCTTGTGCTTCACGGGGTGCTTCACAGCCGATGCCTTCCTGTACACCAACACTACCTCTAAGGCCCTGCAGGACGGCATGAGCTCCGACGAGGTTACCAACCTCCTCCCAGCCATGGGGGCAATATTCTTCTGGTTCATGTTCGTGTACCACGAGGCTTTGCAGATCGCAAGCATGAAGGACACTTTGGTCAGCAGGAGAGAGAAGGAGAGGGTTAGGTGAGGAGCGGCAAGGAGCGAAGCGACGAGTAGGGAAGGGGATATCTTTGGAGCGGAGAGACATATTTAGCTTATCGTATAAAACAGTATTAGCTCCTCGTCTTATCGCGAACCGCTTTCGCCTAACTAACAACGCGCCACGCTACACTCAAATGCGCAGGTTCCTCGGTCCAATCTTCGTGTTCTTCAAGAGGGTGTTTAACCACTTCACGGGGGATATCTGGAACGGCCTAGATTTCCTCACCCTCACCCTCGTCGCCTTGACTTACGCTTTCAGGATCTACGAGTACGCAACTTCAGCAGACGGCTTCGGTACCTCCACCATCGCCATGGCCACCGCGCTACCCCTTTCGTACCTCAACCTCCTCTACTTCATGCAGGGTTTCGAGGTCTCCGGCGAGCTGGTTCGTATGGTGATCGGTATCATCAGGGGCATCGCAGCCTTTACGGCGATTCTAGCCACGATCGTTGTAGGGTTCGCATTCGCGTTCTACATCTTATACCAGGCCGGAGCCGGGGAGTACGCCAGCGCAGGCGCAGGAGGGGCGGACGTTCTTGACGAGCCTTACGGCATGTCAAGCCCCCGCATGAGTCTGTTCGCGGGTTACCTGCTCATGCTCGGGGACTTCAACGCAGAGGAGTTCAGCGCTAGCCTCAGCTACAACACCACCCTCATGCTCTTCGTCGTCTTCATGTTCCTCGTTAACATTGTACTCCTCAACCTCCTTATTGCCATCATGGGGGATATTTTCGCTAGGATTCAGGAGAGCGCAAGGGCGGCGTTCCTTTACGCAAAGGCCAGCATAATCGTCGAGTTCGAGAGCGTCGGCAAGGCCGGGCTTTTCAGTAGGTGCAGGAACCACTCCAAGAACTACAAGACCAAGGACATTGACTACCCGGAGTGGCTGCAGGTGCTAGAACCACAGAGGGCGGCGGACAACAAGGACATTAGCTTGGTTGCAAGGTGAGGAGCGACGAGCGAAGCGAATCACGAAAAGGGTTGAACACTTTCGACTAACAACCCCCCCCCCTCTCTTCTTTAGGATGAAGCTCCTCACAGACATGCTTGAAAGCAACAAGGCCGTCCAAACTCGTCAGATTCTCTCCCTCGAGTCCAAGCTCGAGGAGCACACCCAGAAGACCAAGGCGGAGTTCAAGTCCCAGACCCGCAGGGTGGAGGACAAGGTCTTGGAGCTCACTCATCTGATGCAGAAGATGGCGATCGAAGTCGATGGGATCAAGACCGTTGTTCTGCAGGGGAACGAAAAGCTGGCGAGGCAGACGGAGAGGATGATGAGGGAGGCCGAACAGAAGAGGAAGGAGGAGGAGGAGGAGAGGA
>Ga0115006_10002045_pt1 | contig 13038 bp, 8 predicted proteins | sample ArcOceMetagenome_3_FD_88943 | JGI IMG/M metagenome (GOLD analysis project Ga0115006, IMG submission 88943) | Marine eukaryotic phytoplankton communities from Arctic Ocean - Arctic Ocean- Svalbard ARC20M Metagenome | ecosystem: Environmental > Aquatic > Marine > Oceanic | place: Arctic Ocean...
CTCCGATGTATCCTTCCTTCTTTCCCTCACTTCCACCCCCCCCCAGGATGGTTTTCCCGACACAATTGCAACACATGCCGGTTCCAGCCTTTTAATCTAAATTATGTTAGTTGAATAACCCTAACAGTTATTTAAATAACCCTAACCCTAATAGCGATGTAACGGGTAAACTAGGGTTGAAGACAATGTCGCGTTACAGTTAATTTTTTGTTCAATTCCTTGTCTCAATTTTTCTCTTTCACCCCAATCATCACAACCAGACTTTAACTCTGCATATACTTGCATCAACCTCGTTTCCATTTCCCCTCCAAGTACCAGCTCAAGTTTAGAAACCTCCTGCGCATATTTTTCCTTCGTATCTCTTTCCATAACCTATACTTCACCACACACCATCCACACGAACCCCCTTCCCACCCCCAACAACTCCTTCCCAAGATGGATTCAGGGCCTCGTACCGAGGCAGAGCTGCAGAATCAGTTCGAGCAGACTGCTCCCCAGCATCTCACGTCCCGAAATAAAATCTCTTACCGCCCTCGCAAGAATGACGAGGACAAAGTCCTCAACCATACAACAACAGGAAGGAGGTGAGGGGGGGCGAGGAGCGAAGGACGGGTGGAGCGAAATGATGACCGTATATTGCTACAGCACAATAACTAACATCCCGCTGCTCTTTGCTTCGCTCATCGCAGCGAGCAGGTGCTGGTTCCGGAGCTGACTTTAAAAGAGAAGCTTAAAGCTAGTATACCAATATTGACGTGGCTTCCTGCGTACGATCGCGCGAAGAGCCTTCGAGTTGATATCATTGCCGGGTTGGTCATCAGTTTCATGGTTATTCCCCAGGGTATGGCCTACGGGATGCTCGCCGGAATGCCTGTCGAGTACGGACTTTACAGCTCCTTGATGCCCCCTTTCATATACATGTTCTTCGGAACTGCCGCCCACCTCTCTCTTGGCACCAACGCCCCCATCTCCATTTTGGTCGCCGACTCCGTCACGGCTGCGATCCCTACCGACACGGACTGCTCCGACGATGTTAACTCCGAGGACTGTGCGAGGATCCTTAACGCCACCCTCGTCGTCTGCCTCCTGTCCGGCCTCTTTTACCTCATCTTCTGGCTCCTTCGCTTCAGCATCATTGTTTCTTTCGTCCCCGACCCCGTCCTCGCTGGCTTCACCACCGGAGCCTCCGTCATCATCATCACGTCCAATATGAAGCACGCTCTTGGGATCTCTACGGTCAGGGGTCAGCTTTGGGAAGTTTGGGGTTCAATTTTCGACAACCTTGACAACGTGAGTGCAAGAGGAGCGAAGCGACGACTGATCATCAATAAGCTCATTTAGACTCGCTTCGCTCGTCCTATAATTGACCATCTTCCACTCATCGCCTCGCTCCTCGCCTCTCGCCCCGCAGATCAACTGGGCCGCCTTTACCTTCTTTGTCCTCAGCTACGTTGCGATTATGGGAATGAAGGAGATCAACAAGAAGTACAAGGAGAAACTCCTCATTCCTATCCCCGAGCAGCTTGTCGTCCTCGTCGTGTGCACCCTCATTGTCGCTATTGGAGATGTTGACGTTCCCAAGGTCAAGGACATTCCGGAGGGTCTCTACGCCCCTTCGTTGCCCAAGTTCGACGATATCGGCGCCCTTATTCAGCCCAGTCTCATCTGCTCCATTATCACTTACATCCTTACCGTCAACGTGACCAAGGCGTTGGGCAATAACTACGGTTACGAGATTGACGCCGACCAGGAGTTTGTCGCGAACGCTGTTTGCGCTCTCGTTGGGAGTGTTACCGGTTCCTACCTCCCCTCGGGCTCCTTCTCCCGCTCTGCTCTCGTTGGGGAGATCAGCGGCAAGGACGGCACCGCCCTCCACAACCTCTTCTCCACCCTGATGATTGTCATCGTCCTCCTCTTTGCGACCCCTCTGCTTTATCACATGCCGAGGGCCATCATGGCTTCTATCATCTTTGCCGCCCTGAAGAACATGATCACCTTCCAGACGGCCACGCGCCTTTTCAAGGTTTCCAAGGTGAGAACGGGCTAGGAGCGACGCGACAGCAGCATACCACCAAATACAGATAACTAACAACCTTCTGCTCGTCGCTACGCTTCTTGCCCCTTTCGCGATTCGCTTCGCTCGTCACAGGTTGACTTTGCCCTCTGGATGGTCGCTTTCGTCTTCACGTCCCTCCTCGGGGTGACCTGGGGTATCGTCATCAGCATTATCACCTCCATGCTCCTCCTCATCAAGTACCAGGCGAGGCCCGCAGCCAAGGTCCTCGGTGTCCTCCGCGGCACCACTGACATGTGCGTCGATGTGAAACAGTTCACCGACGCACATGAACTCGAGGGCATCAAGATCTTCCAGTTCCAGGCCCCCCTGCACTTCGCCAACAAAGATCACTTCGAAGCGAAGATCAGGAAGATGGAGGGAAGGTGCCAATGGAACTCCCTCAACGTCGTCATCGTTGACTGCGCCAGTATCAACAACATTGACATCACGTGCATCAAGATGCTCGAGAGGCTTCAGAAGCGCTATGCTTCCATGAAGATCGACCTCATCTTCGCGAACTGGAGGGGAAGGGACATGCGTGACCTCCTTGACAGGAGCGGATTCTATGACATGATTGACCCCAGCAAATTTTACCTCGATATGGCCCCGGCCTTGGAGTACGCCAAGATGACGGTCAGGGAGATTGCCATGGCGTCCCCTGAGGGCGCCGAGATGGTCTCCCTCACGGCGAAGGAGACAATCGTTTAGGGTTAGGGCCTCACTTAAAGTGATGTCAAGGAACCAACTAGGACTCATTTAGGAAGTTTTACCGATGGAATGGAATCGTACGAGCAGCAAAGCCAACAGTAAACTTATTTTTAGGATAAACGTCCCGTCTTTTTTTCTCAACCGCCCATGTATGTCGAGCAGCATCATGGCAAATTAGACCTGGAAAACCAACCTCACCCCACACTCCAAATCACCGCCGTGATGAGGTCAATAGAAAAATTTGGCAAAAATTTTGCCTCGAAGATCCTGCTCGTCGCCCCTTCGTCCCTCCCTTCCCTAATTACAATATGCGCATTCTACTGTGCATTAGAAATCACCTTTTTCCTGCTCATTTTATTAGTTCGATCGCGAATGAACGAGTTCACGTCGCCATTTAGTTACTCAAAGGAGAAAAAAGGTGCGTTATTCATTCTTTTTCCCACCTCATACCATCAAACGATGTACCACCTATTTTGTCGAACGATCACCCCCAAACCTTCCACTCCTAACCCGTCTTCCCCCAGCGTTCATCAAGCGAATTTTGAATCGGTTAGAGAGGATATATGCGCCCAGGGATACTGAGGCGCTCCGTGACTTCCTTTCAGGGTGGTGTTTGGGTGCTAAATTCGAGGACATTAAAAGGGGGAATATTGTTAAGTTCCTCGCCTGGGCGATGTACGCGAAGAAGGACGGTGAACTCGCGTTGGATGAGAGGGAAGAGATTGAGGATTTCTTCGTCTATATGAAGGAGAAGCATGACTTGGTGCTCCCGATAGGTTTCAATAAGAAGGTCAAGGTGAGAAGAGAATGTGCAAGGAGTGAAAAGAATGATCGGGATAGCAACCAACGGCGCCTCTCCCCTCGTCGCTTCTTCTCCTTCTCAGTGTGCAACTCTCTCCCTCGATCCTGTCCACTTCCTCCACCGTCCCATTGGTGTTTACGTCTCCATCCAGTGCCTCGAGGTGCTGAAATTTGCCGTCCTGACTCTCCTCGGTTTCTCCAAGCTCACCACGAGCAATGGCCTTACCTACTACTTCCGTCCCTCCTCTAGTCGAACTCCTCCGCGGGATCTTTCCCAGCAGCCCTTGGTGTTCTTTCATGGCATCGCCCCCGCCGGCCCGATCTTTTACATCCCAATGGTCCTCCTCGGACTCGTAAGGTCCGCGCCTAGGGCAGTCTTCTTTTTTGAGAATCAGGCGGTGTCCATGACAATGAGCATGAGAGTACTGGGAGAATTCGACGTTGTCGAGGGGGTCAGGGAGGCCCTCGAAATGCACTGCGGCGGGAGGGTAAAAATGTGCTTGGTCGGCCACTCTCTTGGCAGCTGCCCAGTAACTTGGTTGGCGCGCAGCTTGCCGTCGAAGATCGGCGTTATTATGCTGCTCGATCCTGTCACCCTCTTCCTCTCGCACCCTGCCGTCGCCGTCAACTTCGTTTACAAGCGTCACTTCTCCAACATCTTCGAGTGGATAATCTACCTCGGCGCTTCGTCGGAGCTTTACATTTCGCACTACCTCAAGCGCCACTTCTGGTGGTACAGGAACGAACTTTGGTTGGAGGAGGTGCCCAAGGACATCAAGGTGATTGTGGCCCTTAGCAGGGACGACGAGATTGTCGACTCGCCTCTTTGCGAGTACGGGCTGGCGCGTCAGAAGTATCTCGGCGAGATTGGTGACAACGTCTCTGTTTTGATATTCGAAGGAGGGCACGCTATGATGATCGCAATGCCCGCGACTTGGAGGCGCCTCTCCTCAGAGCTCAAGGCTGTCGAGAACGGTAAGAGGGAATAGAAAATCTAGAATGTTCGTGTCTTTGTTTGATAAACTCCCTCTATACACTCCTCCCCCCCCCTCTATCTTCACCTCTCCCCCCCCCTTACTTCTTCGCGAATGAGTTGCATGCATTGGTGAAGGAGTTGAGAGCCGGAAGAATCTGCTCGAGCGGCAGTCCGCCCCCTCCTCCAACCGCCCCTCCGAGTCCATCCCAGCACCCTTCCTCTCCCTTTCCTCCGCCAACTCCTCCGCTGACGTAGTTGTGCAGACTGATTCTGTCGAGAGGAAGGCTCTTGTAAATTTCCTTGGTTGCGTCTATAGTCATGATGTGCCTCGAAGCTTCTCCCATCTTGGAATCAGTCTCGTATTTCTCCCTTGAGATCTTGTTCTCGGATTCGCACAGTAACTCCTTGAGGGAGATTGAGAGTTCGCGCTCCTTCTTCTCGAGCTCCTCTTTGACTTTAATTTTCTCGAGCTGAAGCTGCCTCTCGTTCTCGAGCTTCTCTAACGCAAGGACCTTCTCCTGTTCCAGCTTTGCGCGCTTGAGCTCGAGCTCCTGGGCGAAGAGCTTCCCCTCTTCCTCCTGCTGCCTGACGGCTGTCTGGGCGGCATACAGTTTCCTGTCCATCTCGCCCTTGACCCTCTTCTCCGAGAGGACGAGCTCGCTCTGGAGCCTCTCCTCTGTGATCTTCTGCTTTGTCTCCAGGCGGGTCCTCTCGGCTGTAAGGTTGGTCTCCTGGCGGAACTTGGCTTGGAGGTCCTCGAACAGCGTACGGGAGCAAATCTTGACGTCCGTCAACTCGACCGTCTCGACCCACATTCCCCAACCGCTCACTGCGTCCATGATCCCCTTCTTCAGGGTCTGCCTGATCATCTCGCGCTGGGACAGGATCTCATTGATGCTGTGGTTGGCGACTGTGTTTCTGACAATGGATTCAGCCACCATACGGAGATTCTCGTTGGCCATCTCAGCGTCGCTTCCAGAATACTTGAAGTATTTGAACGGTCCATCTTCCTCTCTGTGAACGCTCCAAAGGACAACTCCTGTGATTTCGATTCCCTGGATTTCCTTCGAAACCTGCTGGGCGGAGAAGTGAACTTTGCGAACCGAGGAAGGAAACTTTGCCACACTGTCGTAGAAAGGATTGACAAAGGTCTGAAGGCCGATTCCGCACTGCTTGAGTTTGCCATCGCGGATCACAATCATCCACTCGTTAAGTTCTGCGAGGAGAGGTAGGACGGAGGGAGGAGGTTGGAAGGGGGGGGGTCATATTGTGTCGATTGTCAACGAGCAGGGGGGGTCAGAGTTGTCGGACGTAATTCTGATCATTCAGGAGTGGAAGGGTCGAGCGACAAGATTGAACCTTGTCACAAATGTCTCCTTCCACTCACCTTGCGGAACACGGGCCCGCTTTTCTGGTAGCAACGTGACGTACCGGCCTTGTTGTGGCATCCTAGTGTATTACCCATGTTATTTTTTGTTTTGTTTTACTTTTTTGGTTTGCCTTGTCAAAGAGGAGAAATTCAATGAGTCCTGTTACTTTCATTGGACTCTTTTACATCCTAATTTCTCTGCTATGCGTCGATACCTGTAGGAATCGTATATATATATATGTTATCCCGTCAAATTCTACTGAAAGCCCAAATTACTCATCCATTTACTCCGCCGAGTATCGGATCCATGATCTCCTGCTCTCTCATGAATGTCGAACGTTATCTCCGGATGAAGCGTCGTTATTCTACGTACCTGTTTATCCCACCCATCTAGCACACCTTTCTTCCACGGACGGATCACAACTCATGGGTGCTTACCACCACCTGGACTCCATCCACTATCACCTCATTCGGACCTCCCCACACTACTTGGCGCGGAACGGTACTGACCACATCTTCACCATCAGTCATGATATCGGGTCTTGTCTCGCTCCGTCCTTCATGAGCTCCTCCTCGATCTTCATGACCCACTTCAGCGACACAGACTCAACCTCAGTCCTCTCCTACCTTCGCGCCATGAACCATCCCCTCCCCCTCATTGAGCGGGCAAAAGCCTTACCCTGCTTCAACTCATCCAAGGATATCGCAATCCCTCCTCACCTCGGGGAACGCAACACCCTCTCTCTTGACCGCTTCCTCACTGAAGATTCCAACTCGCGGCCCATTGACGTCTTCTTCAGGGGCACGAACCATCCATCCCAACCGTCTTACTCGAGAGGTGTTAGGCAAAACTTGTCTGACGCCCTCAAAGACGCCCCGAATACTCTCATTTCCTACGATCTCCACCAAGATCCGAAGCTCTACCTTGACGAGCTCAAGAGCTCTAAATTCTGCCTCTCGCCCCCTGGGTGGGTCCACTGGTCTCCTCGTGTGTATCAAGCTATCGCAGTCTCCTGCGTTCCTATCATAATCCAGCAAGACACCGCAGTGCTCCCGTTCGAGAATTTTGTTGATTGGGGGTCGTTCGCAATTGTCGCAAATTTGACCTCCTACGCTGCAATTGTCAGCGATCCAGTTTCGTTCATTGGTGGCGCTGAGAAACTTCTCGAGATGCAGCAAAGGTGAGCCCAATCACGATTACTCCAGAACCAATTACGAAAAAAGACGGCACCTCCCAATCCCAACCCTTCCCTCAATTCGCTTCGCTCATCGCAGCCTTCGTGGTGTTTGGCGCAACTTCACTTACGGCGGTCCTGGCATGGTGGTTTCACTGGAGGCTGGAGGCGTTGAGGGTCGCCGACCGCTTGGTGTTGTCGTGGAGTCAGGTGAGATCAGATGAGAGTTAATACTTTCATACAAGATGCGCCTCCTCCGTAAACGACGCAGTAATTCTCGCCCCTAAACCTAATCCTTTTTGTGATTCGCTTCGCTCATCGCAGACGGTTCTCCGGTCCTTTCCCACATCCTCTCCTCCCTCCCAACAACGTAATAAAACCCCTAAATCCTATATATTTTTGTTTCGAAACCCCACAAGTTTATTAACTCGCCTCCTCTAATATACACACCCGCCACTACTATTATATCAGAAACAAACTCGCCACAACTGCCATTCCACCCGCAATGCACATAATTATCATACTTCCTTCTCCCCCTCTTACAGCAGCATTGTCGATCTGGAAGGGGTAGAATACGTCATATGGTACAGAAAAGAGGATGGGGGGCGGGGGTGGGGAGTACATCTCAGAATCAATCTCATAATACTGCCATTCCACTGTCACAGTGAAGGGGAACTTTGTTGTCTGCGCGGCTCCCCCGGCGATGGTGTTCATGAACTGCATGGGCTCCGTGCCGTGTTCAACCTGGGCGCTCATGATCTTCGCCTGGGGGTTGGTGGTTGACCCAGCGTTGGTCCACTGAATTTTGTAGTGTGTGGAGGTGGGGAATCCCGTGCACGTCTGGGTTGCCGAAGTGTAAACGGGGGCGGTCTCTGGGAGGTTCAGGCTGATGACGTTGATCCACTGGGTCTTGTCCAGAGGATCGGCGTTACCGAAAATTCCCAAGAGCAGGCCGCTGGTACTCCTCGAAGAGTCAACGGCTGTGGCAAAAGTCTTGTTGTACTGGGTGGTGATCCAGGCGGGCATCTCCTGTCCGGCGTTGTACGTGAAAAGGTAGTCGTTCCCTCCGTGGCTGGACCCCCCGCAAAGTGCCTCGAGCTCGGCCACGGTCAGACTGATGGTGCAGGAGGAGGATGTGTCAACGCCGAATCCTACGGTCGTTCCCTTGTTGGAGTTGATGGGGTCGGCGACGTTGCACTCTCCCGTGGGGGCGGACATGATCTGGAAGCCCTTGCTGGAGGCCATGACGGCCTTGGGCTCTTCAGGGTGGATCCTGCCTCCGAGGACAGGGCGCTCGAAGATGTAGCCGGGGTTTCCAGACCTCGTCCTGTTGACGAAGTTGTTCGAGGCGAGGGAAGCGCCATTGGCGGGAGGAGTGATGCCGATGAATTCGACAGTGTAGGACTGCTCAAAGTAACCTGTGGCAGCGACATCAATGAGCTCGAGCCTTGCGCCAATCGAGACGATTTCGAAGTTCGCGTCATACCTGACCTCGTAACAGATAGACTTCAGGGCCTGCTTACAAGTGGTGGATCCAATATCGTAAAAGGCTCCCTGGGCGTTGTCGTAAGTTCCAGAGTAGTCGACCTTGATAATGCCGACGTTGGTGAAAGTGGTCATATCGGGGGACTGGCTGTACGCGGTGTTCTGTTTGAGGGACACGTACAGGTCGGTGGTGAACTTCTGGAAGTCCAGGTCGACAGCGCACTCGGTGGCAAGGTTGGTGACCTGCCTGACACAAGTGTTCTCGCCCTCCCCGACGTTCTCGCCGAACTCGACGGAGTTCATCTCGTTACACATGTCCTGAGCGTCAGCAGAGGGGAGAGGAAGGGAACCTCCAAAAGCGGTCACGGCGGCGGTGGGGCTAGAAGGGTTGGGCACCTGGATGGTGGGGATAAAGTCCCCGTAGGCATAGTTTTCGGCAGTCTTCCTGCTGGTGACGGAGTCCTTCTCGTAGCACATGTAGTTGAAGTCGGTAGCGCAGTCTGGGGGCGTCTTGAAGGCGTCCGCGGCGGAGGGGTAGAGGGAGATGACGGTGGTGCCAGTGTCGAAAAAGACACCATTGGTCCCACTGTTGTCGGTCTGAACGCAGAGAAGATTCTTGTAGAAAGACTCCGTTGCCTCGTCGCTCCTCATGGGGTACTTGGAATTGATGCTCTGCAACTCGTAGGGAGTGTAGCAGGTCTCATAGACAGGGTCGGAACCTCCAGAGTCGAGGCAAGTCTTGAACTTGGAGATTTGGTCGGTCGAGCATTCGCTGTCGCAGCAACAGTTGAGGTCGCACATGCCCGCGGTGACGTCACATTTGCTGGAAAAGGGGAGAGAGCGCGAATTGAGGAACTTGTAAGTTGGGGGTTTCGAGTCGAGTTTAAAATGGGGTAGGGAAAGGGTGGCAGGGGAGGGAAGAGAGTAATCAACATAAACGTTTCGCCAATTCTTCCTCCGCTGCTGCTATCTTGTAGCCCTCGTCCTCCGTCCTGAGTCCCAAAATCCAAATACTCACCATCCACAGTCGAATTTTGTGCAAGCTGAAGCAACCACGTTGGCCTCCTTACACGTGCAGCCCGGAGGCATGAATATGTTGTCGGCGTTCCCGACATTCCCGGCCACTGCCAACTGTTCTGCGGTCAATTCCATCTCAGGATTGATCTGACAGCCCTCATTGAGACTAGGCAGCGCTCCGTGGGTTGGGGTAAGGGTTAAGAGGGAAAGAACGGCGAAAACGCGGATGTTCAGCATATTTGCGGTAGTATATGGGACGGATGAGGCGGGAGCGAAGATTTCAAAGCAGTTAAGGAACTTCTGGGGGAGGGATGAAGTTTAAAATGGACCAATTCGAGGGGGATGGAGGGGTCCGAAAAGGGGGAGAGGGGAGTCCGGTTTTCCATGATCTGATCATTCCAGATGGTTTCACCCAGCAACCCTAAGCGAGTATTTCCTCAATCGCGAAAGGCAGCGGATCAATTGAGACCTAAGAAGAGGCCGAGCAACTCTTCCAAGGCAAAGGCTGACCTCTTCACACAGAACAACCCCATCCCTCAACCTCCGAGGGAGGGTACAGTTGCCTTGGACCACCAGACGAATGCAAATAGGAAATATTGGGGGAGCGTTGAGCGGAATAATAACGAAACTTGTGGGTTCCGCCAATCTGGAAACTTTGAAAGCAGTAGGAGAGCAGTGAAGAAGGAGGAGGAGGTCAGGTAAGGCGGATTGAGGAGTGAAGGAAGGCTGGGCAGAGGCACTAATAAATCTAACGCTATAATAACACTGACGCCAATAATCAATTAAATTCTTGCTCGCCCCGCAGCTTGGACGAGTATGATGGGATGGGAAGGAAAAGGATAAGGTGAGATCGGACGAGGAGCAAAGCAACGAGCTGGCATCGTTATCGATGGAAACAGAAACCGTGCGAGCTCAATCTTTCGTTCGAGACGCGCCACTTCCATAACCACCGAAATAATCCTCATCACTCATCCTAACACTTTTCGCGATTCGCTTCGCTCATCGTAGACATGCCAAGGCGCTTTCAACATTCCACGAGCTCAAGATGGCAGTCGCTGCCGTTCAAGAGCGGCTGGAGGGCCTCTGTGAGATCAATCCGGCTTGGGAATCGCAGGATAAGCTTGACATCAGACAGCAGGTGGCAGGACTGAGGAAGGACACGGCCGGAAACTGGCGAGATGTAGACAGCATGGTAATTGAGGCAACCTCGACGGAGAATGTTAAGGAACGCATGGAAACGCAGCATTCTATTGACGGAATCTTCAAGAGTCTCAGTACCACTGAGGCGGATATCAAACAGACACTGGGACGATTCGAGAGGGATCTCGGGCTGTATTCGAGTGAGACGGACAACATGATAGGGGAGCTATATCCTGATCTCGTGAGAGACGTTGAATCGAAGTACGGCCAGCGCGAACGGTTTGAACAAACTGGATCTTCCGACGTTTCGTCCATCTCGTCCGCCGCCGACTTGGGACTCGACAAGGAACTCGGTGATCTCACCAAGCCCACATACTTAAGATTTCGAATCCAGCAGCAAAAAACGAAGGAGGAGACGACCCTCCACAAGATTCACAACAGAATCCAAGAGTACGGTCTGGAGGAAGTTGCCAAGGTCCACAGGGACGAGAGGTTCCACATCAAGAAGCACCACCAAGCAGACACCGATGGCGAAGAGGGGGCTGAAGAGGGAGTTACTCCTGGCGCCCCCGCTGCAGCCATCCCCGCCTCAATGCGTGCGAGTAGCGCCGAAATGTCCAGGAAGGTGTCAAAGATGAAGCAGAAGCAACAAGTAATCTTGAGCGAAAACGATGCAAAAGTATTTCAGCTGCAGGTGAAGCTCGCAATGCTGAAGGGGCAATTTACTGAAAAGACCGAACTTGTGGAGTCACAGCGGGGCAAAGCCGGGGAGGCGAGGAGCCAGGAGGAACTCGAGAAGCTATTCATTAAAGCTGGAGAGATGAAGATCAAGAGCTTACTTGAGGTCATTGACAAGCAGCAGGACCAACTCTCGACCATAAACCAGAACTACGACAAAATGGATGCAGCGGTGCAGGCAAATGAGGAGAAGCTTAACAAGAAGATCCAAGAATTGAGCTCAAGGTCTTCGGGGGGAGGCGTTTCGGTCGGCGCAACCAACGCAGCACAAATTGCGGAGGCGGCCAACAAGGAGAAGAAGGAGAAGAAAGTGCTCAAGGCTAGGAAAAATAAGAATAAGGATAAGGGCAAAGAGAAGGATGAGGAAGAGGAAGAAAAGGCCAGGAGAAAATCGCTGCAGAAGAAGCAGAAGAAGGAAATGGACAAGAAAATTGCCGCGCATCACCCTGAGCAGCACATGAACGCAATTTCGGAAGATCACGAGGAGAGTTCTTCCTCCTCTTCCGAGTCGTCGTTGGACTCTTCGTCTTCTGAGGAGAAGGAGGGGGGACCGGACGACAGGAGGGGGGAGCTCCAGGCGGCAATGAAAAAATATTTGGTCAAGAACCAAGAGGAGACCATGAAGGAGAGGGCTGCGGAGAACAGTAAGCTCCAGAACGAGAACCAAATTATGTTGGAGCAACTCGAGCGGATTTCGAACACTGCGTCTGGCGCTAAATCGTACACCGAGAACATTTCAGAGTTGGACGACGAGATTGGCAAGGTCACGAGGATCGGCAAGATCAAGAAAAACAGGCTCAAGAGGCTGGAGGCCGCCCACGAGGAGAAGCAATTCAACGTGAAAAATGCCAGGGAGATTGCAATCAAGGCTCAGAAGGAGAGAGTCGAGAAAGAGATCAAGGACATGAGGAAGAACGTTGAGGTTTTGGATGGAAAGAAGCAATTTGCTCGCTTCTGCAGGGAGATATTGATTATATCAAGGAACATGAAGAAGGACGAGGAGGACAAGAATGTGGTCGGCGGAGGAGAAGGTGATTCTGACGATAAGGACGAGGACGATAGTAAAGGTGATGATGACAATGACGATGGTGATGACGACGATGAGATTGAGAAGAGTTTGAGGGCAAAGAACAGGGCAGAAGCCTTGGAGAACCGCCTCTTGCACATTGCAAATTCGATAGTATCACAGGACAACATCAACCGAGAGCTCGAATCGACAATCATTTCTTATAACCTTGCGAAGCTAAACGTTGAGAAGAATGACAAGGCGGCGAAGGAATTATTTGAGAAGTTGGAGAGAGTGGAGGATTGTCAAATCATTGACGAAGGGGGGGAGGGGGCGGAGCAAGAGGAGCAAGAGGAGGACGAAGCTTCCAAGAATAACCCGAGGAGAACTCGGAAGAAGAAGATTGAAAAGCTGGCCATATTCACGGACGAGAGAGACGCTGCCATTGAGACTATAAAGAAGGACGTCTCGGTTGTGGCAGCGAGAAGGGTGAAGGCCATGAAAAAGATGAGCAAGCTGAGGGAGTCGATTCTGACCCTGAGTTCGTTGAAGGCGGAAGGTCGCAAG
>Ga0115006_10002046_pt1 | contig 13036 bp, 1 predicted proteins | sample ArcOceMetagenome_3_FD_88943 | JGI IMG/M metagenome (GOLD analysis project Ga0115006, IMG submission 88943) | Marine eukaryotic phytoplankton communities from Arctic Ocean - Arctic Ocean- Svalbard ARC20M Metagenome | ecosystem: Environmental > Aquatic > Marine > Oceanic | place: Arctic Ocean...
TTAGCTACCGCAAAGCCCTTGTGGAAAATTGGTGATTTCTACCGCAAACCAGGGTGAGAATGGGTGCTTGCTACCGCAGAGTCATGATACAAATTTTGCGTTAGCTACCGCAAAGCCCTTGTGGAAAATTGGTGATTTCTACCACAAACCAGGGTGAGAATGGGTGCTTGCTACCGCAGAGTCATGATGAGTGGTCGTGTTGGCGCCGGTGCCCTCCCCTCCGCAACGCCTGACAGCTCTCCCTTCCACACACCCCACTTAGTGGGTGTCGAATTGAGCCGCCCCCATAATTGTTTTGAAGGTTGTGTATGGTGGAATGGTGTTGGTGAAGGTGTAGTGGTCGTGTTGGCGCGGGTGCCCTTCCCTCCCCACAACGCCTGACAGCTCTCCCTTCCAAACTGCCCACTTGGTGGGTGTCGAATTGAGCTGCCCCCATGGTTGTTTTGAAGGTTGTGTGTGGTGGATTGGTGTTGGTGAAGGTGCAGTGGTCGTGTTGGCGCCGGTGCCCTCCCCTCCGCAACGCCTGACAGCTCTCCCTTCCACACACCCCACTTAGTGGGTGTCGAATTGAGCCGCCCCCATAATGGTTTTGAAGGTTGTGTATGGTGGATTGGTGTTGGTGAAGGTGTAGTGGTCGTGTTGGCGCGGGTGCCCTTCCCTCCCCACAACGCCTGACAGCTCTCCCTACCACACATCCCACTTGGTGGGTGTCGATGTGAGCCGCCCCCATTGTTGCCATGTGCAGTTGAAAAATGGTGCGTGTTCGTTGGAGGTTGAGTGTTGGTGTTGGCGTGGGTGCCCTCCCTCCCCATAACGCCTAGCAGCTCGCCGTTCAGCATCCCACACTCCGCGTGGTTGCCGGAAAGAGCCGCCCCCCTAAAAAACTGGCCAAACGCAGCCACACGCTGCTATAGCGCCACGCTAAACGAGCGTCACGCCACAATAGCGTCATCACACAAACACACAAGCAAGCGATCATGAAGCACCGGACTTGCGCTTGCTTCGGCGCAGTTCCAAACTCGGAACTGCCTGCTGTGCGTTCGGTGCTGAGCGCCTCGAACTGGAAGAAGCCGCTTCTCTACGGGTCACGATGATTGGATCGTAATGATACCCAGACACACCCTCGCCAGTGCGATTGAAAAGCTTGAAGTCGAGAGGCTCTCCGTCGACATCTACGACCTCTGCCTGACAAACATCAGTGCTTTCGACTGGCAGCACATCAGAATCAAACCTTGAACAGACGCTGATGTGTACTCCTGCTGAGGGCAGATGCCTGATCAGCATCCCACGCGCATCGAAATAGCGAAGAAAAAACTTCAAGATATATTCACCATGAACATTGCTTTGCAAGAAAGCTCGATCATCCAAGACAAGAGGGCAGGAGTTTACAGGATCACGCTGCATCGGACGAAGAGGGGACTCTTCAGGCAAGTTCGTGAGCTCTTCGCGCAGGGCCGCGCAAGCAGCTTTCCTGTCATTCTTGTGACAACAAGCAATCACCTCGTGCTCTTGCATGAGCTGCAACAAGCTGTCAGCAAGACAGTTGTTAGCACCCCACACCTCACCGACACCAACGGTCAATCCCTGTCGACGAAGAACTGCCTCCTTCTGCTCGTCGGTGAGATGCTTTACAGCAGAATGCGCATGTGCCAAACGAATGTGACGACGTACAACATCATGAACAGCATGGAACAAGTCTGTAGAAAGCTCGCCCTCTTCATGATGTCGCTGCAAGTCAAATACCTGATACAAGCCGACTTCGTGATCGGGATCAGGTGATCCGTCCGGCCGTCGGCTGTCCCATCCAACCCAGTTCCAGGACCACTCCTGCGACAAGATCGTAGTACAGCTGTCCTTGTACTCAGCGCGAAGCACCACGAGCAAACCCTCCCTGACAACGTCGGGGAGATGATCCAACAAAAACTGCCAGCGCGTCGACCTAGGGAGCTGGTCAGCTCCGCGCGGAAGTTTCTGTTCAACTTCCTCTTCCAGACTGTGCGCAAGATCAGCAGCCAACACGCATTCGAGAACGGTCAAATCCACACCAGCGGCGGCATCCCCCATCTCACGAAGGAAACCATCCACACGTCGTGCTCCATACTGTTTCCGAAGGCCCCGAAGAGCGAGACCACGCGAGGCCTGCCTTGTCCTCTGCCGCTGCATGGCAGCCACTGCATCCCTAGCAAGTTGGGTTGTTGCGGTTTTGCGGGCTCCCGTCAAGTTGCCGATGCCACGCATGCGCGCTTCTTCACGACGTCGCTCAGCCGCGTCGGCTTTCAAACGTCTCGCATTCGCAGAGGCCTCCTTGGACATCTGCGGAAACTGTGGCACAGCAGAAGCATCGGCATCAACCGATTCCCTAGGTAGCGGAGCTCGGGGAATCGAAGAGCGGGACGTGGAAGGGGATGGGTCAGCTTCCATTCCCGCTCCAGCCATCATCCCAACACGACGGCTGTACAATAGCACATAAGCATCTCGCCACGTACTCTGCGTGGCGACATCAGGCCAAGTCAGGTCGCACAGCTCGTGCTCATCGCACTGGACGTAGGCACCTGTGCCCAAGGAACAAATCGAAAGGAAGTGACCATCTTGACCACTATCACCACGATGCAGCAGCACACTCGACAAAGTGTATCGGCCGGAGCGCATGCACGTGAGTTCCTCGGGGAAAATGACAGGAGACCTCTTTTTCTTCCCAGCTTCCAGCCGATTCAAAACGATCGCAAGCACGGGCGGCTCCCTGTCTAAACGCTGCTCTACATCGCAGAAAGAATTCGAGCAGCCTCGTTCACATCTACGTGCAGCACCTCCTACATTTCCCCAAGCCTCGAAAAGGTCCTGGAGCCGAACAGGCGAGGCTGTTGCCCTCGCGCCAACCCTCAGACTGATATGACTTCGATTACTGAGAACGTCAGTTGCACGTCGACAGGTAGCACAATACGCCCTCTCGCGCACAACCCCACCAAACAAAACATTTCTGGAGATTGCGTGAGGTTGCTGCGGTATCTGTGAAGTAGCAGCTCTCTTGCGAGAGCCACCGGCGACTTGTGCCGCACCGTGAAACTCATCTGCGAGGATGTCCACCAAGCCCTTATGCTGAACTACGCCACCAGCAGAGACGTTACCGAACAATACAGAAAGCGCATCTCCAGGACTGGCAGAGTCCTGACCTGCGATTCGAGCGCGGGGCTTCTTACCGAGCGAGCCTGATTGAACAGCGGAAACCAGCGAACTCACGTCTGGAACTCCTCCATCGCGAAAAGTCTGAGACGCAACAGCAAGGTCGCGGTCTAAGCAAGCGCCAGAACGCCTCACCTCGGCCGGATGCGCAGACGCGTGTCGACGCAAAGCCACTGCCACCGGTTCCAGCCGCAGGAAAATCTGCAAAGGAGCTGTCAGGAAACAAATATCGTTGCCTGGATTTCTGAACCCAACACAACGATGCGAGGTCACAGCTACTGCACTGGACCTGTTAGACAAGCCAAGCTGCTCCAACTGAAAACGAGAAGGCTCACGCAAAAGATCCTTCCCTGAAGTCACCCTCACGTCTGAGCACCGCCCAAATTGCGACTTATCAGAAAACCCGAGGCCCCTGCTGGGCAATATGCGAAAACTACGTTCGAGCTGAGAAACACCAGCCAAGAACTTTAATTCCCCGGTTTCTTCATCCACCTCACCAGCATCATCTGGCAATTCAGCTGCAGGATCGTCAAGGTCCTCAGCTGCAGGATCCTTATCCGCCGAGACAGACCCTTCGATGCAAGGATCATCTATTTCCCAGCCGAGCCTTTTGCGAGCGCTACCAACAGCAGCCATGGTCTGTTTACTCTTGAGTTCAAGACGCTGGATGCCTTCGGTGATCCAGGGAGGCGGACCCCGCTCGAAGAAGCGAACAGGAGGCATGTCGAAGGCCAGTAATCCTGCGCTGCGCCGCACGCGACTAATCATCACGTACAAGTGCATCCAGTAGTCGTCGTCATCCATGTTGCCTGGCTTGGCCATACAAATCATAGCTGCGTCCATAGACATGCCCTGCGCAGTCTGCACAGTGCGGACCGCCTCAGGAGCTAAAGGGATTTGTCGACGAGCCATGGACACTTCGGCCTGCTTGCGTTTCCCCGTCAAGTTTTCGTGGGTCTTGTATTTCCAATAAGATACATGAGGCTCGACCAGTACCACACCCTCGCCAAGTCCCATTGGATCTTCGCGATAATCGTCAAATTTCACTAGAACTCCTTTTGGCAAAGCTTGGAGATACGCAACGCCGCGATGCCGAACCTCGTGTTCAGGATCCTGCCACTCCAAGTCAGAGCGCCGGTCTCGCTCATGAAGCCAAATGTCAAGGACGGTGCCCACAGAATCATGGACAACGTTCTCCTTGCCCGACAACTTAGCTGTCAAGCGCACCCGCATGCCTTTGTACAGAGGGCAGTATCCCAAAAGTTTACCGGTAGTGTTCATGTTAACGACCTGAAGAGATCGTCGGTACTCAGCATGACTCAGCGGCTGAGTCGTGCATGTCTCAACTGCTTGAGCATACAGCAGAAGTTGCTTCTGCTGGCGGGCATCGCGCAATGCCCGGTAATGCAAAAGCCTCTGAACTGCTTGCCATGCGATGCCGAGGTCGTAAGCATGCCAGGGCCGCCCCTTGTAGGTGACACCATCCTCCTGTAGAACCTGATCCCCACGCAGACAGCGCTCGCGCCATTCCTGCACTTTGTCTCGTTCCCCTGGAGAGGGTTTCGCTTTGAGAACTTCCCACTCCGCCAACTCGCGACGCAACTCCTCAGGCATAGGCCGACCCTGAGGATTGCGCATGTAAGCCAAAAAATCTGGCATAATTTTATCCCTGAAGCGATGAGTTTTCTTCAACATCACCACATGTGTGATCCCATTCCAAAAGATCCGCCGGCCTGCGAAACATTCGTCATACCACGAGAGCTTCGGTTTCATGACGAGGGATACACGACCAAGACCTTGCTCCATGGCGCCGAGCTGCATGAAATCGCCAAGCATGACCACGATGGGAATACCTCCAAACATGTGATCCTCGTGCTCATACAGATTAGCATGAAGCCAAGGCCGCATGGCTTTCCGAATTTTGCACAACCGATACGAGATGCCAGCGAGCATGCATGGTGAAATCATGGATACCTCTTCTAGGAAAAGAGCCTTCACAGAAGCCCAAGACTCCTCGCATGGTCCAGTGGGCCGACCCTCCATCGTCCTCGTGCCCAGACGGAACGAACAGTGCCCACCCACATGAAGGCCGGTATGCACTGTTTGCCCGCAAACGCCACGCGCAGCAGAATTGGAGGCGGCAAGCACGCGCTTGCTGTCCTGGCCAAAAAAATGCTCTATCAACCGACCTGCGATGTCAATACACTCCGACTTGCCGGCACCCCCCGGGCCACCGAGAAAAATCCGCATGGGTCGCACAGCAGGAATCTCGAAACCAGAATCAGGCTGGCCAGCACGAGCTCCTTTAGTGTACCCAGCATCGATCAATTCCTGGACTTTGACAGTAATCAGAGCAAGAAAATCTTCCTGCTCTTTGTTGAACGTTATAGGGTTCTTGGCCCGTTGCGACGCTTCGGTCTTAGCCTGTTCCACAAAAGTCTGTGGGGTGACAAGACGACCCATGTGAGCCGGTGCTGGCTCGGAGGATGGGTTGCGCAAGATCCGCGTTTGCTCAACACCATCACCAGAGCTGTCTCGTGGCATGTTACGCCAGGCATCAAATAACTGCTTCTGTCTGTCACGATACATCGCAAAAGCACCCGGCTGCGAGTCCATCTGGCTCAACACTCGGTCCTGCCAAGCAACTCCAATAGGTCCATCCGGCGCATCAAGGCTGGACTGCTGCACAGCGCCCATCCCCTCCTTGAAGGCCTTCAGATATCCTGCCATCACCGGAGCAGGAGCATGCTCCTCACAGCACGCAACACGCAGCACTTCACTAGACGGAATAAGGAGTCGCGACTCGTAAAGCTTCCCAATTACGCCACGCTCATATGCCCGAGGCTCAGGGCCATCTTCAGCGTTGTCATCGTCATCCATGCCGCCAGGACCATGTCCAGGCCGCAAGTCCGTGCCCTCAGTGATGAACATGCTTGGATCTGGTCGCGCCCCGACACGACGACCGGCCCGTGCTTCCGCGCCGAGATCCATATTCGTCGCCACTTCAACAGTGATGTTCGCCATGAACTCAGCGGCGCTAGGCTGCAACCGCCCATGTTCATGCAGAGATGGAAGAGCATCAGGATGCTCCATGTATCCTACGCAGGGATCAATGTCCTCAATCGTGAACACCTTGCGAACCTTAGCTTCCAACGCTCGGTAGCGCTCGGCTAGGCAACGCTGCTGAGCGAACCACGCGAGCCAGGGTTCTACGTAGTCCCCCATGGAGTTCACCAAGTCGAGATATGGCTCCACAAGGTCAACCTCACCCGCATGGTGCAGCCGACGCATGCGACAGGGACGCAGAAGCACTGACTTGATCAAAGCGTTCCTGAAACGATCAACTTCCGAGCCATCGAAGCGCGGAATCGTGAAGCCGCTAAGCCTCGGAACCCGACACATCTCCCCTACACGCAACTTCTGCACGCGATGAGCACAATCAGGATGTGTGTCCGCAAGTCGAAAGGTAGCAAAATCATCCGCCGGCGCGGCACTTGATCCGCGAGGAGCATGAATCGTGTAGACGAACATGCTGTAGTGCATGAGACCCATGGAAGCTACAGGTTCTCTGTCCCCACGAAAAAGCCAGTCAAACTGTTGAGTGCGTTGCTGTCCAACATCAATAACCGGCACCGACGCTCCTGTGGCTGCAGAACCACGCTCAGGCGCTCGATCCTCTTCCTCTCTCACAGCATTCGCAGACCCTCGGCTCCTGGCAGAAGCAGCAGCAGCACCTGGCCACAACCGCCGATTGCGCCCACGCGAGGGTACCTGCCGTGAAGACAACGGCGACGGCCCAGCACCAGCTTCCTGCCCGCCATCCAACGAATCACTTCCACCAGCACCCTCCCCGACGACAGACGCAACACGAAGACGACGACGACGACGACTTCCACGTCCTCGGCCTGCACCACGCGAAGGAGCACCTCGCGCGGTTCCGCGTGAACGCCCCTCTGAAACCTCTTCTCCAGACAAAGCATCTCTGGAAGACATGACATCAGACGCCCGAAGACCAACATGTTCTGGATCTCGATCAAGACTCCGACCAGAGCCTCGTGCGGAAGAGGGTAACCGAAAGGAACCATGGCTGGTGCCACTGTCGACCGGAGTATGCGCTTCTGTGTCAAGGTCCATAGGAACAACAGACGACTCCTCATTCACAGAAACATCGCGGGTTCCCTCACCGTCGCTCTCAATCTTGGCATTCTTCGCACAATCCATCTCCGCTACTGCCGCAGGCGATTCCTGCTTTCGGAGCCTAGACTTTGCCAAACGAGAAGATCTGCGTAAAGGTTTGACAGGTTCACTGGCGGTGTCTTCTACCGGCTTTGAATCTTCTGCGAAACGAACTCTTTTCTCCTTCGGACGATCACCATGCAAGCCTTCCGAAACATCGGCAGGGACAGCGGGGGGGCGAGCGATCTTCGGTCTCTTGCCACGACCCTTAGGTGCATCGTCACAACCGACGAAAGCAATGCTCTCCCAAAACTCTGCATCACTATCACAGTCTGAGTGCGCTGGCTTCGCCGCCTCATCACAGTCATTGTTTGCATCGCAGCATTCGTTGTCGCCAACCACAGAGGCCTGCTCTGAAACATCGACAGTTCCGGTGGGCTCTGTCTGCAATAACATGCCCAACACACCTTGTGAGCTGGAAGAACGCAGCGCGTCAGATGCCTCAAGATCGCCAGCCAAGCCTGCCGCCGACTGCTTCGATGCCTTAACGCGCAGCGTGGATCGATCCGTTACGAAAACATCAAAGTCATCAGCCATCTCCGGTTCAACTTTGCTAAAATCAGCCTCCACCTTCTCTTCCTCGGCTAAAATGCGATCTCGCTCATACCGTTCTAACTCCCACCAGGAACGATCAGGATCATCCATGAGTTCCCTACGCTTCGCAGCTCGAAACCCACACTTCACGAGACTCTTGCAAAAAATTGTCCACGACTGGTGAGACATGTAGCACTCGTGGCCAAAGTACATCTGAAAAACCATTTCAGAAAGTTTTTTCACCTGAGCCCTGTTAGCAGCGGTCTCCAAGCGTATCATAGTTTTCCGGCCTGCCTCAATCTGAAACTCAGACCATTCAGCCGGACTCCGCGCACGGACCTGCGCGTCTTCTTCGGACAGTCGAAGACGCTCCACACCTACAGCCTGCTCCGGAAGTACAGCCTTCACACCAAGATGGTCCTTCGTGCTGTACTTCGTGGTATAGTACGCAAGGTTCGACATATCCTGCATCATACGGGTCATCGCTAAAACGACAGACGCAAGCCGACCGTCCTGGGTGAGCTCCGAGGCGTACACATCTTCTTTGCTGAGGGGCACGAGCAACTCGTGCTCTTCCTCTACAACTTCAAACTTCACGGACTCACAACATGATGGCTTGCCTTCGTGGTCAGACGCTGATCCGACCGAATCGAGATCATCAGGCATCTCAGGCCCGACCCAATCAACACAACCTGTTACAGGCGGATGCATAATGACATCATCAGGAAGATCGTCAGGAAAACCAATGTCTGGAGCGGCAGCATCGAAATCTACATGCATCCCAGACAATGAACCGTATTCGATCTCGACCTCTTCAGGCGGAGAGAAAGGAGGAGAGCAAGGCTGACCGTCTATGTCAGTTCCTGGAGAAGCTACCACGTAATCGTCAACACCGACATTCCCATCTCCAGCACATCCCGGTTCGATGAGATCAGAAGTCATCGGATCTCCAACACAGACTGCATCGACATCCATGGCCTCGCGTGGGGGACATTGTGAAATCCCTGGAGAGGTAGGAGTCGCAGGTAAACATTCTTCAGGTGGTGTGACCCCCATGGGCGAATCTGGACGATCGTCGATGTGGTCTAGGTCACACTTTCGCGAATCTCCTGCGTCGAGTAAGTCTTTCCCTCGACCCGACCCAAGCAGATCGTGTCCGAACTCCTCATCACATGTAGCTTCAGCTTTGCGCTTGCCGAGCGCAAGAAACCATTCCTGACGTAGCTCAGCAAGAGAAGAACGAACTGCTTCATCCTCAATGCCAACCAAGTCTCTGGAAGCCCGCAAGAGAGAACTCAACACAGCGTGCGAAGATAACCGGGTGTCCCGAGCGATGTGGCGACGAATGCAACAGTCGCCCACAGCATCATCTGCGCTTTTGCGCCGAAGCAGATAACTTTCTAGAATTTGACCGTCGTGCAGCTTCGAGTAGACAGGGATGATCGCACCAGACGATGCCTCCAGATCTGTTCCACCACCCGCGACAGCAGAGCCGTCTCCAGGCTTCCCTTCGCTTTGCAAAGTAACACAGCCAGCAGACGCTGCAGGTACTGGAAGGTCTTCTTCGAGATCCCCAACACAAGGACCTGAGTCCACCGCGCCGCCATCCGGTTCCTGCGACGCGGACACCACCGGCTTGCGACGCCAGCGACGGTGTTTCTGTTTCAAGACCAGAACGTACACTCTCTCGGTACACTGTATGTCGAGATTACAACGGAAAACAGACTGCGCCGCAGGATTGCTACTACTGCAATCAGGGTGATACCGAAGACCCATCAACGATCCAACTTTCCCTTCATGAGAATCCACCTGAGGACGGTACCGATGGCAATCCCTGGCCTTGTGCCGGCCCAAGCAATGACAGCAGAGATGCTCGCGCTTGTTCCTACACACACCATCACATCGGCCGACATTGTAAGCACTGCACAGAAGGCGACCATCCAAAGAGGTGAGAGCACGACCGAAGCTGTCTCTCTGGGGATATTGTATCCCTTTCTTTTCACTATTCAGTTTAGGACACTCCCCGGGAGCATGGCTGCCAAGGCACCACTGACAAAGGTGTTCGCAAGCGAAAGGACATCGCTGCTGACAGCCAGTCGAAGAGAAACAGGGGCACAAAGCAAAGCCGTCGTACGTGGTAACGAAACGACCACGATGATCTTTCGCAGGATGAGGCTTGGACGAGAACTCATCCAAGTCACCCTTACCAGACAGAGAACATGCGTCTGTCCGCGACTTCTCGTGAGCAACCTCACACTCTGTCGACCTGTGCGATCCTAAACAGATCCGGCAAACATGGATGCTTCCGTGCTCACAAGCCTCGGAACATGCGCCGTAATTATATGCGACGCAAACTGACTCGCCGGCGCGCGTTGTGACAAAGTCCCCATTAGCATCCTTCACAGGATGACACCCAGGTACGCCGGGCGAAACATCTTCCGCTGGCAAAACAAGGTCCTTCCCTTTCCGAAAATACCTCCTGACGTCCTTGTCAGAGGGCACAGCAGCTTTCACAGCGCAATACCAAGGGTGCACATCGACGAGTCGAAGACGACCTGACTCCGGCTCCACGACCCAGATCTTGTCTTTATCTCGCTCCCGCGGACAGTCATGCTTTCTACATCGACGCAGCTTCTTCGGCCACCTACGCGGATGCGCAGCCACCTCACGAGAATGATAATAGCCGAAGCGACAAATGCGCACCTGATCACCTGGCTTGCCATTTTTGTTTGTAGGAAAACAAGTTGGCATGCAGCGATGAATGTGACTCTTGCAGAAGTTTCGTCGGGCGTCAAAGCTGAAAATCTTAGCAAAAATACGAGCTTCGGCTTTCTTGCTACCAGCTAACCCAACTGAACGAGCTTGACCAGTAGCAGAGTCTACCACGAATCGCGGCAGGCGCCTCCAAGGAGGCTGCTGCGAGGATGCATTTGGGGTCCTGGGTTCTTGACCTTGAAGAACGGCAAGAGGCCGTTTCCGAGACGGACCACATGGTGGGTCGTCTCTCCAGGGCACATGCACCTTGAAGCCTTCCTCTCCCTCTGATGGGAAAGCTTGAACAGGAGCTCGAAGTACTTGAGCATCTGCCGACTCGACCTGACCGTCCATAAAGGTAGCTGCCTGCCGATCCTTGGACAATGGTAAGGGATCCAAGTCTTCGGGCTGCAAACCCATCTGTCTTGCAAACTCCTCCACGCAGACAAACTGCATCGTCCCAACTGCCTCCAGAACAGCATTACGCCAATTGCGAAGCTTCGCGTCCATCTCGTCCTTTTCCTCCTTGCCGAGGCTTCCGCTCCGTAGCTGGTCGATGATCCAGCCACCCATGAAATTCTTAACCCATACGCTCACGTGCGCATGGAGACCGCCCCGACCCTGAGTTTCCACAGGACCAAAAAAGGCTTGCACGACTCCAAACAGACCAGGTGTCATCAGCCGAGCGCAAGCGTTGTCCGACAAGCCTTCCCTGAAGTCGACGTGAACCCCAACGCAATGCTCCAAGTACAAGCGAATCATGAGATCCGAGAAGACCGCCTGAGCAAATGGATCTTCTGCCACACGGCGAAGCATCTCCTCTTTCTGCCCCAAATCAGGGTCGTCCTCTTCCAAAAGCCGCCAAGCAGCAACCTCCTCACCTTCGTAGAGCAGCTTCACCATAGCATGCTTCGTGTCGGCGACGTTTGGAGTGGTGAAAACCAAAGGTGCACCCCACAACAAGCGATACCCGAAGCCCACATGACGAAGCATGGTCCTGTGAGCGTTCGTCCCGACGACCTGGTTCATACACAAGTTGAGTGTCCTCAGGGCTGCTTTCACGCGCCTGGGCACTGCTTCGTTCTGCAACACTTCCGTCATGGAAGCGCCCTTCCCACACAATTCCATGGTGTCCAGAAACTCTTGCGCAGTCACTTGGCCCAAGTCCTTCAATGTTTGCTCCCACGCCTTCTTGTCAGAAAAGAGCCTGGCAGAAGAAATGTACCGACGGCGTCGCCACAGACAATAAAGCATCGTGAGGAGATCTCGATTGCCTCGCCAACGCGGTGGACCTTTCCGAAAGGCAGGAGAAGGCTCATTGCCAGCGCCCCCGCCGTCCCCGACGGGAGTCTCCATCTCAGAAGCTGCAGTGGGAATCGAACACCCATCTGGGCCATCCTGTGACATCTCTCCATCCAGAACAATCTCCTCGGTCTGCGGTGGACAGCCCTGAGGTGTGTCGCCAGTGATCTGTACACAGCCACGCCAGTTTCTGTCTCCTTCTGGCGAGCTATCCGGTTCTGTCTCATCTTTGAACCACTCGACAAGCAAGGTCCTACGCCGGTCAGCGAAAACACGTTCTTCCAACAAGCGGAGAGAACGAGACTCTGCGCGCGCGACCAATGCTGCGAGATCTGGAGCTGCCGCTCTAGCTAAGCGGCACGCATCAGCAAAACACGCTTTGGCGTCCTGGAGCTGCTGTATCACGCCATCCGAGTCTCCAGCGTCCACAGCCCGAGCCATCAAAGCCAAAGCTAGCTGCAAACGAGCGCGCCATTCCTCCGGATTGGAAGCAACTCGCGCTTGAGCCGCATTCAAAAGCTGCTTGCGCATACGCATTTGAGTTTCCTCAATCGCGAGTGCAGCCCGCTCGACTCCAAACCGGACATCTAGAGCAGACACCTGGCAATGATCAAAGCGATCTGGTGCCAATGCGCCTGGAGTACGAGCAGAAACAAGAACCCGACAGAGAGCAGCGCGAGTTTCTCGCCCGTGAGGATTCAGCCTGTGTGCCATCGCATAAGCTAAAATCGCGTCGTCATGCTGACTGAGCTGCTCAAGGACAAAGCCACGGCGAAGATGGCCCTTCCACCATTGTGCATCGTACAGAACACAGGCATTGGCATCTTCAAGAGCTTTGTTAAACTCGCCCAGTTTGGCGAATGCAGCAGAGCGATTTGAAAACAAAACTGCACTGGATGGATCAATGTCCAAAGCTTCACCATACCGGACGACAGCCAATGCCCAAGCACCCGAACGAAACAACGCGTTCCCCTCGCTGCGAGCTGCACGAGCAGCAGGAGCGCAATCAGGCAAGGACACCGGCTCAGAA
>Ga0115006_10002047_pt1 | contig 13033 bp, 10 predicted proteins | sample ArcOceMetagenome_3_FD_88943 | JGI IMG/M metagenome (GOLD analysis project Ga0115006, IMG submission 88943) | Marine eukaryotic phytoplankton communities from Arctic Ocean - Arctic Ocean- Svalbard ARC20M Metagenome | ecosystem: Environmental > Aquatic > Marine > Oceanic | place: Arctic Ocean...
AATATTGATTGATACAGAGCATTCTCTCGCTCTCTCTCTCTCTCTCCCTCCCTCCCTCCCTCTTTCTCTCTCTCTCTCTCTCTTTCTCTTTCTCTCTCTCCCTCTCCCTCTCTCTTTCTTTTTTTTCTCTCTCTCTCTCCTCTCTATCTCTTTCTCCTCTCTTTTTCTCTCACTCTCTCTCCTTTTCCCTCCTCCACCACCTCATCCTTCCTCTGCACATCTTCGCTCCATCTGTTCCTCCTACTCCGACTGTGCACTTTGACCTCACCTAGCGCCGGAGCCCACCAGGTGATGCGTCATCCCAGCTCCATACCGCGAAACAGACATGCCGCCATAAGGCGCAGCATAGTCCCCTCTTGCCGTCCGGTAGCCCGGATTCGGCACATGCGCACTCGCTGCGCGCTCACGACTGTGCCCCGAACCGCTGCTTGCATAGCTGCTCCTGCTCGCATACGGGGAGCCCGAGCCTGTGGCAGCCCCCGCAAACACGTCCGAAGTGCCTGGCATTGACCTCTCTCCGCCAACAACCCCTCCCCTTGTCCCAGCATAGTGAAGTGCAGCGCTCGAATGCGAATCTCTGCCACCCCCCCCCCTGTCGAAAAAGCCACGGGCACTTGACGGTCCTGCCGTATTCGGCGACGTCAAACTTCGAGGCGACAGGAATCTTGGGTTGCCTGTCGCGCGGGGAGGCATTTGCAGCAGCCCAGCATGGAACACGTCAAAATCTGACCACATTCTTAAACGGGTATGCAATGTATGGGCATGAATTTCATACCCAAGGAGACATGTGTCATGCAAAGAGGTATGTCGCGCTACGGCGTCTGGCGTGGGCATTTCCCAGTGCCATTCGACTTTTGGCTTTCCAAATGCCGCGCTTTGGAAATGTAGTGGGTCGAGGTGCAGGCAGCAAATCCCAACACACACACATAGCAGCAGGAGCAATGGTACGGGGCGCAGCAATTGTCCGCGGTCACTATCAGGCAGATACGAGGCCAAACCCTCCCTCTCTCTGCCATCACATATAAGTCTCACCGATGTATCCGTGCGGGAAGTTGTGAGTGGGCGTCTTAGTGGGCGTCTTAGTGGGCGTTTTCCCTGCCTGAGTACTGGTCTCTCCGGTAGCGTCGGAGAGAAGGTGCTCTGCTCTCTCCGATAGCGCCCGAGCTCTCTCCGATGCCGTCTGAGTGACGTTGCTTTCTGCAGACGCTTTCCTTTTCCTCGGACTCAGTACCGCGAGAGCCTGGTGCCATTCACAAATCAATGCGCACACAGCGTATCCAGAGTGCAGTGCGTCTGAATGTATTGAAGTTTAGGGCCATTGATGAATTGACTCATTCATACGTTCATATGTGAATGTTCCCTGCATGCACAGTCACACATGCACACAGCCCTACAAACACGCACGCTCTCTCTTCCTCTCTCGCTCTCGCTCCCTCTCGTGCGTATGACGCGACTCCAAAACCTTTCAACAAATCACACCAGACACGACCTGAACCGGTGGCGGTGTATGGCAAATGGGAAGGGGAGACGAGAGAAAGCACACCTCATTGATAGAAAAACTACTCGTACTCGTCTTTTCTTGCACTTGTTTTGCTTGAATGGCAGTGACAGCACCTTCGGCGCGGCTTTCACGTGTCTCAAGGCCGTCAACTTCGTTCTTCGTTCCCCTCTCTCCACCGTCACCCGCATTAATGCCTCTCAGATTACGCGAGAAGAGTGGGTCGCTGTCCAAGGGGGGAAGAGAGTCTGAGTTGAGGAGAGAGCGGGGTTTGAATCGGCCTGCCATGCCCACTTCTTGTTCTCGCTCAGGCGTGAGAATGTGTCTGGCAGGAAGTGCGGCGAGACGCAGTGCAGGGACCTGAATGAACGTGCGCATATGTCCATATGTGTTTGGTTTGCATGCATATGGGCGTCAGGCACAGGCTGGGAGAGGCAAAAGCAACGGCAGAGCACAGCGTGAGATAATTGTGCGAAAAAGTGAATCAATGAGGCGAGGGGATGTTTGAAAAACAGACTTGGTTCGGACGAGTCGATCCCGCAGACCCTGCCCTAGCATCGTTCTGATTCTGCACTGGCTGGTATGGCACGTAATCCGACCAGCCTTCTTCTGCAACCTCATTGTCTTCTTCAACCTCACTGAGCGATTCAAGCGGCGGTCCCCGCGGCGACCCGCGTGGAGAGCTGTGTGTGGAGGTGTGTGTGTGTGATTATTGGTAAAAGGCCACCGTGGAAGCGACTACAAGTGGTCAACACATGCGCCGAGCGTGCAAGACCCAGCAGCAGGGAGCATCCCACACATGCACAACACACTACATCAATCGCCCGCAAAGATCACCAGCGAGGAGTCAATCTGTGTTGGGGCGACCCAGCTCTCAAATCCCGATGTGCTTGCCCGCCGACTTGTGTATGGCCCGACATTGCATTTGATATCGCCGTGACGGCCTGAATCGTGGCATGCGTCTCCTCGCTACGCCCCAAGATCGGCGCCTGCCTTCTAAGTGCCCGAACTTCACCTGGCGCTGGCTCGTGGACCCGCTCCGTCCCTGCTGATGAGGTTTCCGCCTGTCGGGATGGGAGGGAATCGTGAACCGTTTTACTCTTCAGTGCTTCCTCGTGGGCCAATTCCAGCTGATGCCGCAGGAGGCCGATTGTGGAAACGGCACGATTCAAGTCCTCTTTTGACGCATCAAGATGCCGAGTCAAAACTCTTTCTGCCTCGCGGCTTTGCCTGACGTCCTCCTGAACTTGTTCTAGTTCTTTTCGCAGCGCCTCGACCTCAATTTGCAACGCTGGCTGCGCCTGGCGCTGCACCGCCTGTGGCGCTTTCTGTGTGCGCTCGCTGGCGATCTTGAATTTGGGATCAGTCACCTTGATCAGGGCATCCAGAGTCTCTCTGTGCGCTTGGTTCACGCCCGATACGCCCTGGAGCTGGTCTCGAAGGGTCGCTAGCAGCTGCGACTGCGCTTGCATTATTGCCGTTGATTGTGAGGAGGATTGACGTCCAAATGAGTCAGTTGACACGCTCCGACCAGACATACTCCTTCCGCCACCAGCCCCGCTTCCTGGCCTCCCCGCTGCCGCATCACCTTGCTTCACCTGATTGGCTGCATTAACTTGATAGCCTGCCAACATAAGGATTTGCGCATTGTCCAGCACCTGTGATTCATCGTCCCCCATCGGTGGCGGAGTTCGTGGTCGTACTGCCAATATCTGCGGTGCTGTCCTGCGAGGTGAAGACATTGTCGCCGCCCTCGGTGCTGCCGGCTGGCTCCCAACTTGTGCTTTTTGCAACAACCACTCGTCCTCATCCGGTGTGCTTCCTCCCGATACCCCCATCTCGCTGTCCCCGCCCTTGTGTCCCCCTCCGGTTTCTCCTGGCGTGCTGTTCTCTGCCCAACTTGCGTTGGGCTTCGCCGCCCGCTGGACCCTCCTCTTCGATACAACCAGGCTGCCCTCCGTTTCGTCTTGACTACTGCTTTCAGCATCGAGATCTCCTCGGAGCGCATCTTTCAACTTCCTAATTTCGTCATCCTTTGTCGACAATTCGTGCTCCCGTCTTTCCATCTCCGTCTGGAGCTCGTTGTTAGTCATGACAAGGCCACGAAGATTCTCAAACTCATCCACCCATCGGCCGATCTCTGCTTGAATTTCGCTCTGCTTGACCAATGCATCAGATTGCTGCAGCATGAGGGTTTTTTTCACGTCTTCAAACTGCTTCTTGAGAAATTCCACTTCTTTTCCGTGCGCCTCCTTCTCTTCCTGCATTTCTCGCATTAAATTAATGCGCGCCTCCTGTTCCACCCGCGCAATGTATTCGAGCTTCTTCATTTTCTCAGCGTCGGCAGCAGCTGCAGCTACCATGGCGGAGACGCTAGGCGGAGACGTCTTGTGCTCCTTTTGCGAAGTTCGCGGGGACTCGGCGGAGGCAGGTTGAGGATTCTGATGGAGCTGGTTCCTCGCCTGCCACGGGTGCACCTGCCTCTGGATCATCTGCGAAGAACTGAGTTGTCTCGGAGTGTGTGGGCTCCGGGATCCACTGGCGGCGTATGGAATCGGCGGCGGTATCGGGTCGCTGCGTGGAGGCGTGCTCGTCCTGGGCGAGGATCCCCGCGGTGTTTGGGGCCGAGGCGGCCTTCCCATAATAACAGCCGGAGGCTGGGTGGCCTCGGGAGTGTCCATGCGCGCATCGAGCCTGGATGAGCCTGATGCGGCGGATGAGTCCAGCGACGGCCTTCGTGATGAATCGGCTGCGTGTAGTCGGAGGAAGAAAACAGTGAGAAGGGACCATTCCGGCTGTATACAGATGACGTTCGAGGAACCCCGGGACCAGGGCGAGCGAGTGGGAGCAGGCACGGACCGGCCGTGTCGGCCGCGTCCGCCATGGACCCGCGACAGGCTGCCCGGCACGCAGCAAGCATCATCGAGGGGCATCACCTGAGAGCGATTCCACGGACGAGGCCCCTGTCGGCGCGAAGCCTTCTTCGAGCATCCTCTGGTTGCCCTGCAGCAATCCGGAGCCGCAGCCGAGCAGCACAAGAGCCAGGGTCAGCATGCACAGACAGCCGCAGAGGAGGGAACGGCCATTGCGCACACGTGACGCCGCAGGGAAGGAGCACACAATCAGGACGGGAGCAGGCGGCAGCCACCGACGCGTACCGGCGACATGCCCTGGACAATAGCGGCCGAGAACTGCGAGTCGTCCCAAACGCGGCCGCCCTGCGGCGACCATGACTCGCGCTTGCCATGCGCGGGCGGCGGCCGGGCCGGCAAGCGCGGGGAAGGTTGCAGGGGCGCGGCGTTACCAGGGTCGCGGCCTCGCGGCGTGTGCGGGCCGCTGACGGTCCCGATGGTCGCTGTCACGGTGTGCGGCAGCGCCCCGCGGGGGGTGCGGGGGCCGCCGGGCGACCCCGTCCGGCCGCTCAACCACGGAAACATGCCCGCGTCGTCGTCCGGGATTCCAGGCTCGGCTTTGCTCTCGCACCGCCTGCGCGGGGGCGGGGAGGCTGCACCCCAGCACAGTCCTGCGCGCGTGCGTCGCTGCCCGGCGCAGAGGTGCGCGTCTTGCCTGCCGGGAGTGCGTGTCGCCGCCGCCCGGTAAGCTTACGAGTGGCAGTACGAGTGGTGTCCACCGAGCGTTCGTGAGCTGGCGTTGCCCTGCAAGACCTGCCTGGCTGGGGACCTGCTCAGACCGCACACGGCAGCACGGCGCGCCTGCGGGCGCGGCACGAACGTGCCGGGCACGATGCGGGCGGACGGCGGCGCACCCCGACGGTGTGCCCGACCGCGCGACCGCCCGATCGAGGGCGCTCGAGGCGAGCATCGGCCACGTCGTTGAGGGCGCAGCGCGGGCAGGCGGCACCCCGGGCGCGATGCTCGGCGCGCACGACAGGGCGGGACCCACGCGCGACGAGCGGCTGTCGCAGCGCCGACGGCTGGACATCTCTGATGACAGCGAGGAGGAGGGCCCGGCGGGCAGCGAGGGGGTGGCGGGCGCTGGAAGCCCGCGCAACGTGGCCGGCACGGAGGGCGGCGGCGGGTCCCCGACGTTGCACGCCTCGTTGCGGGCAGACGGAGACCTTGAGGGCGCCGATGCGCTGACCACGCTGCGCCTGCTGCATTCGCGCGTGGAAGGTGCGCCATTCGTAGGAAAAGTCGGGCCGCGGGCTGTCGCGGTCTCCGTTCTGACAGAGTCTGATCCCGTGACAGATGCGCGCGTTCGGCTCACCAACGTCATGAAGACAGACGCCAACTATTTGGCCCGCCGGGGCGAGGCGGGCCACGTCAGTCTGGGAGCGGACGGGGACAGCCCAGGCGCGGAGCGGGCAGCATGCACTGAGAGGACGCGGGCAGCAGCGAGCCCGGTGCCGGTGATCGATCTTGATGCCGACGGCAGAGCGGACGCGGAGGAGTTCAGCACACACCTGGCCGCTGAGGCTAAGAATCCACAGCGCTATGGCGCAGAGCTCGTGCGGCTAGACGGCTTTGTGCTTCACAGCAGCGGAACGTCGACACCACACGCTGTCATCAACGGGGAGTACGTGCGGTCACACGAGGTCATCAACGGCAGGGCTGTCTACGTCAAGACAAATCAAGCAGACTCAGCGATGTGGTGGGCAAATAACGATGGACAGCTCGCGTGGGTGGTAGGCCGGAAGGGCGACGCTGGGACGAGTAAGATGTGGGCATACGTGCCGAGCTTGGGCTGGGGTCCAGAACAGGGTACGGAGGGCCCGTGGCAAGTATACTCATACACCAGCAAGTCGTTCGAAGCGCAACACGGCATCACGGTGCAAGTACCGAGCCTTCCGCGTCACAAAAACGAGCCGCGAGTGCTAAGACATGAAGATGATCGCTCTAGTTGTGGCGGCAAAGATTGCGCCGCCAGTGCGGTTGCCAAAACGGAGGGGCGCGCAAAGAGCAGGAACAACCGCGCATCGGACCGAATGCGAAGGAGCGGCGATGCTGATACGTTTCTGCGGTCATTGCTGGCGGACCCTCCGTCAGCGAAGCCTGAGGAGCCGGTAAAGGCAAGCCTGCAAACACAAGGGGTTGGTCCTTTGCCTGCGCAAGGCAATGCCGAAGAAATCTCTCTCGCCGCCAGCCGAAGGAGTGGTGGGTCAATTACAGCTGCGCCGCAGCGCATCACACAGAGGATTAACAGCATGCTGTCCAAGGTGGTAAGGAGTGTGTTTGGCATGCGCTTTTCAAAAAACGACTCTGGAAGGACCAATCTGCTGGCTGAGCGGAAGGGCATCACAGAGCCGTCGGGCGATGGAGCATCAAAAGCCAGGCTGCCGAAAAGGATAGAGAAACTCATCAAGCAACAGCACGAGCAAGGAAAACACAACGCAAAAGACATTCTCTCTCAAGTCGCAACCAGCTCCTCAAATGCTTTGGTGCAATACCGCTTGAGCGAACTCTATGCATCGGCACCTCATCTGCAGGACTTGCAAAAGCGCTTGCAGGAGATATCCCAGCGGATAGAAGAAGGCAAGAGAATGACAGAGGGTCAAGAGACATTAGAAAATGGCCGATCTGCACTCAAAGGTTTGGTTGGTTCAGAATACAAAGAGGCGCTGAATAGCCTGGCAATGGCGCGCGACAAGCAGATCTCAGATGCATGTGCCCAGCGAAGAATCTTGTCGTCGCTGCAATTGGCTGTGCTTGAAGCGGCTGCTTCCAGAACGTAAGCTTTCCTAGAAGAATTCAAGGATAAAATCGTCAAAGGCGTTAGCAAATTGCTGCACACCTCAGTGCCTGTACAACTATGTGACCTGCAGCGAGCGCTGCATGAGAATGTAGACTATCAAAAGCACTGGCAAGTCATTGCTATCCTGCCCAAGTCCCTCACGATTCCAACAGTCCAGAGATTGCAACGGTGTGAGAGGACGATGCTCCTCGTCGCGCTTCAAGCCATCACAGACGCATTTGACCGACGCAAATCTTCAATCCGACGCTTGAAATATAGGCTAGAGTACCACTCGCTAAATGCTTGGCACGTACACGCGGAATTTGCTCGGAAGATCCGAACGCGCGTTGCTGAGTTCCAACGACAACACACATTCCGCACGATGGTCGGGTTCTTCAGCTCGTGGTGGCATCACTATGCGACAGAAAAATCGAATTTTGAAGCCGAGGTTCTGTGGATGGAAGAGCAAGTCGCCCAACTGCAAAACGTCTCGCAGAGCTGGATTGAGTACGAACTCGACGATCCTTCTGGGCAGCTCGAGTTTGTTGGTGACGTTCTACCTATTGCAGGTGAGCTCCGCCCACACGGGCAGGGTGTCATGACGTGGCGTGATGGATCGCAGTTTTTCGGTGAATGGAAACAGGGAATGACGTCCGGCATCGGGCGTGAAGTATACAGCGACGGCTCGAGCTACATAGGCAGTTTCGAAAAGGACATGAGACACGGGATGGGTATTTTCTCGACTGCCAACGGTGACACCTATACTGGAAACTGGGCTGAGGGTGAGCGCGATGGCCTGGGTATTTCTGTCGAGAAGGTAGCGTTTGCACCAAAGCATAGCCAAGCCGGAGTCGGAAGGACGTCGATGAGAAAGTCAGCGCTGAGTGTCTTTGGAGAGTTTGTCGGTGGCCAACTTGAGAAGCGGTTGCAAGACCCCGAGAAAGAGCATGCGGTTGAGGAACAGGTAATCGAACTTGTGCGAAGAGCCGCAGCCCAAGCACAGACGGCACGAACTCTTGCAACGCATATTAAGGCCCGTTGCGAAGGAGTCAACCGATGGCAAGTACTGGGAGGCAATGAGGCGATGAAATCCGACCAACCATATAGTCCATCAGGTGCAAGTGCTGTAAGTAGCCCATCGAGTCCGACAAGCCCAACGCGAGGGAGGGCTCCATCTATGTTGGTATCTCCAGCCCGATCCCCTTCGGGACCCATTGTGGAGAACTCAGTGGGGTTGGAAAAATGTAAGGAGGTTGGATTGGATGTCCACTCGCGTGCACCACAAGCGGTGGTCGCTGAAGATGTGCGCCCGCGTGAACGGGCGAAGGGAGACAGCGATTGGGAGCAAGACGACAACATGCGGTCAATTGCAGTAGCTGTTGCTGAAGTAGGCGAACATGATGCAAATGGCGTGTCATCAAGAGGCTTAGAATCAAAGCTGAAGGGGGTGCGGGAGGACGACGACCACAGACTGCCGCCAGTTGCGGAGGATGAAGACGAGGAACAGGCAGCTAATGCAGGCTGTAAAGTGTCTGAAGAGAAGAGCATGGGAATGCAAGAGGAAGGGGGGGAAGAGGGAGGGGGGGACGAGGAGCAGAGAGAAGAGGACAGGAGGGAAGGAGAGCTTTGCAGAGCAAACAAAGTGAGAAGCGCGGCGTGTTTGCAATCGCATCTCCGGCGTGCAGTGCTCAAGTCCAGGTATCCGTTTGAACTAACTCTCATATCACACTGTTCATCGGGTCCACATTATTTGCATATGGCAACTCTCATCAGCACCCTTTGTGTGATTTTAATTTGTTCTTGATGCATGGTGCACTGGGATTGAGTGTGACTGACATCTCTGAGGTCATTTGGGTGATTGAACTCCTCTGTCAAAAATGTGGGCGTCGCGTCTTAGCAGGCATGATTGGTTTTGTCATCAAGTGATTTCAGCTCGGTGTCTACAGCGTGCACTCCGCTGCCATGTTGCACGGTACCTGTTCTGTATGTGCTGTAATAAGAACAAGACAGAAGACTAGGAGTACGATGATGCAAGAGAATTCAATTCTGAGATTTAGATGGTCTACGAAGCAGAGGCGCATATGTGTGCGCGGGCACGCACAATGCGCGTAGCATCCCCACCAATGTACCTACGCATTTGTAATCGCGCGGCTGTGGCACTGAAATGCGTGCTTCAGGAGTGCGGTACGGGATACGAGAAGATGGCGACAACATGCGGAGCGAAAAGCACAGCACCTTGCTACTGCTATGGAGTTTCTACGCAAGTTAGCACTAAAATGGAAACAAGGCTCGTTTCAACGGCAGCTGGAAGCTTGGCAGGAACTTGCGTCCCATCAGGCGGCGCAGGATCGCAGCTGTATCATGAGTAAGTTTATGCTTTTGGAAATTAAAGATGCTGGGAGACCCCAGCATGGCGCACGAGGCGTTGCATCACTCCACTTGCGTTTCAGACAAAATATTGTATCACGCGCGACGCAGATTTCATTGCCACTTTTTGATTTGTGGGCATATCCGCGCGCGCTTCAACAATTGCGTCGATATTCAGGTATGGAGACAGAGCGTGAAATCGCCATTCTCGTCGAAGCAATTGCCAATTGGCGGGAGAACGTGCGGCTGCAACCCGGCGTATCGATGTTGCAGGCACGCATACGCCGGCGCGTGGCCGCGCCCGCAAGGTATGCCGATGCCCATCCCAGTGCCCTTTGCATTGCCCACTTGCTCCCTTGCACACACTCAAACCCGGCATTTCTCAGGATATACGGATTAGGTCCAGCTAGTGTGAAAATTCAGTGCGCGGCCCGCTGCCGTCGAGCTCGCAACATGGTAAAGACGTGCCGAATGGAAAGAGAACGCGATCGCCAGAATATCTTGACCGCGCGCCAAGCACTCCTCTTGGATTGGCTTCACCGCGCTCGTGCGCAAATGCTTGCCAAGGTAGGGGATAGACTTCTCTGTTTTGAAAAGTGAGGGAGAGATGGAGAAAATGTCTCATTTTCTATCTTAGCGCGAGCGGTTTTCTTTTATCAGAACGCAGATGGTTTGATGGTGTGAATATGGGAGAAGGCTTACAGATGCATGTGAACAAAATTCGTGCTGGACATGTTCGTAGGTATATTTCAGTGCAAACAAACTCTTTATGCATGTAGTGCATGCATGATCACATCCATAACAATATTTGAGCGCACGCACATGCAACATGAACAGCAAAAAGCCCAGGAAGAAGAGAAGAAACGCCTATTCGAGGAAGAGCTCGAATGGAAAACCTGGGTTGCTTTTTGGATTAAGGTGCATTTTGTATGCGTGCCTGTGCATGCATGCATCGTTCTTGTGCACGTTCTATTTCATTCTTTCTCACAAATAGCAAGACACCTGACACTTGGTGGCCGTTGGGTGTACAGCAAAGTCCTAGTAAGGAGCAAAGGAGGGTTCAGAAGGTTGGTAAGACAGTAACATCGATACGACTGCGTGCAAAAGAGGCTCGAGGTACGATTACGACGTGAAATCTGTTTCGTGTGAGATTATGTGCATTTGTAAGGGCGTGTTGTGCGAGCATGCTGTGCACATACCTGATGCTTTTGCTTGCAACGAGACCTGACAGTAAAACATATTTTACCGTCCAGGTGCAATGCTAGATGCTCACACCGCAGGGAAAAGAGGAACTGTCGGTGGCGGGAGAGATGCTGCGAACAGGGTTTCATCACCACCACTCTCTCCCAGCAACGAGCATGCACGAGTGTCGGGAAACAAGCGCAAAGAGTTTGCAATTAGTCGCAATTTGGGTTTGTCTCCGCACACCCTGGCGGTCTTCCCCAGGGGTGAGATCGGCAGAGATTTTTCTGCCAATGAAGCCCCAGCCCCTACATCCCACGTAGCGGGTGTTGCCCGTCCGGTTTGCGATGCAAACGACACGACCTGCGACTCAGTCTCCACTATGGCGAGCCATGAAGATTATGTGTCGATGGCATTGACGTTTTTCTCGGCCCATGCATCGCCAAAAAAGGAGAAGACGGGATCATTGGGGGGGGCGATGCACAGCAAGATTGAAGGGCGCATTGGACTGAGCAGGAGGCGTCAGGGTCCTGACAGGGATGCAGTGTCAGTTGAGCAAATGGGGAAGCGCACACATGAGGTGATGCAGCGGAGGCAGTCTATTCCCGCAGATTTGCTGTCACGGCACAAGGGGCCCAGGGGTATGTATACGTCGCATCAGGCTACGCTAGGCGCGCACGGGGGTGGAAGCAGAAGAGACAAGAAAAACCGGGACGAGGGGGTTGTGCTACCTTCCCTGTCGGCAGTGCAGACGGGAACCCGGCCAACGCGTACTGCTGCTAAGAAGGAATATCTGCCACGGTTGCCAGATATACGCGCGGGTAGGAAAGACGGACAGCACGGAGCAGGCGGAGAGGGGGTAGGACAGGGAGACATGGTAGTGTCGAACAGGCCTGTGCGACTTCACGGACATACACACTTGAAGCGCAGCGAAAGCCCCCAAGGTCATCCGACTTTGGGGGACGACAGGTCTGGAGTGTGGGAAGAGGTACCGGAAATCTACGAGAGGGGTGGCTGGGAGGAGGAGCGCGATGACGAAAGTGTATTCGAGCGGGGCGCAGCGGATACATATGGAGAGGAGTCGGTTGAGAACGCGGCAGAACCCTCCTTCAAGCCATACGAGCCTGAGCGGCCGGGTGGACCTAACGATGAAGAGGGAGGGGGTGGAGGGGGCACAGCGGCTGAAGACGGAGGGAGAGCAAGCGGGCGGATGAGGGAAGAGGGGAGTGACCCACGGGACGCGCAAGGACGAAGTGTTCGCCAGGAAAGGAGAGTTTCTCATGCTGCAGCTCATGCTGCGGCTGCGGCGGCAAGTGCCGCCGCAGCGGCAGCAGCGGCAGCAGCGGAGGCAGCCGTGGCCGTGGTGGGACCGCGGGCATACAGCAGCGATTGTTAAATACGTCTAGTAGTGGCCCTGTAGTGAGTACAGTAGAAGAGAGACGGGGCGGTTTAAGTACAGTAGAAATGCCTGTAGCATTATTGACTAATTGAAAATCATGTCCACCGGCAAATCATTTGCCTGTCGGAATCTATGTACATATTAAGATGTTCACATCAAGAACATTTTTCATCACCTGGCTAAGCATAAATAAATGTGAACTCGAGCCAAAGCCTCTCTTTCTTTTCAAGGCGCAGGCTCTTGTTTTTTTTCCATCCAGTTCAAATGAAACTCGGACACCATCAATCCCTCTGACCACCGGGTCTCCTCCTGCCCTTCCTGCCCCTCCTCCCTCTCCTACGCGATTCTCCCCCGCCACTCCCTTCCCCTCCCACCATCACAGCATCAAGAGCATGCTAGAGAGCATGGGCTCGCTAGTGTGACCTGATGTGGACATGATGTTGAAAGCGTGCAGGTGTAGGCAGCGATCGCGCGCGGGCGCACGGCCGCTGCCCCTGCCGTCCCCGCGCTCCCTCTCCCCACAGTGCTGTCACCACAGAGCTGCACGCGCGACGAGGTGCATGCCCAAAGACTCTTTCATGTGCGCGCGCGGGTGTCATTGAGCGTGTGCATGTGCTTGTGCATGCGTGCCCTCTCTCTGAGTATCGTAGTGCGTAGGTGTTGCTAGGTGCTGCTAGGTGTTTGAGCACTTTGCGTATGTTGGTGTGTGTTTGAGCACTTTGCGTATGTTGTTGTGAGTGCGACAGTATCTATGTTGTTGTGAGCATGTTGTTGTGAGTGCGACAGTATCTATATCACATACGAGAACACACGCATTTGTCTATGCCACTAATGTACACACTGGCATGATATTATAGAATGTGTTCTCTTACTATAGAATGTGTTCTCTTACTATA
>Ga0115006_10002048_pt1 | contig 13031 bp, 6 predicted proteins | sample ArcOceMetagenome_3_FD_88943 | JGI IMG/M metagenome (GOLD analysis project Ga0115006, IMG submission 88943) | Marine eukaryotic phytoplankton communities from Arctic Ocean - Arctic Ocean- Svalbard ARC20M Metagenome | ecosystem: Environmental > Aquatic > Marine > Oceanic | place: Arctic Ocean...
CCCCCGTGGCCCTTACCAATGCTGTCTCGTGGCGTGCCGAGGGAATCAAGCATAAGAAGAATGAGATCTTCCTCGATGTCGTGGAGAAACTAAATCTCTTGGTCGCAGCCAACGGAACTGTCCTTCACTCGGAAATCTTGGGCGCAGTCAAGATGAAGTCCTACCTCTCCGGTATGCCAGAGCTCAAGCTCGGTCTCAACGACAAGGTCATGTTTGAAGCCACCGGGAGGCAGAATCAGGCCCGATCAGGAAAGAACATCGAGTTGGAGGACATCAAATTTCACCAGTGCGTCCGTTTGGCCCGGTTCGAGAACGATCGGACCATCAGCTTCATTCCTCCTGACGGTGAGTTTGACCTCATGACGTATCGGCTCAACACTCACGTCAAACCTTTGATTTGGGTCGAGGCTGTTGTGGAGCCTCATCGTGGGTCGAGGATAGAGTATATGATCAAGACTCGGTCGCAGTTTAAGTCCCGCAGCGTTGCCAACAACGTAGAAATCATGATCCCCGTCCCTCCCGACGTTGATAGCCCCTCGTTCAAGTCGAGCGTGGGCAACGTTACGTATTTGCCCGACCGTGACTGCGTGGTTTGGAACATTAAGCAATTCCATGGTGGCAGAGAGTATCTAATGAGGGCGCACTTTGGCCTGCCCTCCATCAGTGCATCGGATACCGCTGGTGCGGGTGATAAGAAGGGAGGCAAGGGCAGCTGGGAAAACTCATGGAAGCAACCAATCGCTGTCAAATTCGAGATCCCCTACTTCACCGTTAGCGGCATCCAGGTACGATATCTGAAGATTATCGAGAAGAGCGGATATCAGGCCTTGCCCTGGGTACGATACATCACCGCGAACGGCGATTATCAATTGCGAATGGCATGATAAGAAGTTGGGTTCAACTTGTTGAAATTTTACACATTACTTACCGGTCATTTTAAATTCAATTTCGGATGGCTACATGGCTACACTTTGATATATAGATCTACCTATGTATTTTATTAGATCTATTGTGGGCATATAATAAAGATGGAGCTAAGTATTTACTATTTACCACACGGTGCTACGCAGTGGCACGTGCGAAATGCAAATGTCGCGTTGTCATCACCTGCTTTTAGACAACGACCAACCTCTGCGTATTCTTGAAATCCACATTTTTCAGCCTGACGCTACCAATGATTCGCTCCGGGAGGACATCACCATCCTTGCCCTCAAGAACGAAGGCCATGTCTACCACCAACGTCTTGGCGTAGCTCAGAGATAATTTGACAATTTTCGTGGCAACAGAGCTCGACCCAACATCGATGATGACCTCCATGAAACGCCGCCCACTACGGACATATGTCTGCTTCAGTTTTCGACCCATGATCGCCGGCTTTGAGCCGACGGCTCTTTTGACGACGGCATTGCCCTCAGCAATGCGTGGTAGCAGCTTGAACGTAGAGTGTCGGAACTGGTCATCTTCCCCAAAGATGAATTTGTGCAGCAATGCTGCTTCGGGAGTCGTATTACTCCCGTCGATGAGAGACAAGTCGTCGATTGCATAATATGCCACGAGATGCGGATATCCTCCGCCCCCAATGTTGGATTCTGACGATGCAGTATTGGCAGAATCGATGCTAGCGCTGCGACTGAGATTGTCGCTGCCAGATCTACTAACAGCGATGGCACTGCCGTTGCTGCCGTTGCCGCTGCTGGTGCTGTTACCGGAAGGCATGCACAAGTTCACCACAAAGACAAACGGTACTGCCTCGTCCTCCTCCCCGCTGGCCTCCCTCGCCAACGCTCTCTGAACTCTCTCCTCGGGATGAAGGCAAACGGAATTCTGAGGCAGCTGAGAAGTCGCGCGTACAATGTCCACGGCCAACAACCGAAAGAGGGAGGGGGCGGACGCGACCTTGACGCTGTCGGTCACGTACGAGCTGCCCCGAACGGCAAAGGTCGAACCCGGCATCGAGCTCCAGCCCTTCGGATCGATCGGAGCCGGCGTGTTGCAGATCGACGGCGGACCGTCCAGCGCCGGGGGCGGTATCTCCGGCACATTCAAATCGAGCGCGGGCTGCTGCGCCTCCCGCGCCTCTCTGGCCTCTCGCCGGGCCTCTCTGACCTCTCGCCCCTTGCTCGCGAGGTTGCTGCCCAAACGCCTCATTGAGGACATGGTCACCCGCGTCGTCGTGGTCTTCTTGTGCGCTTCGTACACCACATTGTCCGTATCATTTGGTGGCGCCATTGCACTTCTTCTGCTAGTAGCTACGTAATAGGCTTCCTAGCTCTACTACGTAGGAGAGTAGCACGTGGTCATTGCTGGCGTGGCCGGATGAATGAGCAACTACGAGCTCGTTTATCGAAAAGAGTCGCATCATTTTCATATTACAGATGCACGTCTTTTTTATATTGGAATGTAGAAGCCGATGGAAGCATGCCCGGCGCGGAGAAACGGAGAAATGGTTCCTTTGCGGGAGTAAAATTGAGGCCTTGAACCGAAAAACGGCGCCTTTCGGTTTCTCCGTGCTTCAACTTCCTTCTTGACCAATTTGTCTTGACTTTCTTCGTTCGCATTTCAACCATACATAATATATTTCAACGCACATCGTGCACAGCAACATTGCATCAGTATTAGTGAAACCCCATCCATAATTCCTACCTGTACTACCGTAGAAAAGAACAATGAAGACTTCGTTCGCCGGCCAAGGCTGCTGGGCACCGAAGCCCTTTCCGCTCCTGCTCTCGCTCCTGGCGCTGGTGCATCCCTGCCATGCCAAGCTCGTTGGCCTTGCGGCCACCCCTATCGGAGGTGCCGCCACCGATTGTTCGGAGCCCACCCATTTCGTCGAGCTTGCCGACGACGTCCGCATGAAGTACGTGGTCCGAACTCCCACCTCTTCCCCGGCGACTCTCACCGCCGAGATGGAATTTGACGTGGAGGCATGGGTGTCCTTCGGCTGGTCGGCCGACGACAAGGGCAAGATGATCGGGTCGGAGGCGATCATTGGGCTGCCGCTGCAGCCCTCTGGGCCGGCCAACCCCGCCAAGTACCACATGTTCGACGAGAAGGTGGAGGGCGTGCTCCCCTTCGACATGGCCGAGCAGACGCTGACTGATGCCGCCGTGTGGCAGGAGGGCGGGAAGACGTACCTGCGCTTCACCAAGAAGCTTGAGGAGCCGGACGAGATCCCCATCAACTCCGAGGGTTTGAACTACTGGATGTGGGCCTATGGCTTCGAGAATGAGTTGGGACTCCACGACAAGAAGACCGGCACCGGAGCTTTCTCTTTGTCGGTTACTTCCTGCACTCCTCCTGGCGCGATGGTTGTGCCTGTCCCTAGGCCTACTAGCCCTGTACGTCCTCCCGTTGGGATTGTCGCGCCTGTCCCAACTGCCGGTAGCCCTGTACCTCCGCCCGACGAAGAAAAGGGCAAAACCGACGAAATTAGTGTTCCCGAGAAAGAAGTTGAAGACTCGGAGACGGTTGACCCTCCCACGGTCCTCGATTGCTCCGATTATCAGCACGTGGCCCAGATCGCCCCCAAGCTTACCATGTACTACGTCGTCAATGCTGGTGAAAACGGCGATGATAGTGGCGACACAATATCCGTCAAACTGGAATACCAAGGAAATGCCTGGCTTGCGCTGGGAGTCGCTGAAACTGCCGAAGGAAAGATGATTGGCAGCGAGTCAGTGATTGCTCTACCGGATGTGGCCGTCGGTCCATCCAACCCAGGAGAGTATCGCATGGTATCGGAAGAGAACGAAGGAGTCTTCCTCATGGAGGGCGCCAAGCAAACACTTTCCGGTGGTAGTATTGTCCAAGAAGGTGGCACGACGATCGTTGAATTTAAAAAGCTATTGCGCGAAGAGGGCAAGCTCGGTATGACTGTCGGGGAGGAACTGCCAACCACGCTCCTGTGGGCATACGGCTATTCCAACGACTTAAATCTGCACAAGGCGACGGGCGCATTCCGCCTGACCTTGAATTACTGCAGCGGCGGTACCAATGAGATCGCGAAGGACGCCTTCACGTCCTTGAACAAATACACGGCCGAAAGCAGACGCCGCATGTGGACCTCGCATGCGATCTTGGGCCTGTTGGCTTGGGCAGTGTTGGCGCCGACGGCCATTGCCTCCTCGTGGCTGCGCAAATTGCTATCAAATTATGGCGGCCTATGGTTCAAGATCCACATGTACGCGAACATACTTGTGATTGTACTGACTGTGGTCTCGTTTGCCCTCGCCATTGTTCTCATGTCCGATGAGAATAAATCTCACTTTGTGGGAACACATGAAGCGATGGGCTTGGCGATCATGCTTCTCGCCACCTTCCAATCTACGAACGGTTTCTTCCGACCTAAGACCGCGCCCAAGGATGAGATCGCAAATACCTCGCGCTTGTCAGCGCTTGTGGTTAACCATAACTACCATGGAAGAAACCAAGGCTCGGATGACGAGCTTGGCAGTGAGATATCTTGGACGCCACCCCCACCGCCGCTTCCTGGAGTTAGTACCGCTACTCCCAGCCCGGAAGGATCCTCCATGGGCGATACCTTTGAGATTGAAATGATCAAGAGCGCATCATCGAGTCCCTCTGAAATTAAGAAGACGAAAATCGTCAGAACGGTGTGGGAAACCCTACACAAGATGCTTGGATACTTCCTCTTGTTTATCGGTCTCTGGCAGGTTAGCAGCGGCATTGAGCTATACGCTGCAAAGTTCGGTACTCCCAATCTCTCATATGTATATTGGTGGTGCATTGGCGCAATTGCCTCCGTGGTCCTTGCCCTCACCGTGTATGTTCGTGTCAAGGAGGTGAAGTAAGCTGTTTTAATTTATCGTGGCATCAGAGTCCTGTATTTTGAGGGCCGTATCTTCGATTTCGTCGTCAACACTGCATCGCCTTGCTCGCTGATAACAGCTTTCTTTAGGCCTTCACTTTTTTGTAACACTGTACCTTTCTTTAGAAATAAATAATAGGAATTCCGAATTGGTGGATTAGTTCGCTCGCTACTAATCAGCTAGAATCCTGTAGCAGTACAGGCAATGCTATTTTTGCGGATAATTACAAAGAACATAAAGACGGAGGCAGCAAAGGTCTGATGCGAAAGTGAAGCGATACCAAACTAAACAGCAGCGTCTTTGATCTACCGTACGTAGCTAGAGATCTACCATCTATTTGACGACAGGGTTTGGCTGATGTTCCGCAAATCTCCTACGAACTCTCTCCGTGGCGAGGCCTCTGTCGAGACACTCCTGCATTGTCGCTTCCACCAATCTCTTGCGAGTGTTGGCATTGTTCCCATCGCCCCGAACAAAAGTTCTCTTGAACAGGTTGCCACAAATAAGGAGAAACACATAATACGTCTCTTCATTGGGCTCAACCAAGCTGGACCCATGTAACTCGTCATATGTAAGCAGGGCGATTTCCCTTGCCCTTTCAACATCATCGGCGTTGGAAGATCTGTGCATGTGTGCACAAGCGGAAAGGACAGAATTGTAGGCGCTTTGCAGCTTTTCTCTTGCGTGACGCTCCTCCTGTAACCCGTGACTACGAACATATTTCAGCATCCTGTCCAACACGTCTTTGGCCTTCGCAGCCTTGTTTGCATCCGATTGGTTCCATGCGAATGCGACCGTAACAATACAGTAACTGACTAGATCTGGTTTGGGGTAGCTCTTTCGATCGCCGTCACTCTCCTCCATTCTCCTGAGGATTTCGTCTGCCTTTTGCGCTGCAAAGACATTATCCCGGGAGTTTTTTGCCCAACAGTTCAGAATTCCATTCAAAGTGTATGCGTTGGGCAATATACCGTTGTCTTCCATCCGCGAAAGTATTGCTGCAGCGCGACCAGGAGCATCTGTGGCTCCGCTTCTGGCAATCGCATCAATGACCGCAGAATAACTTCTGGCATCGGGATGTACAATGCCTTCGTTCGTGCTGTATTTTGTGTCATCTTGTTGATGAAGCTGTTCCATTGTCATTAGAAGAGCAGTGGCGTGATCGGCGGCTTTCTGACCCAATCCACTCCGTGCCCACGCATTGAGTACAGTATTGAAAGACCAGGTATCCGGTGGAACGCCTGCCGCGTCCATTTGATATAGTAAGTCCTCAGCTCTTTGAGCGAAAATGATATCGTTCGTCTCCATTTGACGACGACCTTGGTGGTGCTGCTGCCGTTGTTGGGTTCGTCCTGCCTTGCAGAAAGCATCGATAACTGTGTTATAGCTAGTTCGGTCAGGAACGGCAAATCGCTCTTTTCGCTCCATGCTCCGCAAAAGCTTTTCTGCGCCCATGGCCGACTCTATACTCGACCCAAGCCGCCAACCATCCAGAACAATGTTGTAGCCAAATATGTCAGGCTGGACCATCGCTTCCGTTGCCGCCCTTTGGCTCGTTTTCTGTCCATTGTCCTTTGTCATGCCCTCAATGGCCTCAAGCAGATCCTGAGCTTTCTGCCCAGAGTCTGGGCGGCCGGATTTCGCCCAAGCTAATATGGCCGCATTGAACGTCCGCTCATTCGGTGCAGGTGCGACCAACGGATACTTTTCATGTCGCTCTACCATACGACAAAGCCATTCTTCGGCCTCCATCGGTCGTTTCGACTTTGAATAACCATGAACGACCGTGTTGTAACATACCTCGTTGGGAACCACAACTGATGGCATCGTTGCGTCAGTGAGGCCTTCCCTAGAAAAGCTGTCATCCAATGCTTGCTCCATTCCGAGAAGAATGTCTGCCGCTCTATTCACTCCGCTCGGTTGATTGCGACTATTGGTCAGAGAAAGGAGGAGAGAGGCATAGGAATGGACGTCCGGATGCATCCCCGGCATCTCAAGCATGTGTTGGAATAATTTTTCAGCATTCTCCATCGCCATCTTTTTGTGCTCGGCAAGTTGTGACCATCCATGTAGGCATGCATTGTACGAAACAACGCTTGGTCGGATTTCGAGGGCAATCATCTGATCTAGCAATGCTTGTGCCTTTTCCGCGTCGCCCCTCCTTGACCAGCCGTCAATCACGGCCGTAAAGGCGATCTTATTAGGAGCAAAGAGCGATGCTCCATTTACGTTGGAATATGTCTCGTGGAGCCGTATCATCTGACGAAGAAGCTGATCGGCCATGTGACTTCCCTTTCGAGCAGGATCCTTGGCGCAGGCGTTTATGACCGAGGAGATGAGGATGGAATTGGGTGGACGCATAGGGTTTGGCGTTTCGCCACACTCGCGTTCTTTGCTTTCCCACTTGGATATGTACTCGTTCAGCAAATCATAAGCCCTGTCGGCTCTACCGGACTGCTTCGCCAAGGCCTGAATAGCGTACTCGAACATTTGACCAGTGACGATCTCCTTACCGCCCTGGTCCTCTTGGCTTCGGAGGTAGTTGATGAGTGTAAGCGCCATATTCGCTGGGGCATCTTTGTTCCTCCTCTTTCTGTTTCTTGTGTTCTGTTGCTGTGGCTCAAGTCTCGCCAGCACGTCCAAACAGCCCTCAGCTGCAGCGACGAGGGACTTGCCAAGGCCTTCTCCCGTGGTGCTGTTTGATACGATCTTTTGATGCAGCCGCAAAGCTCGACGCCTTTCACTTTCGCTCACGCCATCTCTGCTTCGGAGAGGCGAAGATGTCACGCCACTGAGTGCAGTACTCGACGCATGGCGCTGGCGTCGATTCGACAGAGACGAGAGGCGGCGGCTGCTATGGCGGATGGGGTGACCGCTGAGATTTGCTGCATGCCGTTGTACCGGTACGTGTGCTACCGGTCGTAGGTGTTCGCCGTAACTACATGTACTGAGGCGGCCACTCCTGACGGTCATTCTCACCAATGCGGTGGACGAAGGACGCAGCATGCTGCCGTAGTTCGGGCAGCAGCGTCGAGAGCTCTGCGGGCGGGGGGGGTGACTGAGGAATGAGCGGCATCGGCAAGCAATCCTCCAGAAAATGAGGCGGTATGCAGGCAGCCAAAAGTGCAAAAATGGAAACGAAAAAATGTATGCGCACGGCACCAAGTCAAACAATACCGGTACCACCGGTAAATGGCAGAGAGAGCAGACTCTACCGTAATATACGTGTAGGGCTACGTGTATGACGAGGCCGAGTGTCAATAAGCACACTAGTCTACCTGTCACGAGTGCTTTTGTTGTTTTAATTGCACGCAATTGGTAATCAAATGCAGCAGTGATGCGTCTAGATTTTTTTAAGTCACAAAACGTCCCCCAAGGATCGTCAGAGAGGAGTAACTTTCCACTGCGATAAATGCTCCTTCACCTTCGCTATACTCGCTCGCAACGATGCCAAGGCCACAATTCGATTTTGGTGCTGCGTCACCGTCCCATCGTCGTTGGTTTCCTCTGTCGCTAGCATTCCATTGGAATGGATTATTGGTACGCCCACACCGGCAGAGCACACTGTTTTGACAACTCTCTGACTGAGTTCTGTATGGTCTTTGATGATGGAATACGTCTGCAACCATCTGCGCTGCTTCGCCGTGTGTCGATGTTGCCGTCCATGGGTACTAGGACTAGTACCTGTGTCTGTAATATTAGCGCTAGCATCCACCTCCTCTTTCTTATTCCTGTTTGCACTGGCTTTTGATTCTGTCGCATCTGCCTCGTTGATCGCCGACACAACATCGTCCAACGAATCCAGGAGAAAGGCGTGGGCATCTCTGACGCCGTCGATTTCGTCAAACATGTTGGAAGCAGCGTGCGGCAACTCTGAGCCCTGGAGTGTTGATGTTATCCTATCGACGAGTGCACCGTCAAACCTGTCGCCACTGTATGTTCTGCTGGCAACTCCAGCATCTTGATTTTGACTACCGCCGAGGCCGACCTGATCAATTGGAACTCTCTTCGTCGCTGACGCCACCGCATGGCTCAGTTGCGAAAGTGCGTCCGCGTACGATGTTAGCCGAGTATACTCCAGCTCGGCAGCTTCCAGGAAGACGGACACCGCCTCTCCCACCATTGCTTATTTATTTGTATCGGTCGTAAAATATTTGAATTGATAAGTACCGCACAATTATCGCTAATCGCACAGCAGGTGGGCCACCCACCAGCTACCAGGCATCCGCGCGAACAAGTAAGGTAAAGTTGGCACGACGCGCTCTCGATCTCATCATGCATGCTAGTGGATGGTGGTTGTGGCGGGTTGCGTTGCTGCGCGCCAAAGTTACGTACGTATACGTACGTACTAAAGTAGCCGGCGTTAAAAGTCAAGTGGTCGCCATCAGTCAGTCATCAGCCGTTGAGCAAAATGGACGACCCCTCGATACGGATACGGCCCATACAACCCCAGGACGCGCCCGAGGCGGCAGTACTGTGGAGACGTGGTCTTGACCAAACTGTCGATGCTGCTCCCACGGAGAAGCGTAAGCTTTATCGAGAGTATTTCGATAAACACGCCGAGGAAGAGTGTTCTGAAGGCGGAGCTGTAGGAATCAATGGTGCTGGACTAATCGACTTCTATTCGTCCCGCACGAACGACGCGTGCATGTTTGTAGCGATTCTCGTAGGACGAGCCATGGATGATGAAGGCACTCCTTCGGCTCCTTCGGACGATACATCGAAAGTTGTCGGTATGGTCGGCGTCAAGCGTGGGATGGATTCTGCAATTTTTCCCATGGATTCGGAGGAACAGAGAGAAGATTACAATACATTCAGCATATGGAAAATGTCCGTCGCAGAAGAAAGTAGAGGTAGGGGCGTCGGGAGGAAATTAATGGCAAAGGCAGAAGAGTGGGCAAGGGATGAGGAATCATCGGTTTTAGATGGAGTTGCTGCCAAGAAACGCATGCGGTTGTATACGGCCAATCCGATAGCGGCCGCTTTCTATACCAGCGCGCTTGGGTTTGTTGTGGAAGAAATGACGGACCGCTACGGCATCTACGTCAAGGCTTTGGATACGAGTACGTGACGGATATCGTAACAGAGTTAATTACAGTTAGCCGATATTCTGCTTGTATTGTGTGTATCACCTCCTGATTCCATGCTTGGCAATTATGTAGATATGTATGGAGGCCTGCTAGATCCTAGCTAGCTCTAATATATTGGCGCAGTCCTTCTTCTCCTCCAGTCCATCAACGAAAACAAAGGCTTAAGGAGGGGGGATGGAGCTCTTCTTTAGTGTAACATCATACACCAACGCAGATCCAGGTTTGACCAAACACTCTCCATTCTCGAGGCAAATCCCTTCGTCACCAAAGGCCTTCGACGGGGGGATGATGGCCTGCACCTTCTGGCCGACTACCATGTTTGCGACCATTTCGTTGAGACCGGGAATCACGACCGTCGATCCCAATTTGAAGAGTAGCGCATTCTTTGTTCCCTCCGCATGAGTTCGGTCAAAGATCTGCCCGTTGGATAGATATCCCGTAAATTCGATCGCAACGATATCGCCCTGTTGAGGAACAACGGCCTTCTTTGGGTTGTCCGGCATCTTGAGGTTCGCATACTTGATACCCGACGGCAGATTGTAAACCTCAGGGCCGGCGAGAGCCTTCTGAGGCAACGCTGCGACCGAGCATGTGGCCAAGGCGGCAGCGCCACTGGAAAGGATTGCCCGGCGAGAGACAGAAGACGATGGAACGTCAGCTTTCATGGTGACGCTAAATCCGTGGGCAATGCCGCAGAAGGCGAACGCAAAGAGAAGAAGGGGGGATGCATAACGCGCCATCTTGGGTCGAGGATGGATCTGAAGTGAAGGTGGTGGGCTCGTAAGGGCGGGTGGAAGGAAGGAGTTGTGGCATCAGCACATCAGCATATCAGCATCTCATCAGCATCTCGCCATTGTCAGAAATCAGCACATGCGTGGCGTACTCCCCAGCGTTCGTTTAGATTACCGTTCGTACGCTCGTATTTCATTTTTCGAACGCTGGAGAGTGAAGAGTACCATTTCGTACGTACGTACGTGACCGCCGGTAGATCGACGAGGAGGCCAGAGGATGTAAGAAGTAACTACATGTACATGCATACTCTACTACTGTAGCTAGCTAGAGGTACCGTAGGAGACGCTTCATGCTCCGACAAGAAGAGGGGGGGCAGTCTAAAATGGTAATTCTAAAATAAGTTGTGTAGGAATTCCTAGCTAGATCTCTAGACTAGCTAGTCTAGATCTAGAGAGTCTACTCATCCTTCCTCCCTCCCCGCAGAAATACCTTGCGCCATGTCCTTGGCTTTGTTCCTGCGTGGACCGCATCCACTGTGGCTGCGACACCCACCTGCGCAGCATCTGTCGTTCCAACCACTGCATCACCGAGGGCTTGGCTTGGCTTTCTTCCCAAATCGGCACCAATTCGTAGCACCGCCACAATCAGAAAAATGGCAAAGAAAATTATCCAACTTGCATACCATGGCAGAAGAGAATAAGAGAGCAGTGCCACGGATATTAACCACAAAACGATCTGCATGGGAGTTCCAATCCAAAGGAAGTCTTTGTACTTATACCCTCCAGGACCGTAAACCATTAAGTTGGTTTGGTATCCGAAGGGAGACATGAAGCTTGCTGACGCAGCTAACATGATGCAATAGCTCATAAGAGTAACATCCGTGCCTGTTTGCTCGGCGGCGTCCATTGCGATTGGAAAGATAAGAGCCGCCGCCGCATTGTTGGTCACGACGTTGCTAATCAGAAAGGTGGCAAAATAGACTGCTCCAAAGAGACCGGCGACACCGATTCCCAGACCTGTTCCGATGGCGACGAGAAAGTTAGCGATTCCACCGGCGACCCCTGAATTTGTCAAAGCTGTACCAATCCCGAAGGCACATGCAATTGTGACATATATCTCCCAATCCACTGCATCACGAGCCTCTTGTTGTGACAGAATTCCAATGCAAACCATGATAATAGCCGCCACAAGAGCGCAAACGAGCAGAGAGGCGACACCGGCTGTGAATACCGCCAGCATGGCAACAGCAAGGAAAAGAGCTGGGATCAATAACTTCAGGCGCGGAGGAGCCGAATCCTCAACTTCCGATAACAATGTAAAAGCGCGCGAGTTGTTTGCGTTGGCAGCTATGAACGCTGGGCCGGCTTCGAGAAGTAAAACGTCGCCTGCTTGCAACTTGATCTTACCAGGGTGTTGGTGTACACGCTTGCCCTCGCGGTGGACTGCAATTACGGCCGCGCCGTACTGCGTACGGAACCGCACATCCTTGACAGTTTTACCAACCAACGGTCCTTGTCTGCCAATTACAGCCTGGACTAGCCTCCTCTCGAAAACACTCTCGTTGATCTTAGACACCTCATCGCTCTGGTAGGATCGTAAGCCTGGAATCTTACGGAGGTCGCCAACAGCATTGGCAGAACCAGCATACCAAATGACGTCCCCATCCTGAAGTTTCTCCGTCTCTGGGTCTATTGTAACGAATCGGTGCACCGTCGTCTCTGCGAGCGATGATTCGTCAATACTTACACCGGCACTGATGATACTCGACTTGACGGATTGGGCATCGGCTGGCTGTGCACTCGTAGCAAATCTCTTGGTCAGCATCGAGGATGGGTTTGATGGCGCGTTGTCATCATCAGGCCGAGCGAGCGGCCGTTCAATGCTCACCAGAGTGACCCCCGATAAGTTGTCCAGGCCTGATTGGGCGACCGTCTTCTTTGCAAGCTGTGAGCGAGGCTCAACCTCCATTGCTGTGAGGTATTCTCGCGAGAGGGCATCGCCTTCGGCCGACGAAGCTTCGCCTTCTGCGGCTGGGAAGAGCACCTGGAGGTCTCGCCACACTTCTTCAAGATGATCTTGATTTTCGTCGACAATCGTAGCTTCGGGATTGGTCGCGCCAGCAGTAGAGCTTCCACCTGTACCTGCCTCGATGTCCCAATGATCAACTTCGATTTGACTATTAGAACCAGGATCACTGATATAATAATCGTTATCATCACCTTCGCCACTGCCGTCTTGGGTGCCGTCGTTATTACTATCACCCTGGGATATTGGAGTGGTCTCGGGTATCTTTCGAGATTTGCCTCGTCTAGAGATATCGTCGTCTTCCAGAACAAGGTCCGGCCTGCTGAAACGTTTGGTAAGCGGTTTGCTTATCTGA
>Ga0115006_10002050_pt1 | contig 13030 bp, 18 predicted proteins | sample ArcOceMetagenome_3_FD_88943 | JGI IMG/M metagenome (GOLD analysis project Ga0115006, IMG submission 88943) | Marine eukaryotic phytoplankton communities from Arctic Ocean - Arctic Ocean- Svalbard ARC20M Metagenome | ecosystem: Environmental > Aquatic > Marine > Oceanic | place: Arctic Ocean...
ATGCTTGCGGCCTGAAGCTGAGAAGTAAGCTCGTCGAATGTCCCCTTCAGGTCGCTACTGACCTTCATCTGGTCCACTTTCCTCTCCAGTTCCTCGCTTCTCCTCTTCAAGGCCGATGAGTTCTCTTCGGCGAGCATTAGCTTGGACTTGAATTCGGCAGCCTCGGTGATGCTCTCCTTCAGCATCCTCTCCTCTTCCTTCAGGATTGTAGCCCTCTCGCTGCTTACCCGCTGAGCCTCAATCAGCTGCACGTTTGCCTCGTTAATCTGCCTGATTTTTTCCAGGAGGGACGTCTCCTTGCCCTGCAATATATCTAGGGCCTCGTCAAGGCGCGCCTTGACCCCTGTGTTCTCCTGCTCAACGGACTCTGTCTTTTTCTCAGCCTCGGCCATTGCCTTCTCCGTCTCCCCCAACCTGGCCTTTGTGCCTTCCATATCCTGTGCAACTTGCTTCAGTTTCACCTCGGTCGTCTCCTTTGCCTTCCTTAGCTCCTCCACCTCCTTCTGGTGCTCTTCAAGCCCTTCCTTCGCGCTCTCCTCCATTGTTTGCGCCCTCCTCTTGATATCCTCGACCTTCCCGTCCGCCTCAGCCTTCTCCTCCTCGAGACCCTTGAGCTCCCCCTCAAGATTTTGCAGTTTAGCCTCAAAGTCGGCCCTGAGCTCTTGCATTTCCCTCTCAAATTCGTCCTTCTCGTCCTCTTTCGCAAGCAGCCCCTCTAGTACAGGCTTCACTGCCCGCTCTTTTTCGAGAAGAATCCATTTTTTCTCCTCTTCCTTCAGCTTCCTCTCCCTCTCCTCCAGCTCCTTCGTTGCTTCTTCGAGCTTCTTCTGCAGCTCGCTGCTCTTGTTGATCTCTGCGTTAAGCCTGGCCCTCTCCTCCTCTTTTCTCAGCATGATGTCTTCCCTCTGCTTTCTCTCCTCGTCCAGTAGCTTGAAGGTCTTGCGAAGCTTCTCGTCCAATTCCGTCTTTGCGGTCTTTTGCTCGAATTCTGCCTTGAGGGCTTCCTGCAGTTTTTCCTTGAGCTCGCCTACCTCCTTGACGGCTTTCACCTCGTCCTCGCACTCTGTCGCTGCTCTCAGTATGCCTTCGAAATCCAGCTTCTACGATGAGCGTAGGGTTGGGATGAGGGATGGCGAGGAGCGAAGCCACGAGCGGGAGGTTGTTAGTTATGCAAGCAGGCGGCGTGTTACTGTCGCTTCGCTCCAGCAGTCCTTCCCTCCTCGCTCTGCCTTACCTTCTTGTCGACTGCCTTTGCTTCCTCCAGCTCCTCCCTCAGTTTGTTCTCTTTCTTTGCAGAGGTTACCAACTTGGCCTTCAACCCTACGTTCATAGCTGAAGCAGAAACGCCTCTTCGGAGAAGCCATGACCGGACAGCTCGCTGGATAGTAACGACAGTTCCGGCCCTCTTCCTCCAGCATGTCTGAATTCGCGTTGCCGCACTTTTCTCCAAACCCTTCCTCGCCAGCTCCTCCATAACCTTGGCCCTCGCTGCTGCAAGGGACTTGTTCTCCTTCTCGAGACTGGCCAGTTGCGCATTCTCTTCGTCGTCGCTAAGGCTGTTGCTTCTCGAGTTGAAAGGAGCTACCGTATTGGGGGAGCTAATGGCTACCTCGTTGAGAGCCTGTTTCAAAGCCTCGGTCTCGTGGATCTGAACGACATCCCTGACGATGTCGTACACGCAGTATCGAACTTCGGTCAATTCTAGCTCATCTTGGGTTTTGGACATCCATTCGCCCTGTTGGACACTTAGCGATCTGAAAAAGGCATCGGGTTTTAGCGCAGAGAGGGCCTGTTTCTCCTTCTTTCTTCTCCTCTCCGCCCGTCTCTGCTTCTTGATTTCGTTCTCGAAGACAAGGCAGTTTCGTAAGTGGTTGAACTTGTCCCTCAATACATTCCTCTCGACCTTCGTCAAGATTTGCTCCATTACAAGGCTGGTGGCAACATCAGGGCGGTCATCGTAAGGTGGCCGGAACATTAGAGGTGGCTGCTCGCTCTCCTGTTCAATTTTCTGGACCATTGACTCGAGTGCATCATTGCAAGATTCGATGACCTGTGCTTCGTTGAATGTTGCAATTGACGGAGGGAGCACAAAAGTAGTGTGTTTGGGTTGGATCGTAGGGCTGTCTTGAACGACACTGGTCTCTACTACGTTCATGACGATCTGTAGGAGAATGTTTCTGCACTGTTCGAGCGCGAGCGCGCCATCTTCCAGGACAACCTCGTCTTTCCCGCCCTCCTCTTCCTCTCCCCTTCCCTGCAAAGCCTCGACGGCTGGGGTGTGACCCCTTGCAGTGACATCCCCAATCATTCTCTCTAAGACTAGGCCAACAGCGTACTCTGCCTCCTTCCTCCTGATTTCCTCTACAGTTCGTCTCTCCACGACTTCAAACACGATGTTCGCAACCATATCCTTCACAATCTGATCGCCCGCGAAGCTGCGAGGAGCGAAGCGAGGAGTACGGAGCGAAGCGATGACAAGAAGGTAGTTAGTTATTATGTTTTAGTAGTATATGGTCATCGTTTCGCCCCTCTCACCTCTTCTTTATTGCGTTGATCTTCAATTTTCCGATCTCCGCGCTCACTACCGCTTTCATTAGACTCTTTTCATACATCTCTTTGTACTGCTTGACATCCTGGCTCCTCGTCGAAAGCATTTTCTCCAGAACTCGCGTGTTTTTAGCGCCTCCTTCTTTGACCCCTGACATGGCCGCGACTTCTTCGACCAACCTATCGAGCACCCCGGCGCAGTGCAGCTTGGCCAATTCTTCTTCCCTTTGGGCAGCAACTTTTTTCACCCTGTTCAAGACCATGTTAAACTTGAACATATCGCCGACCCTCCTAACCTGCGATGAGAGAAGCGACAAGTGGAAAGTTGTTAGTTATAAGGGTAGGCGGTGTGCTTCTTTTCCTGTCGCTTCTATTCTCGTCCAATCTCACCTTCTCTGACTTAATATCTTCCAGGACCTTGACTCTTTTGTTCGCTTCCTTCTTTAGTTTGATGTTCTGGGCCCACTTACTGGCCGCGACCTTGCTGACTAGCATTTGGTTTTCTTCGTCGGCCACTTGCACCTTTTTCACCATATTGAGGCGTAGCCTGTTCATTTCATCCTCGTGTTGATAATATAAGTCGTTGTAAGCCGCATTGTACCCATCGTTGTAATTGACTTCAGGGTTCTCTTCGTCGTTCTTGTCCAAGGAAGCAAAGTTCTGAAGGAATGCCTGCAGGAAGTTGAACTCGTTCTTGTATCTGTCATTCTTAGCCATGTCGTAAGTGTGGAGCAGACCGTCGAGCTGTGATGAGCGAAGCGACGAACGGAATGATATTAGTTATGTGGGTGGGCAGTATACACGCTTCTTGACCAATCTCACCTCGGCTACTTCCCAAGTTAGCAACAATTCGCCGTGTTCGTTCACTCTGTTAACAATGTTCTTGCTCTTTTTGTTCAGTCTGTAGCCGAGCTTTTCGTCGCTTTCAGAAATGTTTCCGGTTGCTGCAACGCAGGCAGCCTGTTCCTCGGTCAGGAGGCTGTGGAAGGTGCTACTGTAGCCGGGGGCATAGTACCTCGATGGAGGGTCCTGTCCCCTCATGAGCTTCGCGACTGCCCTCAAGTTGTCAGGGGAGAGAAATGGAAAGATGAAAGGCACCACTGTCTTTAGGAGGGACAATGAGCCAACAAAGAAGACAGGGAACACGTGGACCTGCATCATTCGTTGGTATACTGTGTAGAAGATGGTGCCTTCCTGGGCGAGCCTCCTTCTCCCTCCAATAGCAGGGTCAATGGACTCTGTCGCAAGAAAATCGGGGCTACCGTACATGTAGCAAGTTACAAAGATGTAGAGGAAGAAAGAAACCTTCATGAATACTCGGAAAGCTTTTGCGAGGCGCTCGTCGTAAGCCGGTGGTTGGGGGCAGTCCTTTAATAGCGTGTACCTGTCTATCCAACGGCACAGCAGAAGGGCGAAACATGCGAAAGGCAGAAGTATAGGAAGGCCTCCACAAAAGAGAAGGCTGACAAAGACAGTTGTCACGATAAAAGCAAACCTACGATGGCGATGAGCGAAGCGACGAGCAGTAGGTTGTTGGTTGTGTGGATGGGTGGTGGGCTGCTGTTGTTCGCTAGTCCAATCTCACCTTGTTTCTATCCTGAATGGCTTCCCCTTGTATAACTCGTTGAAATCACTCTGGCTTGTCATACTTTTGCTTTTGAACCAAGCAATAGGAGGTCCAATCATGAGACTAAAGAGCTTGGCCAGATGCGGGGTGAGGGCATTAACGAACATCGTGAGTGTCAACGATACTCCAACAGTCGCGTACCAATCCTTCGTGAAGTCGTCATGCTTCTCACTCTCGATTTCGTGGTTGTAGTTGGGTATGACGTTGGCTAAAAAGTGGTTATCGATCCTGGCGTTGGCAAGGATTGTTGAAAAGGCCGTGTTGACAATCTGCGCAGTTGAGACTTTGATGAACGTCCCCTTTGCCTCCCCAGAGGAGCTCGAGTGATGCTGCGATGTGTGAAGCGAGTAAGGGGGTTGAGGCGAGGAGTGAAGCGACGGGTGGAAGGTTGTTGGTTATAGTGCTATGCAGGTATAAGGTCGTCGCTACTCTCCTTCTGTCATTTGCTCCTCGTCTAATCTCACCTCGGAAGCAGACATTCTTGGAATGATCTCTTTCAGCGCAAAATTAACAATCACAATCACCCCAGTCGCCGCCAGCGCTGTCCCCTTCGCAAGCACATAATCCAAGAATATCGTGCTGCAGATATCTGCGATGAGGGTGAGGATCGAAGCGACGATTGGAAGGTTGTTAGTTATAGTGAGGGTGGTATGCTGCTGTCCCCCTTCGCTGCTCGTTCGATCTTACCTCCCTCCTCGTCCCTTAGGCGAGAGAATGTCGCAAGGGAAATTGAAGACGAAGCAAGTTCAGTCAGCATCCGTTGGTAGCAGTAACATGCGGCGGGGTCTGATTTGCGGTACGCGCTGCAGCTGTGAGGTTCGTTTTGGGAGTCCTTAGTAAATCCGTTCTCGCAAGTGTACGATGAGGGAAGGCCCGTGGGGAGGACTGGGCACGAGGCGGTAGAGGACGAGGGGTGGCAGAAAGTATCACAGAGGGGGGTCGAAGAAGTCGCGTCAAAGTCGTCTCGAGAGGTGTAGGGGTGGGTGGCATTAGCAGGGTTGAATATTGGTGGAAGGGAAGACGAGTTCTCTAATTTCTTGATGGTAGCATTGGAGAACGCAATGTAGAATTCGTTGGCGGGGCAGCCATTCTTGGCGCCGTTGTCCTTCGTCCGGTCCCTTTCGAGAATGAGATCCGTTGGCACATCTTCGTACGTCCCCCAGAAGATGCTGGGAAGATCGTCTGTGCAAAATGAAAAGTCAAGCAAGGTGTTTTCGAAGACTGCCTGCTGCTGGTACGCTAGAAAGATAATGACGAAGGACGAAAGGAGGAGGGCGACAGTAATCATGTTTGATTTTGCCCTTTGGAGTTTTTTCGACCTGTGAGGGAACTCCAAGTTCTCCCACATTATCTCTCCAGGCTCTGGAGCACGAACGGCCAAAATAGGATATGCGTCGGTTCCACCGGTTAGGTTATTTTTCCTGTGGAACTTCAGCCTATCGTGTTGAAGGTGGCGGAAAATTGAACTCTTTGAGGACCTGTAGTCGTCAAGGCACCTGCGATGAGCGTAAGGGCGCGAGTGACGCGAGAGCGGAAAGGGTTGTTAGTTATACTGGTGGGCGGTATGTGCGAGGAGCGTCGGACGAGCAGAAGGTTCTTCTCTTGAAGAGAGGCGGTACATTGTTATTGTCGTCGCTTCGCTCTAGCCTTCATGCCGCATTTGCTGTCGCTTCGCTCCAGCCTTAGTTATAGTGGTGGGCGATATGCTGTTGTCACTGCGCTCTAGCCTTCCGTCCTTCGCTCCTCGTCGGATCCCACCTGTTCTTTGACTCCTCGTGCTCGAATGTAACAAAGACGCCGCAGCTCTCTTTGATTGCCTTGGGGTTGGAACCATTTGAAATGCTCCATTGCAGATCGTTCAGCCTTTTCTTGAGTTGATCGAGCTGCATGATGGCTATATTTTTCTTCCTCTCAATGTCGTTCAGCTTGGAGGTCGCCATGGAGAGGGGGTCGTTCTTTTGCTTTTCCTGGACTTCGGGCGACTCCTGAGGCGCAAGTGAAGCCAGCGCGGGAAAGGTTTTCAGTTAATAGGGGTTGAGTAGATTGTGTATTGCTGTCGCTTCGCTCCAACCGTCCTTCGCTATTTGTCCGATCTCACCTGCTTCGCCTTCTCATTGTTTGCCTGGTTAATAAGGTCGCGAGTCTTCAGCTGCTGACGATCAATTTTAGCCAGCAGACTTTTCTTCTCCCGGAATGAGCGGATCACACGACCGCTGTTCTGAATTAGTGTCACCTCGGTGACCCACTTCCCGACATTCTTCGAAGCATAGGGGGTGTCGAGGGGATTGAAAAGTTCGGGGTCGTCGGTCGACCTAGGCTTGCGCTTCTTTACGGGCAAGGAGACCTGAAGTTTCTGAACCTTTTTCTTTGAAGCGTCGGGGTTGTCGTTGGGATCAGAGCCCGCGTTGTACCAAAAGCCAACAGGCTTCTGCCACTCTGACACGCCCGTTGTAGCGTTGTAGTAGTAGTAACATTCATGGTGCTGCGATGAGCGAGGCGACGAGCGGGAGGTTGTTAGTTATAAAAGCAGGCAGTGTGTCACAGTCCCTTCGCTCCAGCCGTCCTTCACTCCTCGTCTTATCTCACCTCGTCCCAGTACTCTTCCCACTCACAGACTGGACCCGAGAGCGAGTTGGGATCATCGTCGGTCAGAAGGGTTGAAGGTGCCGCGTAAACTTTTCGCTTGTCTGACTTCGTGAACACGGAAGGCTGCGATGAGCGAAGCGAAGATCGGGTTGAAGAGGGAAGCGACGAGCGGAAGGCTATTAGTCATGTAGGACGGCGGTATAATCCTTTAGCTGTCACTTCGCTCCAGCCTTCGCTCCTCATCCAATCTCACCTTTCGCTTCATAGCTGGGTCGTTCTTTACCTCAAGTGTATCCTCGTAAATTTCTTGCGGAGTGTGCCTCGAAATAAGGGCGCCACTCTTACGGTACTCGACAATTTTCATTGCAGCATAACCACTACAGAAGGAGCTGGAAAGGAAGAGGAAGACATTAAGAAGGAACTTGGAGAAACCGCTGAAGTAGCCGAATCCGGCCTCGTCGAGAATGTCGGCCATGAAATTGTGAGAGGTTTGTGCGTAGTACACTATACACGAGATGAAAACTATAATGAAGGTCGCGCGGAAAGAGAGCTTTTGGCACCCTTCCTGGGAGAGACCGCCCAAGGGGTGGTAAGGCTGCCGCATAGAGAGGTTGTAGTTGGAGCTGAACATTTCTGCGACTTCCTCCTCTTTGACGTCCGCTGGCAGGCCCTTCACAAGCACAGCGTAGCGAGTGACTGAAGGTGCCGTGAGGTCTCTTGCCCTTCGGTACTGCGTTGAGTAAAGCGAAGCGAATAGCGAAGCGAAGCGAAGCGAAGCGAAGCGAAGCGAAGCGAAGCGAATAGCGAAGCGAATCGCGAAAGGGGTTGGTGGCGAGGAGCGAAGCGACGAGCGGAAGGGTGTTAGTTGTGTGGGTGGGAAATATATGATGCTGTCGCTTCTCTCCAGCCATCCTTCGCTCCAGACGTCCTTCGCTCCCCGTCAATTCTCACCTTATTTATCAGCCTCACCAGCTTGATGTCTACGTAGTACAGAATTGACAAGGCGGAGACCGTAGACATTGCACAGAGCAGGTAAGCGAGATTTGAGGTCGACCACGTCGAGCCCAAAATGCAGCGCTTCGTGTCATCGTCGCAAGCAATGTCTTCACACTGACCAAACATTGACGTTTTGGTTGGACCGCTGTCTGACCCGGACTCGCAGAACGTACCCTGGTTGCCGAGGGTCAAGAGTGCGAACGAAAAAGAGTCCACATCAACGGCGGTCATGTTCGAGCCGCTTAGATTAGCAAACATTGCAGGAAGGGAAAGGAGGGTGAGGAGGAAGAAGAGAATGACTAAATTGTCGAGGAGGGTGAAGTAGAGCTGAAAGCCGATTCCAAGGCCAGCCATCTGCTTTATTGAAGTATTCATAATAGACGCGGAGCCGTGCTGCCAGACGAGCTGAGGGAGAGGGGGGGGTTGGATGGGACGGTGAGGGGAACGCACGGGGTACGAAAGGTGGGGTACGGTACTTGTAGGGGATATACCTGTTTAGCGTAAGCTTTAGCAGCGACACGGCTAGGCTTTGAATGGGTTTCCCCCTCACCCAAACCGCCAGTCGGAGAGGGGACAGAGGACATTTTGTGACTGGTGGAAGATTGGATGGGAAAAGTGCCCGGTGATGAAGCGCGAGGAGTAGAGGAGGGGGGTGGCATAGGTTAGGAGGGCGAAGGGCGAGGGTTGGGAGAGGAGGTGAGAGAGGGGCAACGGTAGGAAAAAAGTTTGACATTGAGGGGGAGGAGGGGGAGGGGGAATGTGGGGTGATTGGGAGGAGTTGCGTGAAGAAAAATAAACAGTTTGTTAAACATTAGCCGAATGTTCCAACGCCCTATCCTACGTGGTAAAGAATGTGTCGCTGAACTGTCTGCGGAGTCTAGTGAAAGTATCACTTCCCTCTGGGGTCGTTACAATTGCAGAGAGAAGGGAGACGTCCGAGGAGGAGAGAAAGCGCATTACTTGGAGTTGCTGGGGGGGGTGGGGGGGATTGGGGGGGGGGAGCGGAGCGGAGGGAAGGGACGAGCAGAAGGGTTTTAGTCAATCAGGCAGATGTGTGTTGGAGGAGGGTAGCGACAAGGAGAATGGCGCGAGAGAAGCGAACTCAGAAAGAGGAGCTCTTCTTTAGTAGCCCAGCCGGTATACTGTCGCCGCTGCACTCCTCCAGCTCTTCTTGAATTGCCTAGTCCGCGGTATACTGCTCCGCTCCAGCCCTCCCCCCAGCCTCCCAATCTCACCTTTCCCGGTTTGTCCACGTCGGCGAATGCTACCTTCGCTACCTCATTCTCGCGAACATGCAGCTCAAAACTATTCGGTTCGCCAGAGGGAGTAGTGGAGAATGTCGCAAGCCGCCCCTTGGGGCCCTCACTCCACCTCAGGTTGCTGAAACTCCCGATACTCTCCAGGATAGCACCAGCACTAACGACCACAAACCGCACATCGCCAAGTTGCTCGCACTCAGTAAAGAGGGTAGAAAGGGGAGAGGACAGGGAGGAGGATGGATTGGCAAGGAGATGGAACGATTGGCGGTGAAAGTGGGAAAATGGGATAAATGCAAACGCAAACGATATTAGGTTGAGGAGGAGGAAGTAATTTAAGATCATTGAAGGATGGGTGATCCAGCGATGACCTCGTTTGGATTTGTGGGAAAAAGTATTTAAATATCAGTTTCAAAGGTTATATTAGCCTAAAGGATGACAACCTTTAACGAATGGTTCGAGATTTGAAAGCCTTTTCGCGGTAATGGATTAAAGATGATTACAATTCAGTTTCTTTCTGAAAGTGTTATTGTCAGGAATATTTGTATTCTTTTGGGTATATAATATAGTGAAAAAATTAATTAGTATGTTATAATTGGAAACTTGCGCATTTTTTGTATTGTAATCGGTATCTTTGAGTATTGTAAATTTATGATAATCTATTATATTTTATTAATTAATCTATATATTAACATCGATCATAGGAAAGAAAATAATATATTATTACATTGTCATTTTTATTTATTATTGATGGACCAAATTTGACGATTAATCATAATATATAATAAAGTACTGATGTGTATTTATTAGTTTTAATGTGTGATTCATATAGTCTAAAAAAGTAATTATATAATTTGTAATTTTAGAACATGCTTAAATCGATTTTTTTGCAAAAATCGTGTCAAAACCTCCTGTCTCTCTCTACACTCTTATCGAACCTTAATATTCTCTTTCCTCTCGCTAACCTAGATTTGACTCTTATCGTTTTAGTAATTTATTGGGGCGTACCGACTTTAGGTAAAAAGTTATAAGCTTTCGCTGTCAACTCACGGTGGGAATGAACATTATGAGTTGATTGATATGTACGACGTTTTCTACGAGCGGTGAAGGATGAGCCGTTGTGCAGGGTGTCCCGCTTCTGCCGGAGGTGGTTGTCGAGGTGATGGATTTCGAGGTTGAGGTGGAGGAGGAGGTGGATGGGCTTAACAGGACGAACAAGATCGAGCAGTTGGCGACGGTGAGGGTGCATCTTGTCGTTAGCGATCGTTCGGTTAGGAAGATTGGGTATTATGGTTTAAGTTGGTGCACGAATTTAGTCAAGGTGATGGCCCCTTTTTTGAAGAGGTAGGACAGGCTGCTTTAAGGGAAGCGTTAAATATTTGCCACGTGACCTTCAGCCCCGACGTTGTCGTTAAGCCAAACGCGTTCTTTGGATGTCTTTCTCTCGAGGTCATTGCAGCTTCTGTTGTGTTTGTGCTTGACACTGGAGATAGGTATGGCATTGGCGATGTAAAGGACGCTACCGTCGCAATCACTAGATTTCTGAAGTAGCGCAACCAGATGGATGACAACAAGGATACTTCAAGACTACGACGTGCATGATAAGGCTTTGTAACACACCAATTACTCGTTCCAGGATGCGTGCAACGACAGATGCTCCGATATGGGCCTTTGCAGCGGGACTGGAGCGCGATTTGGCGAAGCTTATTCTCTCTTTCAAGCTCGGTGTGAAGGTCGGGAAGGGCGACTTGAGGGAGGCAAGAAGGAGAAGTTGTTGAAGGTGGGGTTGGAGTTGAAGGTTTTGAGGATGGAGAATTATGGGTTTGGTAACATGCTGTATTGGCGCGTTGTCGTGGATGATGAAAGGGGGGCTTTCGATGGGGGGATCAGGGAGGCAGTTAGGAGGGGCTTGGTGACGGAGGTGAATCATTGGGATTGGTGGAGTTTGAGCAAGAGGGAGAATGGGGACGTTTATGATGAGAACAGTATCTACGGCGAGCATAACGTTGTGCGGGAGGACGGTTGACGGCGTTGCGGTGCCTGTGGCGGAAGGGTTGTTTGTGGATTTGGGCGAGGAAGAGGAAGACTATTAGGGAATCGGGATAGGGGTTGAAATCGGGTGCGAAAAGCTACGTGTTGTCATGCAAAACGATGTCTATATGTAGTTTAGACGTAGCGACCCATGTAGGGCATTTGAGGCTGTTTAGGTTACCAATTTTTTGTCAACAACCAAATTGCAGACGAATTCTACTACCCATATATCCCACACATCTTACAGTGAAACCTCTGTTTATTGTTGTAACCTACAAATTGTCCTCCAAACACGACCATTACAGTCATTTTCCAACCTAGTGAATCGCAATTTCAGCGATGCTGCATAAATTAACATACTTCCTGTTGGGTATTGCGATCTCTCACGCATTCCATCCCACATTTGCATCTTCACGCGACCCTTCATCTATATATCCCTCTGCCTCCTTGACTTCCATGTCCTCTACAGCTTCATCCCCCGAGGTGGTCAAGGTCCCTTTAGCAGATGGACGTGATTATCCGATCTATATAGGCGCTGACCTTTTGTTGACGCACAGTGACACGTTATCCCAGCATGCATTGGGGAAAAACGTGCTGGTCGTGTCCAACGACAAGATCGCACCAATCTACATGGACAGGGTTGTAGGTAAGGAGGAGGGTTCCTCCCTCTGGCTCTTTGCGTCTGCCGCCCATTGCTCTGTACTAACGAATTTTCGCGCTCGCTTCGCTCCTCTGTCCCTGCAGCAATTTTTGAGAAGGCTGGAAAGGTTGTCGATACAGTCATCCTCCCTGATGGCGAGGAGGTAAGTAGGGCCAGGAGGGGAGAAGCGGCGACTTCTCATCTCGAACGCCATAGCGAAGCGACAGCAGACGCATAGAGAACCTTTTAAATCCTCGCTACGTTCCACCCCGCCGCTAGCTCCTCGCACTAACAACTTTATACTCATCACTTTGCTCCTCGCCCCTTTCCTCCTCGCCCCTTTCCCGCGCTCGCTCATTACAGTACAAGGACCTCCCCACCCTAAACATGATCTTCGACAAGGCCCTCGAAAAGGCCCTCGACCGCAAGTGCACCTTTGTGGCCCTCGGAGGCGGAGTCATTGGGGACATGGTGGGCTTTGCCGCAGCCTCTTACCAGCGTGGTGTGAATTTCATACAGATCCCTACCTCCGTCATGGCCATGGTGGATTCTTCCGTTGGTGGCAAGACCGGGGTAAACCATGCAATGGGGAAGAATATGATCGGCGCGTTCCACCAGCCCCAGTGCGTCTTTGTTGACACCAAAACGCTGGACACACTGCCCGATAGGGAGCTCAAGTCCGGAATCTCAGAGATAATAAAGGTGAGATTGGACGAGGAGCGAGCGTCTATACAACACGCTAACCTCTCCCCCCCACTCAGTACGGCTTGATCCGCGACGCCCCATTCTTCGAGTGGCAGGAGTCAAACATTCCATCACTCCTCTCACGCGATCCCGTGGTTTTCGCGGAGGCCATCAGGAGGAGCTGCGAGAACAAGGCTGAGGTGGTGGCGGAGGATGAGAAGGAGGCGGGGGTCAGGTGAGGCGCGGAGAGGATTGGAGGGGACGCCATCATCATGATCATCATGATCATAATTTCCAGCGCTGAAGCGAAGCGCCAGAAGCAGCACATTGTCCATTCTATATAACTAACCACCTTCCCTTCCCTTGCTCACTTCGTTCGCCCCCCCAGGGCCACCCTCAACCTCGGCCACACCTTCGGTCACGCCGTGGAGAACGGTTCCGGTTACGGCACCTGGCTCCACGGCGAGGCCGTATCAATAGGCACGGCGATGGCAGCCCAGATGTCAGCCAGGATGGGCTGGATAGACGACAAGCTCCTCAAGCGCATATACGACATACTCGAACTCGCGGATTTACCCGTTGAGCTGCCCGTGGACAGTCCCATGACGGCCGAGCTCTTTAACTCGCTAATGTCCGTCGACAAGAAGGTGGCCAACGGCGTGC
>Ga0115006_10002052_pt1 | contig 13028 bp, 7 predicted proteins | sample ArcOceMetagenome_3_FD_88943 | JGI IMG/M metagenome (GOLD analysis project Ga0115006, IMG submission 88943) | Marine eukaryotic phytoplankton communities from Arctic Ocean - Arctic Ocean- Svalbard ARC20M Metagenome | ecosystem: Environmental > Aquatic > Marine > Oceanic | place: Arctic Ocean...
AACAATAAAAACAAACACCGGCCTCCCCCCCATCCCCCCCCCCCCCGGGCCCCCTCTGGTTTCCCCGAAACCACCACGCGTTTTTTTCAAAGTGGTGTGGGGGGGGGGGGGGGGGGGGGGTGCTGATGATGTGAAGCAAGCAGCAATGTTCGTTGATTTTTTCCTCTTTCCTGCGCAGGCACTCAGCATATTTTATCAGTACGACGTACCGGTAGATCTCATGTAAGGGAATATGGTTATATATAGGGTTCAGTAGGTACCGGTACTTGCAAGGAACACCACCATAAGACCACCACCACCACCACCACCACCACCACACATGCATATACAGTAAGCCACTAACTGTTTTGTATCCACTAGCTAGCTTTCCCCTTTCCCCCCGTCCCCCGCCCCTGCGCGCGGTAGCCCCGCCCCGCGCTTTTTCATTATTCGATTGAATTAGATCTTGGCCATCCCATCAGCCATCACCACAATCCAAGAACAGAAGACAACCGACGTACTACTAGTACCACTCGAATATCAAAGAAAAGCAAATATGATGAACGAAGACGCCAAGAAGGAGGAGGCGATGGCCGACGTCGTTGTGGGCGACGAGGAGAGAGCTGATGATCAACCACCGGCAAGCGCGGTGCCAGGAGGTCTCAACGTGACCATCAGTGACATCCAGTTGCCACTCGTCCTGATGCTTTCGTCTTCTACCGTTCAGCTCATTGCCGTTTTGACCTGGAAGGCTACGGAGATCAAGTGGCGCGAGTACGCTATTTCCGTTCCGAGTGTTGCAATGGGTTTATCTGCCATCGGCCTCCTCATGACTCTGAAGGAAGCTCTATACAAAGAGGGCGGAAAATGGCTGAACCAGTTCCTCTTCGTCTGGAACTTTGTCGGTGCCTGCTTTCTAACCTTTTCGTCTCCCTTTGTCTTTACTGGCAATGTAAGTTTGTACAAATCTATGCATTCATGCTTTGTTGGATCCATTCGTTTCACACAATAAATGTTTCGTTGATGTTACATGTAGCTAACTCTAGTTCACTCTTTTGCGATGACCTCCTTCTTGTTTCGTTACTTTTCTTGTAAATTCGTTCAATTCTCTAGGGATACTTTGCCAGTTGGGCGACTGTTGTCACTGCCGCCATGGCTCTCGGATTCACGGCGAGCGCCTTCCAGACCAGTGTGAAGGGACTGGGTGCGCTCATGGGTCTTCTTGCCTCGAGCATCATCGTCATCATTGCTCTGATTGATTGGGTCGGCGGGGGTCTCTTTCGAGGAGAATCCATCTACGCCATGGTTGTCGCTTGTATCACAGTCCTCCTGGTGCTCGTACACATTTACAAGGAGAAGAAGGAAGGCGACGGAGATGGCGGCGGAATGGTCATGTTTGGAGTGCTTGCCTTTTTTGCTGCTCTCTGGGTTGTGATGGCGTGTCTCGTGACCTTTAGGGGACCGTTCATTGCCACCGGAAACGGATATTTTGCCTCGGTAAGTGCTCCTTTCTGTATGAGCATATATATACAATTTGAATGATCGCAAGTTCGAAAGTGCATACGGTACTAAGGATCGTTTTACACTTACTTGCTCAAGTTGATCTATGTTTCGTGAACTCATTCTCATATCTCGCCCGCCTTTTTTTGGACGCACAGTGGGCTGGAGCCGCTTGTGCATGCTTTGCCTGCTTCGCTGCAAAGCGCAACGCCAAGTAGAGTTGCTGACAGTACGATACACTATTCGTTGAAGGGGGGATTGAAAGAGAGAGAGAGGGAGTGTGTGTGTATGAAAGGTAGAGATTATGTAGTTGAAAGACATACCTACTAGTAGGTACATGTACAAACACACATTACAGTATATTTCAGATTTGTGTTTCTGATTCAATGTACCGGTATTTTAAATGTTAAAAGAAAAGCACTTCTATGTTCTGTTATTATGTCCACAAGAGTGTGAGTGAGTGTGTAGGAATTCCTACATGTACATGTACATGTAGATCTACCGTAGATCTAGATCTAGATCTAACCTGATGCAAGTGCGGCTACTTGATATTATCATTTTTGGTAAGATTCTGATTGAGCAGCCCTTCTATTTATATTATTTGTGTCTTGGGAGACGTGACATGAATCTTTCGATGCAAGCAAGGAGCTGGAGTACATGTACCGTCTGTGCGATGACTCTCTGTGTGAACTGATGATGACGACAAAAAAGCAAAAAAGATATGCCGAATCTTTAGGGTTTTTACAATTGTTTTTTTATACATTTTATTTTTCTTTATAAACCTCAGCTGTGGCTGGGAGCTCGCGTCAACCAATATGCGGTGTCAACCTTGACATCAATCCGATCCTAATCACTTCAACAATATCGGCATCATAAATAGATCATCGGCATCAAATCAACCCAACCAAACGTTGATAAGAGGCGTAGGCAGCATAATATCTGCCGCTTCCTCTTTTGTTTGATTCGCATTCCGCTGTATCTACGTTCGAACGCACTTTGTGTTTGTCGATTTCTCTTTCCGCGCTCCGCACGCCACATATCTTTCAACTTCAGCTCCATTAAAAAAAATGGGAACCTGGCCTAACCCACCCGCCGCTAATCCCATTGAGCTCGTGTCGCTCAGCCTGGCCGCTAGTGGCCTTGCTGGCCTCATGGCCTTTTGGCTGCAGCGCAAGGTACGTGTCGCGTCTCTACTTGTGAACAGATGATTGAGGAGGCGTGCCGTGCATGTAGTACATGTAAAGATATGAAAGATATATGCCCGCATAATTGTTTGTGCGCGTGAATCGAATTATTTTCGTTTGTTTGAAATGCTTGATTGGTTGTCACATTGTTCGTTTTTGCTCTCATGTTATCGGCGTAACGTATGGCTACATTGAGAGTGTGGTCGGTGTTTGGGCTCATGTTTGACATGCGTGTCATGAGCTCGGTAGACTGATTTGGTGTTTCTGGTTCAGCATGTGTTTATGAACAAATGGGCGGCGTTTCATTTTTATTAATGTTTATTGCATTTGCTCAGTAATTATGAGCTCGGTACGACCGTAGACTGATTCATATTTTGATGTGCCATCCTTACACCCCTTTTCTCTTTTCATTTCACGCACAATATACTGTACAGCTCAAATCAGCCCCCCGGGGAAGTGATGAGATGAACAAGCTCTCTGATCTCATCGCCTCCGGTGCTCGTTCGTTCCTCAAGACCGAGTATTTCTACTTATCGTTCTTCGTTGCCGTCTTCTTCGTCTTCCTGGTGGCACTCTACTCGGCAGACCCACCCACGGCCGCCAACGATCGACTCGATGGCATCCGCATGGGCGGGTGCTTCCTCGCTGGTGCCGGTCTCTCCGCCCTCGCGGGTTGGGGAGGCATGGCTGTGGCTACCGATGCCAACGTTCGCACCACGCAGGCCGCCGACAAGGAGGGCCTCGCCAAGGCTCTGCGCGTCGCATTCACCGGCGGCGCGGTCATGGGATTTACCGTCGTTGGCCTCGGTCTATTCGGTCTATCTCTATTTTTCTACCTCATGACCATCAACCGTGACGAAGACGAGAGACTTGCCCTGGTCTATGCCATCGATTCCCTCACTGGTTTCGGTTTTGGTGCCAGTTCCATCGCCCTCTTTGCTCGTGTCGCTGGTGGCATTTACACCAAGGCCGCAGATGTCGGGGCCGATCTCGTAGGCAAGATTGAGATGGATATTCCTGAGGATGACCCTCGTAACCCCGCTGTGATTGCTGACAATGTTGGTGACAATGTGAGTAAAATGAGTTAAGAGAGCGGCACATGTTGGCTACTAGGCCTACATATTGGTCTTTGAATCATCGCTCGAACTCGTCCGATATTCTTGCTCACGTAACCTTTTTTGCCAACAAATCCGTTTCCTTTTCTGTCTCGCCAGGTTGGTGACGTCGCCGGCATGGGCGCCGATCTCTTTGAGTCCTTCGTTGGTTCTATCATTGCTGCCGCCGCCCTTGCTAATGGCGATCCTACCCTTACGATGCTTCCCTTTTGGGTTGCCGGAGCCGGTATTTTTGCTTCCGTCGCTGGCTACTTTGCCGTTGGAACCAAGGATGGGGCCTCGCAGCATCAGCTCCTATTTGCTCTTCACAAGGGCACCATCGTCTCGGGCATCCTTGTCCTAGCGTTTGTTGCCATTATCATTTCGCAGAGCTTTTCTGATGGGTCCACCATCCTCTTCGGTGCGGATGAAGATGGCATGCCAATCCCTGTCACAGATACTGAGAAACTCGGCTGGAAAATTTTCTCCTGTGTTGTCATTGGACTCTTTGCTGGAATTCTCATCGGCCAAGCCACGGAGTACTTCACCTCTTACAGCTATTGGCCCACCAGATCGATTACAGAAGCTGGCGTCACGTGAGTCAATCTGCATGTATGTGTGTTTTGCATTGAATCAATCCGAGAAAGAACAGTTTTGTGTCAGTTGGTTGCATTCACATGTACCTAAGGTACCTGACGCATAATCTCTCTCACGTTACTTTCTCATTTCGGTTGCAGTGGTCCCGCCACTGTCATTATCCAGGGAATCGGAATTGGCATGATTTCTTGTGTTCCCCCTGTCATCATTCTTGTAGCCACCATCTTTGGTTGCAACGCCCTCGCTGGCGGATATGGAATTGCTTTGTCGGCCGTTGGTATGCTTTCGACTCTCGGGGTTACCCTTGCTACTGACGCCTACGGTCCCATCGCGGACAACGGTAAGTTTGTGGTGGCGAGAGTGATAAAATTGGATGCTGTTCCATTTTGACGATTGATTTCTAATCTCCAGTCTCTCCCTCATCTCGTCTTACGTGTAGCCGGAGGAATCGCAGAGATGGCCGAGCTCGAAGAGCGCGTCCGCGAGACTACCGATGCCCTTGATGCCCTCGGCAATACTACCGCAGCCACTGGAAAGGGATTCGCCATCGGTTCCGCTGTGCTTACCAGCCTGAGTCTGTTGACCGCCTTCAAGGTAAAGGCCGAGGTGGAGGTAGTCGACATTACTGATCCTGTTGTCCTCGCGTCTGTCCTCTTCGGTGCCATGCTTCCCTTCCTCTTTGCGGCCCTTACCATGCTTTCGGTTCAGAAGGCGGCTGGTGCCATTATCATCGAGGTCCGTCGCCAGTTTGCCACCATCGAGGGACTCCGCGAGGGAACCGCCGAAGCAGATTCGGACAAGTGCGTTGCCATCTCTACTCAGTGTTCGGTCGAAGAGATGATTCTTCCCGGTGTCTACGCCGTCATGGCTCCCTTCGTTGTTGGTATTCTCATTGGTCCCAAGGCCCTCACCGGCATGCTCGGTGGCGCTATCGCCTCCGGCATGATGCTTGCCATCATGATGGCCAACGCCGGCGGTGCCTGGGATAACTCCAAGAAGTACATCGAAATCGAGGGAGCGTGCGGTGGCAAGGGCACCGACACTCACAAGGCGTGCGTGGTTGGCGACACTGTTGGAGATCCTTTCAAGGACACCTCCGGACCTGCCCTCAATATTCTCATCAAGCTGATGAGCATGATTTCCCTGGTCATTGCTCCCATTATGGCCGGCTGGGGCGACTGGGAGATGTGGTACTACGGTTTAATTCCCATTGCGATCTGTGTTATTGCCACCATCTTCGTCTGGAAGTGTTACTGGAGCGATACCCAGGATATCTCCGCTCCCATTGACACCACGACTGTCAAGGGTGAGGAAGTGGACGAAGAAGCAGCCAAGGCCAAAGAGTAGGAAGGTCGCTACACGAATTGTGCTTGGTGGGATTGTTACGACGCGTCGAGAGTCGGTTCCGACTTACTTAAAAAGACACTCTACTTTTGGATGGACCTGGAATAAGCGAAATGCTTACCGGTAATTATATGTGCTTCATTCAGGTCTCCATCTACATGTACGTACCGGTACGTACCTAGGTATTCTTTAGAGTAGAGTAGCTACTAGCTAGCTCTAGCCTGAGTACCGTAGTAGGAATTCCTACTACGTAGCTCTAGAGTAGTACAGCTATAAACTTGTAGAGAAGTAATTTATTTGTGTTGATTGATTGTGGCTGCATGAATCTAACAAGCATATTTTAAACTACATGTACGTACGTAGAGTCTACGTCGCTACCGTAGCTAGAGCTGAGTGGGGAAGGGAGCAAGATGACACATAGACTCTAGATCTACATGTAGTATCTGCTGAGACGACAGGTCCATGCATGCATGGTACATGTATTGTATTGAAGCAATCCCTTTTTAATCGTTATCAATATCAATCCATTCCCAATGATTTCATGTACATGTAGAAATTTCTATGTAAGAAAATAAATGATAAGTCGCAAAATCCACCAACCCACGGCAGTAAGGACAAACGTTATCTAATCAAGCAGTAAATTAGAAACGCGAGGTACCGTGGTATTTCTGCAAATTCAACATATGAAGTCACGCATTAAACTTCAAACAGTAATTGAATTCGCTCCTCGTCCCAAGCAGGTGGTGTTTTTGTATCTTTCGCCAAACCTCTTTCCAGGCAAGTGCCGATTGATATTTCACACTGGTAATGATCGTTTGTGGATGCTTTTCTCTCGTTCTTCTTTGATTGTATAATATAAAAATTCTGTGATACGATGGCGACGGTGCCTCTCGCGCTCTTCTGGTCCAATTGAGGTGACGGTGGAAGTATTATGCATTCCAATCGTTTTGCTCGTGGTGGCTTTGTTGCTGCTGTCCTCCAAGATAGCCTCCAATTAGACTCTGAAGACTAGCGCCGGCATTGGAACCACTGTCTGCGGGGGGCTGCTGAGTTCCCTGCAAGCTGCCTCCGCTCGAGACTCCGGTACCCCAGCCGGAGAGACCACTAGCTCCCCACGAGGTACCTCCTCCCATACCACCAATTACATCGGCACCACCTCCAGTGCCAGTGCCCATCGAACCGAAGATATCATCAATAATATCACGCTCGGAAGAGACAGCTGGCGGGCCAGCGCCAGCGCCAGCTAGGGCGACCCCAAGGGCGTCGTGTTGCTGACCTGTCAGTTGCTGTTGCTGCTGGATGGGAATAGAGCCACCAGATAAAAGCGCCGACCCACTCAGACCGCCAAACATGGAGCCTTGGGCTGCGTTAGCTGCTCCTCCCACAGTCGACGACGCATGGTAGCTAGAGCTGAGACTTGGTACTTCGGAGGACGACGGTTTGCCACGAGCTTGGAAGGCTGGAGCGTTGGCAGAGAACTCAGGAGCGGCCGCATTTGCCATCAATCCCAAGCCACTACCGCCACTTACTCCAACGTTCGCACCCGCGGCGGCTGTAGTGACGGCAGTAGAATTAAAACCGAGGGATCCCTGAGATGGAACTCCACCGCCGATACCACCATGTAGGCTATTCCTCGCTGCCTGCTCTCGAAGAAGATGCTGCTGTTGTTCTAACAAGATCTGTTGTTGCTGAAGCTTCTGTTGAGCGGCTTGGAGCTGAAGCTGGGTCATTGACTGCTGAATCGAAGCGATACCACCATCAAGGCCGGCTGATGGATGCCGATCAAGTTGAGATTGAGGAGGAGGGCGGTCTTGGTGTTGGATGGCGCCGTTGGCATTGGCGTAAGATGGAATATCTGTGCCAGCTGTGGCCGAACGGGCAACGTGCTGAGGAAACAGAGGAGTTTTGGTGGTGGGTACACCAGGCGGAGGAGTATCGGCGGCAAGGAAGCTCGCCGCTTGTGGTTGCGACGCAGCTATGCGCTGCCTAGCGGCCAGCTGCTGTTGCTGGGCGAGCAGAGCAGCCATTGCCTGAGCTTGAGCCTGGGCCTGGATCTTAGCAGCAAGCTCGGCGGCAGCACCGTCGATCGCCATCTCCTTTTGCTTTTGATCTCCCTCGACAGCGTGAGGGTAATTCAGCACATCGCGCACCATCCTCACGGCACTCTTTACAGCAGCCTCATCTGAACTACTAACGACAATCTTCCGGGGAGACACTGTCTGGTCGATATCGACACGAGCGCCAGTGGCATCTTGTATGTGCTTCACAGTCCATCCTCGTCGGCCAATGAGGAGGGGCACGAAACGAGGTTCACAGGTGAGGGAATGGCTGTGGACACCACTCTTGCTCGTGGACGTCGATATCGTTTGGACTGCTGACGTAGACACTTGGACGGAAGTCGTAGCGGTTCTGATTGGAGGAATTGCAACGGACGCGGGAGGAACGGGCACAGCGGCAGGCGCTGGTACAGGAACGGGAGCACCAGCCGCTGCTGCCTTGGCGAATGAGGTAGGAGGAGCCGCCAGGGTAATGGGAGCGACCGGGGTTGCAGCCGTTGGCGCGGGTGCAGCGGGGGTCGAAGCTTTCACAGGAAAAGACGATGCACCACTCTTCGCAGGCGCGGAGGGCGATGAAGTTTGCAGTCCACTGCCGCCACCGACCGGAGCCTTAGCAACTAAATCCTTCATGGATCGAACGGCGCTATCGACGCTCTTCCTGGGACCGCTGATAAAGACGACACGTGCCTCCTTCGGTCCCATGGAATCCTGATCGATCCAGATCTTGGCTCCCGAATCCTCCATCAGATCGCGTATCCTGGTCCCCCCGCGCCCTATCACCCAACCAACGACGAGGGGGGACATATGTAAGACCGTCTCGGTTCGGGGAGTTGAGTGGTCTGTCACCTTGCCAGACTCATCCTTAACAGTTCGGTGAGTCTGTGAAACAAGCTTCAGAAGCGGTTCTGGGGGACGATATTGGTCACCCTCAGTGGCATCGGGTGAATCGCCGACAACGGCAAAAGAGCCTGGCTCGTCCTTCTTGGCCTTGGATTTGCCCTTTGACGTTGGCTTGTTCTCGACCCATTCCTGCTCCTTCTTCTTGGGCGGCGACGGCGCAAAGGAAGGCGCGCTGTAACTCGGGCCAAGCTCTTCTTTGAGCTTCTTCAGTGCCTTCTTTGCATTCTTCCGAATAGCGGCTTTTCCGGGGACACCCTTGAGGCTCTCCATCAATGCCTCGATGGCAGCTACATCACGAGTTTGCACAAACTCGGTCAGAAGGGAGAGATCGTCGGCATCGTCATCTTTGACCGGTCCGGAGGCAGTACTCTTGGATGCCTGCTCCTTAGACTTCAGGACGGGCGAAGATTGATTCGATGTCGCGGGAGTTGATGTCTTAGAATGGCCGGCTGAATCGACCGGAGTAGAGGACAAAGGTTTACCCCCGGAGCTCTTCTTGACGGGCTTAGATCCGCTAACAGCACCGCCGACAAGCATCAAAAGATCGTCCTCGTCGGATGACGCGTCCGAGGCTTCGTCGTCGGACACGGCCATTCCCTTCTTTGGCGATGGGGGCGGTAGCGAAGGCTCGGGAGCACTGCTTTTGCCTTTCTTCTTCTTTTTCCTCTTTTTGCTCATCCCGCCCTCCGAAGCTGCTGCCTCCGCCTCTTCCTCGGTGGCCTTGGCTTCGGCGGCCGCTTTTTCTGCACGCTCGCGCTCACGATCTTTCTTCTTTTTCTTCTTGGCCTTCTTACCCGCACCGGCAGCCGCCTTGGCATCATCAAGATCAAGCTCAGCTAGGAGCGCAGCGGCAGCCGCGTCGGCTTCCTCCTCGGTCTTGGCAGCAAACTGATCGGAAAGAGACGCCATTATAGCACTGCTCCGGCGATTGGCTGCACCACTTGCGGAGATATCGTCGTTGGAAATATCGTCGCCGCCAAAGTCGTGAGATCCATGACCACTTCGTCGGTTGGACTTGTCGCCAGCGGCAGCAGCCGCCGCGGCGGCCTGAAGGACGGCGCCAACATCACCGGCGAGAGCATCTGGACCGAAATCATCATGACCTCCGCCCTTTCCTACCTTGCCTTTGCCACAGCCATGTAGGTTCGTCATACCCGCAGCACGAGCGAGGGCAGCAGCGGCTGCAGCCTTGCCGCTCTTGCTTTTGCCATCGAAGTCGTCTTCAAGTGCCGGTAGGTCCTTGTCGCCAGATTTTGATGGTCCGAGGCTAGCACCGCTCTGCTTGAAGGCCTTGTAGATAGACTTAAGACGGAGGTGAACGAGCTGATCGACTCTCTTTGAGGGACGGTGGCCACAACGAACGCAGGGGTCCTTGGTACCAGATGCTAGACAGACGAGGCAATAAGACATACGGCAGGTATCGCATTCGACGGCGAACTTAGCATCGCGGGAGCAAAGAACAATGCCACATCTGCATTGAAGAGAAGTCAGAGAGAGAGGATAGGGATATGAAAAAGTGAAAATAGGTGTGTGAGTGTCCGCGCGCGGGGATGACATATATATAGCGAGCACATAGGGCATGCTTCACGTACCTTCCACAGGCAGTCGCGCAATCCTCACAAAGACCGCAACCACAGAATTTGCAGCTCATCAAAGTCGAACAACCCCCGCAGACAACCTCAGAGCAGTCCTCGCATTGGTCCATTTCATCGCAGCCGCGACAGTAGAAAGCATCGCATCGGTCGCAGACGCGAATCTCGTGATTGGCTTGGTACTCGTGGCACCAATGACAAGCCGTGCATATATAGGAGTGGCAATCATCGCACGAAACCTGAACGGCACGAGGACGCTTGGAAGAGTCGAGCGCAGTCGGGTCGGATAGATCCAGTGCATCCTCGACGAGCTCATCGACGTCAACATCATTGGGCGATTTGGTCTTGATCTGCTTGGACTTCGTCCGAGGGCGCGAGCAGTGAAGACAAACGCCGACAACACCATCGCTATCCACTTCTTCGTCGTCCATACCACCGTCTTCGCGATCAATATTAATGACTCCATCGTCTAAAACAGCATCGGCGTCGATACCGCCATCAGTACTGCAAATGGCCGAAGTTTTCACAGCGGTGGTAGCCACCTTGTTCTTCTTCAGAATACTCTTGGGCTGTCCAGACGCTGACATTTGTGACTTCGCTCGATCGGTGTGTTGAACATCGGCATCAACAGCCAACTTATCGTTGACGTCGGGCGCAGAGTCGGCGGCAGCATCGGGGGCAGGTGACTTGAGGGGGGCAGATAATGCCAGATGGGTCTTACCACCGGCAACGGTCTTAGTCACCTTCCAGCCGCCAGTCGCGTCTCTCTTCTCCCCGTGACACGGTGGCGAAGGTGGGTCGACTTTCGCCTTCGCCTTCGCATCGGAAGGGGTGGGTTCGTCTTCCTCATCGTCGTCGCCACCAGGACTAGCAACAGCTTGGTCAACCATCTCCTTCAGCGCGTCGTTGGTGAGAGGCTTTCCAAATCGGGATTTATCCATTTCGCTCTTCAACGATTTGGAGAGGGCCGAGTTGGCATCCATAATTCCCCCGTCAGACTTGACAGTGCCCTCGAGTGCGGTCTCATCCTGCACATCGCCGAGACCGGCGGCCTTCTTGATTCCACGGAGAGCATTCGCGAGGCCCGCCTGAAAGCTGGACGACACTCCTGCCGTGGGCGAGGACGGATCAGTCGGTGCTGGCGAGCCCGCCGTAGCCGCAGATGCAGCCTCAATTGCCCTTTCGGCATCCTCATTGAAAATATGCTCATTCGAGATGACGGTTTCATCCGCAACAGATGCAGAGGATTCGGCGTTAGACGAGGCCTGGGCCAATGAGCTATCACCCCCTCCAGTTTTACCTCCGCCGCCCCCTCCTTTATTTTTCTTTTTCCGGGCCATGATAGGGAAACTGAGGCAATATATAAACCAGTGTAACCTTGAAACTGCTCGGTTACCGGATGTATTCTTTCAGGCCTCACCCTCTACTACGTAGCTCAACTCGAGAAGTACCACGTTTCTCCAGTCCACTACCTCGACAAGAGAGCACTCTGATATCGATACCATAACATCGCGAAAGGTAAATTGTTCGACATGACAATAGAAGGGACGAGAGAAACTGATTAGATGAGCGTTGCATACAAGCTAACAACGCATTACATACATCGACCAACACGACGACGACAGCAATGCAGCATTCCTCTGCAGGAGCATTCCACTGCAGGGCAGCAGGCAGCGAAGGCAAGGGGCCCCGCCCCGCGCCCGCCATGGGCTCCACTCGAATTTACGGGACCAACCAGAGAAATTTCCAACATGTGATATGCCGCTTTCGAAAGAGCAATGGCAAGTCCGATGCCATCCGCTCAATAACATTGGCACACCGCTCTCCAATACAGCTTTTGGCCTCCCCGGCAGCACCGAGCGCTGGCAGACGGCCCGTATTCTTCCTGACCATGCGGACAACGGCCAGACGAACTTGTTCAGTCCAGACCCGCCCCCACCGTCCCGTCCTCCCTCCTTCCGCTGCCACACGTCCCCTCATCACCAATTTTGCCCTCCTTACGGAGGTGTTGGGGCTGAAGAGAACGGTCGATGTCGCCAACGCATCGGACCTTCGGGGTTTTCAGCGCATCACTTCACTCACCTCGGAAGCCTGAAGGCTCAGAACACAAAATGATGTGATTTTTTTTTGCATTTGCTATTTTTTCACCGCACCGAGCAGGCAGGCCACGGTCGAACGGAAGGGGGAAGTCGAGAAGGCGCGCTCACAACAGGTTATGGGCTCACATGTGGGCTATCGCATCGATATATCTGACACATATCTTCGAATTTCGATCAAATCGCACGATCCAACAACAAACCCATCGAAAGGACGTATTGTGTGAAGCTTATTTTCCCCACAAAACAAACCATTGAACACCATTTGAACCCATGATGAACATTTTTGATTCCCTTGGCGGCGGTGGATTCTACGACGACGACTATGGATTCTCCCCCTTCCATCCCTCTCCTTCGCATTCGTGCTCCCAGCGACGGCAGCGGCAGCAGGCCATCGAGGCCGAACGACGTCGCAGGGCGGCGGCGGAAGAGGAGGAACGACGACGACAGTTGATGCACCGGCAGGCCCTGTTGGATAGGCAGCGCCGTGCGGAGGATTACGAGAGGCAAAGGCGACTTGCCGAACAACGCGAGCAGGAGGAGCGGCTCAGGCGCGAGCAGATTTTACGTGCCAGGGCCAAGGCCGAGGCCCAGCGACGAGCCAAGCTAGCAGAGGCTGAACGCCAGAGGCTCAGAGAGAAGAAGGCGCAGCCTAGAACTGCAATAGTGCGTGGTCCAGATGGTT
>Ga0115006_10002054_pt1 | contig 13026 bp, 6 predicted proteins | sample ArcOceMetagenome_3_FD_88943 | JGI IMG/M metagenome (GOLD analysis project Ga0115006, IMG submission 88943) | Marine eukaryotic phytoplankton communities from Arctic Ocean - Arctic Ocean- Svalbard ARC20M Metagenome | ecosystem: Environmental > Aquatic > Marine > Oceanic | place: Arctic Ocean...
CAGGATTTTTCGCGTCCGACCGGATGACGGCACAGACGGATTTCAGCCGCGCAATCCGTAACCACAGCGCTTCGCGACGAGGTCTCGTGCGGGTTTGATCGCGGGCGAATCCTCGGTGAGGGCCTCTCGGGTACCCGGTCGGCGCCGGTCATCGTCGGCGATCGAAGACTGCGTCGCCGCACCGCACCGCGCGGGTCATCCTCGAATCCGCCAATCCCCTAACAACTGGGAAAGCTCCAATAATGTCCACTGTCAAGCGGAAGACGGGCAAGAAGAAGCCCGCGAGCGGGAGGGCATCGCCATCGGATGACGACGACAACTGGTTCTTCACGGTGTACAAGTCCCCTTCGGGTCTGACGGGCCAGGTCTTATACGATGAGCCGCTTCCCGAGCCTGAAGGTGAGCGCGTGCCCACGTGACCGACTCCCGCGCCCTCCTTCCCAAAATCAATCGGCAGCCGCCCCGCCCCCGCCTTCGTATCCTTCGCTCACCGCGCGATCCCCTTGAACACTCCAGGCGGATTCTACGATGCCAAGAAGGACCAAACCTTCCGCGAAATCGTGAAAAACTCGCCCAAGTCGTACGCGGCTTCGTTCAAGACGAACCAGAAGCGGATCGACCTCCCGACGGAAAAGAAGGGAAGCACCGACGTGCTCTACAACCCACGGAACGGCACGTTCACCGAAATATTGGCGAAGAAGGGCAGCGCCTCGGCGATGAAGTCGAACGTCAAGAGACAGGCGTTCACGGACACCAAGTTCAAGCAGGGTAACGGACCGGACCGCTTCTACGACGTCCACCGCGGGACGATGGCGGAGGACACGAAGAAGTCGCCGCGGGGATACTCAGCCGCGTTCAAGACGACGCAGAAACGCATAGACGATAGCCGAGATAGGTTCAAGCTGGGCAGCGTGGACATCATGTACGATGCGAAGGATCCGAGGTACGTGACGCCCGCCTACAAGACGAGGCCGCAGGTGGCGGCTTTTGGGTCGTCGGTGCCGCGGACGAAGAAGCGACGGGAACCGAAGGTGAGCAAGGATGGCGGGTCAAGGAGGGGCTCGCGGGCGGGGTCGAGCGTGGGTACAAACACGCCGAAGAGCGCGGGGGACGTGACGCCAAAGAGCGCGGGGGGTAAGACGCCGAAAAGTGTTGGGGATGAAACACTGTGGAAGACGCGGAGCAGCTTGATGTCGAAGATGTCGGGTTGGTCAGAAGAGCCGGCGATGCCAGACACGCCGGATCAATAGATCTGAATATGATGTCATTTCACAATTCAAAAGATAGAACGCTCTCAACGCCGCCGTTGATCACGTAAATTTTCACATCGCGAGAGCCCGCAGCGTCTCCGCCTCGACGACGCTGAGCTGCGCCCTGAAAGCCTCCGCCATCCTCGTCACCGCCGCCGCCGCGTTCTTCTTCACCGCCGCCATCTCGGCGCGAAGAGCCTCGTTCTCCTGCCGAAGCGACCCGCCGTCGCCATCCTGCGGGTCCCTCGCACCCTGCGCAGACTCAACCTCGCGTCGTGCGGCATCGAGATCGCTCTTGGTCATCGCGAGTTCCGCGCGGAGCAGAGTCATCTGTCGCTCCAGGATGGCGACAGCCTCGGACTCGGGCGGACCAGACGGACCGACGCTCTCACACCCGGCGTTGGTGGTCGCCGCGGTGTTCATCGGCATCTCGGGAGTAGCCTCGAAGACGACGGCTTGGTTCGCCGTGAAGACGACGGACTTGGCGGGAGTCATCGCGTTGGCCTTCATGTTGACGGTGGCCGGAGACTTTTCGTCCTCCGCGCCGGGCGAGTTGAAGAGGGCGTTGCCGTACTCCTTCACCGCGCTCTTCGGGGGCTCGATGGACTTGCCAAAGGATAGGCGCCTGTCCTCGGCCGCGGTCTGCTTCTCGGGGGTCTCCTTGAGCGTCGTCGCCTTCTTGGACTTGTCGACCACCTTGGCGAGGCTCGACGCCGTCTCCGCCTCGGTGACACTCTTCCGTCTGGTGCCCATGCCCCGCGTGGGTCCGTTCGCAGCCACATTCACGGCGGTGTTCTTCGCCGCGGAACGGCACGCGCCCTCGTTGTTGGCGGCCGTGCCGAACCTGCTCGTCTTGAGGATTGACTTTGCCGGCGGTGTCTGCATCTGCGTGGCGAGCTTGGCGTAGTATCCCTGCCCGCCCCACGAGTCGCTCAGCTGCTCCCTGAGGGATTTCTGGTTGGCGGCGTCATCCTTGCCGTTATCCTCCTCGAGCGGCAGCACGGCGTCGGCCATCGCCATGAGGTCCCTTACCCGCTGCTGAACGTCCTCGACGGTCGTTCGGACCTTTGGCGCCTCGAACTTACCCGGCGGCTTGGCACCCTGGGCGTCCTCAGTCTCGGATGAGCCGCGGCGTTTGCGAAGCTCATCGCCGGGGGTGCCGCACGCGCCCCGTTGCACGTTGTCCCAGTCGGTAAACTCGCCGAACCTTTGCGCTTGTGCCGCTTTGTTGGCCCGGCGCGACCTTCTCGGACCCTTACGGCTGGTACCCGGGGTCTTGGCCGGTAGGATGCCGCCGTTGAGAGCGGCGAGCATGGCGAGCTCCTTGGCCATCGTCCCGCGGTGCGACTTGTCCGCGGAATCGACGGAGGGTTCAGCGTCATCGTGTGCGTCTTGTTCCTCGTGTGCGTCTTCGTCCTCGTCATCATCGGCCTCGTCGTCGGCGTGTTCCTCCTCTTCGATATGGCTCGGCAGCGCGTTCGCGGTTGAGGGCGCAATTGAGGGGATCAACACGGTGGCCTCTTCGTCGAGCCCCACCCGCTGTGCGTCCCCCTCTTCCTCCTTCGCCTCGGGAATTTCCATCCTGACGGTGGAAACGGATGCGTGAGGAGTCACGGGATGAATCGCCTCGGTCCCCGCCTTGGCCCCGGCCGCCTCGCCCTCGATTGACGGTTCGAGGTGGGCGACGATGGAGGTCTGCTTCATCGCGGGCGCGGACTGCTTCGCAGCCTTGGCGGGTTGACCGCCGAGCGTCCTCTTGCCGCCCTTCGACGCCTTCGCTCCGACCTTGACGTCCCCGGCGCCCGCCAGGCTCTGCCTGGCCTTCTTTCCCATCTTGGACTGCGCCACCGGCGGGGCGTGCGTCAGTCCCGGAATGTTAAAGCCGCTGATGGCCTTCTTCCCGGAGGTCCTAACATCCCCGGAGGAGGATGCGTTCGATACATCGTTAAGCGGCATTGCCGGTGTCAGATACCTCTCGCGTCGATATCCGGTGCCTTGGACGAGTTTCCGTCCGTGCGTCCGCGCCCCGCGCGTCGCTTGTCTGACGACGTGAGATTTGGATGTTCCCCCCCAAAAAACTCGTAGCACGACCGTTACGCGAAAATTTATTCGGCAAATTGACCCCCAAAAAACTCAAGAAAAAAAAAACAAATAGCTCGCAGCGCGTATCTGAAAAAGGGTGTTGCGAACTCTTTGCCAAAAGGCCGCGGATGCGCACACTCGACGGCGCGGGATGAGCACGTCGGACGAGGAACGGAGCCTGAGCGGCGGCTCGTCCGTTTCCGGGCGAAGCTACGGCTCGGTGCCCGCGGCGGATATCAGCCTGGGCGTCGATGACACGCCCGGGCGCGGGGATGGCGGCACGGCGATGACGCCCATAACCGCCGAGGATGAGCGGCACGCGCGGCGCCTTCGTAAGAGGCTCGCGCTCGACGGCGGCGCCGAGACCGCATCCGGCGCGGTCCCGACGTTCGTCAAGCTGGATTCGCCGGATGAGGTCGCGGTCATCGTGCCCCACGGCCTCCACTTCAACGACGTCGAGCACATCGACTACACCGCGCTCGCCGATCGAGACGCGGGCCTCGCGGTGCAGTCGTCGTCCGCGGACACGCAAGCGGCGGAGTCGCCGATGCACGCGGGCAGCCCCACGCGGTTGAACAAGAGCTCGCTGCTGGGTGCGGTGGTGGGTAACAAAGGTAAAAAGGACGCGGGCGCGCGGAACGAGGGCGACCGCCGGGGCGGGACGTCGAACAGGGCGCACCCCGCGGTGCTCTGGTTCGCCATCATGCTCACCGGCCTGGGCACAGGACTGGTCAGCGTGGTGCTCACCAACATTTCGGTCGGATTCGGTAACACCAGGCTCCAGCAAGCTAACGAGCTGCTGGAACTCAACCGCCCGCTCGCGGCGGGTGCGGTGTGGGTGTTGGTCTCGGCGGCGTTTACGTTTGTCGCCGCGGCCATCACGGTGTACTACGCCCCGCAGGCGGCGGCGACGGGAATCCCGGAGACCAAGGCGTTCCTCAACGGGTGCGACGTGAGGGGCGCGTTCTCGCTTCAGACGTTCTGCGTGAAGAGTATCGGCGTGTGCATGGTCATCGCGGCGGGTGCGCCCGTCGGTCTCGAGGGGCCCATGATCCACATAGGCGCGATGGTGGCTTCGTACGTGACGCTCGCGCTGGAACACGTGGGACTGTTACGGGGCAGCAGCAGGTCTCACCTCCTGACGCACCTGGTGACGTGCGGGGTGAGCAGTGGGATCAGCGCCGCTTTTAACTCGCCCATAGGCGGTGTGCTCTTCGTCCTCGAGGATCTCGCCGCCAGGTGGCTGGTGGACGGGCAGCTCATCCTGCAGTGCTTCGTGTCTTCGTTCTTCTCGCAGCTGGTCGTCGCCGGGGCGCACATCACGTCGCTGCTCGTGCAGACGGTACGAAGCGGCGACAGGGGCGAGTTCCAGGCGACTAACCTGGTGAAGACCAGCCAAGGAGCCGGCGAGGTGACCGGCGCGTGGTACGTGGCGGACGTGGGATTGTGCGTGCTGCTCGGCGTCGGCATCGGAGCGCTTCTCAGCTTCTCCACGGCGGCGGCTACGACCATCGTCCGTGTCAAGCGGTCGGTGGTGCTTTCCATGACCCAGACGTACGATAAGAGGAAAGGGGGGCGGAAGAACAGGGCGCCGAGCAGGATCAGCGAGGTGGTCGCCGCGGTTTTCCCCGTGGTGTTTGTCTCCGTCATCGCGTTCGTTGCGCCGCTCCTCTTCTCTTGCAAGGTTCGACAGGACCACGTGGAGGGTAAGTCGTCGGCGGACATGCCGCTCGGTATCGGGCACCAGGTGGACCACAGGATGTTCGTGCGATTCACGTGCCAGCAAGGTCAGTACAACGACCTCGCCTCCCTCCTGTTGCCGTCGCTGTCTGGGAGCTACCACAGCACCCTGACGCACCTCTACAGTCGAGACGCGGATGAAGGGGCGTACTCTGACGCTTCGCTGGTGGTCCTCGCGGCGTGCTACTACATCTTCCCCTTGTTCATCATCGGTTGCTCGTTCCCGTTTGGGCTTTTCGTGCCCAACATGGTGTTCGGGTCCGCGGCGGGGCACCTGTTTGGACGGATGGTGAACCGAGCTCCGTGGCTGGTTGGCACCCGGGTGGCTCACCCGACGGTGTACGCGGTGCTCGGCGCGGGGGCGGCTCTCGGCGGGTGGACCCGCATGGCGATCGCCATCTCCGCCATCATGCTCGAGCAGACGGGTAACACCGACTCTCTCATCCTCATGATGGTGGCGGTGCTGTCCTCGAGGCTGGTCGGCGCGGTGCTCACCCCGAACTCGTTCACCGACGAGGTCATCAAGCAGAAGAACTACGAGGTTCTCGAGCCCAGAGAACCGAAGATCATGTCCACACTCTCCGCCGGAGCCGTGTGCGCCAGGGATGTGGTATGTCTCAGGCCCGTAGAGGACGTCGCCACGATCGTCCGGGTGCTCATGCACACCACCCACACCGCGTTCCCTGTGTGTCAACCCGCCAACGGTTCGTCAAACGACAAGTTTTACGATCCCGAGCGAAGGGCGTCGAACCAGGATCCGGTTTGGCGTGTTGAGACGGGGTCGCACGAGCCCGAGCCCGAGCTACTTGGACTGGTCACCAGAGCCACCCTGCTCGACTTGCTCGAGGAGATGGTCAACAGCAGGAGGAGCTCGGAACGCTCGGCGCCCCACCTCAGGGTTCCCGCGTCTGTCATGGATCAGCACGTCAACTTTTTGGGCACGGGGATGATGATCGGAGCGGATGAGCTCGGGACCGTCCCGGCGCACGTCCCGGCGTCCAGGGTGTACAGGATGTTTTCACTCATGGGTGTACGTCGGGTAATCGTGGTTCAGAGCGGCGGGGGTAACAGGCTCGGCGGGGTGATCACTCGCAGGGATTTGCTCGACGCGATTGAGGAGGAGGAGGACCTCGGCGACGGCGGCGCCGAGCGAGAGATGCGGCGGAGGCGTGCGAGGGGAGGCGGAAGCGGACCGAGGCAACGACGTCGTCCGGCTGGAGATGGTGCGCAAGGTGGCGGACTTTTGACGACCAGGCCGCGGGCGTCGTGGGCATCCGGATGGGAAGACTCGCGTACGGGAAGGAGCCTCCCTGCCACTGTAGAACATTAGAATCGAAATGAGATTGCGACTCGTAGGTCGAATGAGATGTACGTCTAATCCCTAAACTATCTCTTCGTGCTCGTCGTCGCCACCGAGTCCGCCTGCGTGTACGTGTCGTCTTCCTTTGTCGCCAGCGTCTCGTCGTCGCTGTAGTCGTCTGCGCCGTAGGAGGAGTATCCCGAAGATGACGCATCGGACTTGTCAAGCGCGTCTGCGATGAGATACTCGTCAGCCTCGTCCACGTCGCTGTCCTCATCCTCCTGCTCTGCTGCTCCATCCTCGCTGGCCTTAAGACCGGGGCTTCCGGTTGACATCCTCGACGGAGCCCTGCTGTCGGAAGCCTCGCTACCTTCCTCGGCCATCGTGGCGAGTCTACCCCCGGATGCGCGGCGCCTGAACGGGCGCGATGCGGTCGCGTCGATGGATGACGGCGCGATGATGGAGCCCCCGTCCACGTCCGTATCACCTCCGCGGATCGTTGTCCCACCAGCCGCGCGCATCTGGTCAACCTGCTCGACGAGCGTGACGAGCTGCTGCTTCAACCTGCTCACGGCGGGTTTGGTCCTGGCCGCCTCCGCCTTTGCCACGCTCGCCTCCTCCCGAGCTGCGGCAGCCGCGGCCGCTTCCATCGCGGCGAGGCGCCTGAAGTGTTCCCTGTCCTCCCTCAGACGCCGCGTGTCCTGCTGAAGCGCCTCCTTCTCGCGACGGAGCTCGTCGCCCGCCGCGCTGAGTCGGTCAGCGTCCGCGCGCAACCTTCGCGCGTCCTGCTCCCTTTCCTCCACGGTCTCGTTGAGCGCTTTGATCCTCTGTTCCGCGTCTTGAAGGTCATCCTCAACACGCGCGTCCATTCGCTTCGAGTCCCCGCCGCCCGCGAGCCTCGGTCCGAACGCGAGCTGCGCCCTCAGCTCCTTCACCTCGTCGCTCGGGTCCGACGAAGACGGAGCGGGAGCCGAGACGTCGGCGGCGAATGAAACCTTCTTCGTACCGTCCTTATCGAGATGAACCCACGCGAGCAGCTTGGATAGCCGGGATATCTCCGACAGGTACACCTCCACCTCAGCCTCGAGCTCGGTGACCCTCGCGGCCCTACCTCCGCCGCTTCCCTCGTCGCGGGTCTCGAGCTGCGCGATTGTCTTCTCCCTCTTCCTCACCTCGGCTCCCAGGCGGAGCGACTCGGTGTTCGCGACACGAAGCTGCTCCTCCATGTCTCGCAGCAACTTCCTGGCTCCGACAACCTCCTCCGCGAGCTTCTCCTTCTCCCTTGTCATCAGGCTGGCCACGGCTGCGTCCCGATGAGATTTGCCCGCTTGGGCCCCCTCGGGAGGATGAACGTTGACGTTCGGGCGGTCGCGGGGCTGAGTGGGTTTGACCGACGAGGCGTACGGGCTCTTGATGGGCTTCGGTCGCTGGTTGACCTTGGATGAGCCCAGTAACGGGGCGAGCCCCTTGGCGTCCTTGGCGGAGTCCCTCGGGGCCCTCGCGGGTGATTTGTTGGTTTTACGGGGCGACACGGGGGGAGGCAGCTTCGGCCCTCCCGCACCCCAGAAAGGAGCGCCGCCGCCGACTTTGCGGACGCCGCTCTTGTTCGCGGTATCATCCATCCTCCGCCGAGGCGGTCCCTCCGGAACTGTGGCTAGCTTGGTCGGCATGGTGCGCTATCGAAGTGAGCGCCGAGTCAACGGTACAAAATTTGGTAACAGAAAACGCTCGCCCCTTATGACAATCCTCCTTTTCGGTGGCTCCCCGTTCGCAGCTGGCGACACTCCGTCGAGGCACCGAATCGTTTCGACTGACCGCGGTAGGCGCTCGCGCTCACGACGTCAAGATCCTCGGGGTCACTCCGATCCCTATCGGATCCACACCACTTGAGCAGCGTCCGTCGTCCTAAGCGCGAGAACGTGACGAGGGCATTCGATGGCGGAGGAGGGCGGTGGCAGTCGCCTCGACAGGCTGCTCAGGCTCATCGAGGCGGGTTCGACCCCGGCGGCGAGGAATGAGGCGGCCCGACAGATCGGAGAGATCGCGTCGCACCACCCCAACCAGCTCCCGAACCTGCTGCGGAGGGTACGTCCACACGCCCATCGAGATCATCCCGCCCTAATTCCTCATACCTATTTTTCGTCGGCACCCCGATCTCGACCCGGGCTCACGACCGTCCCGATTCCTCATCTCTCGTCACTCCAGATTCGTGGGTTTCTGAAGAACAAGCAGTGGGAGACTCGCGTCGCCGCCGCCAAGGCTGTGTCGTTCATATGCGAGGGCATCCACCACGCCACAGTCGCGGACATCGCCGGGCTCGAGGGTGTCTCGCCGGAGGTGGCCGCCGCGGGTGCCGAGCAGCTCGCGGCGGTCAAGGCTGAGACCAAGGCTAACCCGGGGGATGCCGATTCGGAAGCCGATGTTAACCTCAAATTTGACGAGTTCGACATCGTCGGGGTCCTGGACACAGCCGCGCCGTTGCTCGCGTCCAAGGTGGGAGACTTTGACGCGGCCACCGCGGACGACGCCAAACTGAGCAAGAAGGAGAGGCTGAGACTGGCCAAGCAGGCGCTGAAGGAGAGGCTCGGCATGGCCGTCAAGGCGGACGGGGATACGAGCGTCAAGAAGGAGGAAGGGACCCGCGCGCTGGACGTCACCAAGTTTGTCGATGTGGACGATCTCGTCGGCGAGGACGACTTCGACGAGAAGGTTGCCGTCAAGGTTGAGGAAAACAAGGTTGACGCCTCTGACCTGTCGCAGCTGAGCGCGAGGGAACGTAACAGGCTCAAGCGTAAACAGAAACGTGCGGCGAGGGATGATGCCGAAGGGGCAGTCGCGGCGGCACCCGCGTCCAAGAAGGCGAAGAAGGGCGGTGAGGATACGGCGTTGGCCGCGGCGGAGGCTGCGGAGGAGGAAGAGGAGGCTGCCGAGGTTGAGGCTGGCGCTTGGCCCCTCACCAGGACCTGCGAATCTCTCGCGTACTCTCTGTTCGCCGCGCGATGGGAGGAGCGTCACGGCGCGGCTGCCGCGCTCAGGGAGATCCTCAGGCACCACGCGGACGCCGCCGCGGTTCTCAAGCCACCGCCGAGGACCACATCACTCCCGCCGTCCACCGCCGCCCTCGCCGCCAAATCCAACGGAGCTTGGCTCGAGGACATGGCTGTGCGTCTGCTGTGCCTGCTCTCCCTCGATAGGTTCGGAGACTACGTCGGCGACGGGGTTGTAGCCCCCGTGCGGGAGACTGGCGCGCAGGCGCTGGGCGCGGGGCTCCTTCCGCTGCCCCCTCCGGCGGTGGAGGCTGTGGTGCGCGCGGTGCTGGTGCTGTTGCGGCGGGGCGAGTGGGAAGTGCGTCACTCGGCGCTTCTCGCGTTGCGATACGTTCTCGCGGCGAGAGACACGCTCGCGCCCAGGCTCCTCCCCGCGGCTCTTCCGGCGGCTGTCACCGCACTGGATGACAAAGACGATGACGTGAGGGGCGCCGCGGCGGAGGCTCTCCTTCCCGCGGCGAGACACCTCCCTTCGCATCAGGATTTCCCCAGGCTACTCAGCGCTCTTTGGGGCTTGCTGAGACGCCTGGACGATCCCGACCTGCTCACGTCTCCGTCCAACGTGCCCATCATGCGGCTGATCTCCGCCCTATACGCGCTACCTGAGACGCGGACGGTACCTCCCGCCGGGCCGGGGAGCGCGCTCAAGGATGTCGTCCCATCCTTGTTCCCATTCGCGGCGCATCCCATCGCCTCGGTGCGCATCGCGGTTTGGCAGACGCTCAGGCGGCTGATGAGCGACGCGGATCTGTGCGCGGGATGGATATCCGATCAGAGCGTCACAGCGCCGATGTTGAGGCTTCTTTTCCAGGCTATTTTGCTCGAGGAGGACCGGGCGACCGCTGCGGAGGCGCAGGGAGCATGGGAAGATGCGTTGTCTCGAGCCAACGTCCAGACCGTCGCGGGCGCCGTCAAGGAGAATGTTCAGGCGTGGTGCTCCAAGGCGGCGACGACGTCGGGATCCCGTCCAGACCCAAAACTTTTGTTCGTGGTGTCGCTGGGTAACGCCGTGGGTCAGATATCAGGTGCCCACGAGCGTGCACCCTCGTCCACGAGCGAGTGGACCGTCGCGAGCGCTGGTCGTCTCAGGGCGGTGCGCGCTCTCAGTCAGCTGGCGAATGTGCTCTGCGGTTCCGGCGACGTCGCTGCGGCGGAGGCGGCAAAGACCCTCGAAGCTCAGGTGATTCGTCTGATGGCTGCACCCAAGGCGACTTGGCGCATGACTGGGGCACACCTCCTCACGCAATGGCTCGACGCCATACCCGAGGGCGCTGCCAAACCCCCTCTAGAGGCTCCGGGCGCCAGGCTCGGCGAGCTTCTCTCCAACACGAACCCTTCGTATCCGTCGCTGCCGTCGGCTGCGCCGTACGCTGAGGTTAAGGGCTTCCAGGAACGAGTCAAAACCGAGGCGATGGGTTTACTGCGAGCCGCGGGACAAGGAGGGGTCCAGCTCACGTCTAGCGAGGTGCCTTCACCGGCGGCGGAGGGTTTTGGTGCGGAACACGCGGGGACACTCGCCGCGGCTGTGCCACAGGTGAGAGCGAGAACTCATTTCCCCCCGCATTTGGATTTTCGGTTTTGGTTTTCCCCGACGAGGAGCTTTGTCAACCCCGAGGGGTTGGCATAGACGCGCGCGCATGCCTTCATGGCATACACATTGCGCGCGCGCAAAGGCAAGTTCCGATATGAGAAAGGCGCGTACGCGCGGGGGCTCAGCAGGTTTACCCAGAGCTAGAATTGCCTGGAGAGAAGTATTAGAGCCCCGACAGACACATATCCTCTCAGTTTTTCAACCCGAAATCTCGTCTCGGAACTCACAAACTTACCAATTTATATCTCTGTTTCGCAGGGTGCCGCACAAGGACCTGCTGGGGTCGCGATTGAGTCCGCACGTAGCAAGCTGCTCGCTTCTGCGGCCTATCTCAAGGCTGAAGAAGCACGGCTTCACAGCCATGTTCTCTCCGCTGCGGCGGGCGCCGCCGTCGCCTTCGGTGCGCTGCCGCCCAAGCTCAACCACCTGATTCAACCCTTGGTGCGCAGCATCAGGGGAGAAACAGACCCACTGCTGCAACGCAGATCCGCGAGGGCGCTCGCGTGCCTCATCAAACTCGCCAACGCGCGCACTCCCTCGCCGGTACCGAAGATTGTCCAGAACATCGTCGGTTTCGCTTGCGCCGACCCGCTTGAAACCCCTCGCGCTGACGGCGGCGATCTTGCGGCGCAACAAGCTGCCGCTGCTGCCGCCGCAGCAGCTGCAGCAGCTGCGGCGGCAGGGGGTGGTGATAACGAGCTCACGGAGGCGGCTGTGGCGAGGCGAGGTGCCGAGGCGACGCTCCTGGAGCTCTCTGACGTCTTTGGCGCGAGCCTCTTCGACGCTCTGCCCAGGCTGTGGGAGCTCATGGCGGGTCCCCTCACGTCGGCTCCCACGCCCCAGTCGATCATCGACGGCGCGCAGGTGTTGAAGGTACTCGGACCCAACGTCCATTCCTCTCTCCTAGATAAGGTCCTGGCGCTGGTTCCCGCCGTTTTCGACGCGTCAGTCAACGGCGGCGAAGCGCTTCAGAAGACGTCGGCGGGTGCGCTCGCCGCCCTCGCAAAGGCGGTTCCGTCCAAGATGATCGCCAACCTACTCGCGTTCGTGGTTCCTGCGTTGGAGGATAGCGGCGAGGCGGATACGGCCACGGGTAAGAGGCGCGGTGCCGCGGCGGTGGCTTCGGCGCTGGTCACTGACCTCGGGCCCGCGCTCGCGCCGTATTGCGTGTTGATGCTGGTGCCGCTGATGGGCCGAATGAGCGACCCGGTGCCGGCGGTGAGGGAGATGGCCACCAAATCGTTCGCATCGCTGGTGCCTCTGCTTCCTCTCGCGCGCGGTCGAGGTTATCCACCGGAGCTGTCCGCGGAGCAGGTGAAGCGAAGCGAGAATGATGGAGCTTTTCTCGAGGCGCTTCTGGACAACAGCAAGGTTGAGGACTTTGAGCTGCCGTTCAAGTGCAACCGCGTTCTGCGTCCGTACCAGCAAGAGGGTGTCAACTGGCTCGCGTTCCTTCGCAGGTTCAAGCTTCACGGTGCGCTGTGCGATGACATGGGCCTCGGAAAGACGCTTCAGTCCACCTGCATCCTAGCGGCGACCATCGTCGAGCGTAAGAACGCCGGTTTGCCGCACGTTCCCGCGCTCGTGGTGTGCCCGCCGACTCTTGTCGGTCACTGGGCGCACGAGATTAACCAGTACGTCGCGGAGGACGTGCTGCGCCCGCTCGAGTACCACGGCCAGCCCGGTGAACGTGCCGCTCTGCAGACCGCTGCATTCTCCGGCAAGTACGACGTGATCATCATGTCCTACGACTCGCTTCGATCAGACGCTGCGGCGATGGTGGACGGCAAGTTGTACAGCTACTGCATCCTGGATGAGGGTCACGCCATTCGCAACCCCAAGGCTAGGATCACGCAGGCGGTGAAGAAGGTGAGGGCGGAGCACAGGCTGCTTTTGTCGGGGACACCTATTCAGAATGACGTGGTGGAGCTGTGGTCCCTGTTCGACTTCCTCATGCCCGGGTTCCTGGGTACGGAGAGGGAGTTCAAGCAGTCCTACGGCATCGCCTCGGCACGG
>Ga0115006_10002055_pt1 | contig 13025 bp, 5 predicted proteins | sample ArcOceMetagenome_3_FD_88943 | JGI IMG/M metagenome (GOLD analysis project Ga0115006, IMG submission 88943) | Marine eukaryotic phytoplankton communities from Arctic Ocean - Arctic Ocean- Svalbard ARC20M Metagenome | ecosystem: Environmental > Aquatic > Marine > Oceanic | place: Arctic Ocean...
CACAAATAACAACCTCCTGCTCGTCGCCTTCGCCCCCTCCCCCCGCCAAGTTTCCTCGCCGCAGCTAAAGCCCTCACGCTAAAGGACCTCGACGAGGCCCTCCTAACACACGAACCGTCTAATCTCTCCGACCCCAACGACGCCGAGCTCACAATCTTCCCCTCCCCCATTATCTCAACCTCAAAATCCTCCCCCTCCCCCCCTCCTGAGTACTCCACGTTCTCCAAGGTTCTCGTTTGCGTCGTCTCCGGAATTCTCTGCACGATGCTGCAGTTTGCGTTCGTGTTCTCGGAGGACATGAGGAACATAGGTGAGAGGAAGGACGGGAACAGAAGCGACGAACTTATACTACATAGGAAACTAACTAACTAACCCATACTCGTCGCTTCGTTCCTCGCCCAGCCGAAACCGAATACGGCGTCCCTGCTGCCCTCACAGCGGGTGTAACGTTCTTCTTCGCGATAACCATATGCCCAATCCCTAACATTCTCATCCCGCTCTACAAGCTCCACCGCTCCTCCACGCTCACCCACCTCACGTCCGCCCCCGATTCCAAATCCAACTACCTTAAGACTCTCTTCCTCATGTCCCTCCCTTGGGTTGTCCAATCCCACCTCTACGGTCTCTCCGCTGCATCACTGCTAGGTCCAACCCTGGGGTCAGCCGTCGGTTGGCCGTTGCTTATAGTTACAACGAACGTCACGGGCCTGGTCATCGGATGGAAGTTCTTGGGAGAGGTGAGGAAGAGCGAGGAGAGAAGCGACGAGTTTACAGCAGCGATCCTGGAGACATGAAACGCGCAAACTTGTACTTCTGTACAAGACGCGATTCCTCCTTAACCATTGCAATGATTCTCACGCCCTCAAAACAAACCTTTTCGCGATTCGCTTCGCTCATCGCAGTGGGAGAAGGCAAAGGAGAAAACCATCAACGTTATGAAAACATCAATAGCACTCTCAATCTTTGGACTGGCGATCGTCAGCGTTGGCGGACTAATATGACACACGGCAAAATACTTTTTAGACAACGCTAGGCTTTTATTTTTGTTTCGAAACCCGTCCCGTCCCCCCCCATTAATTGTCCATCAAACCCTCCTTAACCCCTTCATCGAAGTATTTGAACACGCTCACGTCGTCGCTGAGGCCCTTCCTCCTCCTGGTCTTGACAAGAAACTCCCTGGCAAGGTGCCCTACCGGACTAGGCTCGAGGGGGTGAAGCACGATGCTGCTGTCCAAGGGGTTACCGGGAACCAGCGCGTAGTGGTCAAGAACACTGTAGACCATGGCCTGACCCTGGGTGAAGGTCCTCAGGTCTGTCTCGAACCCGAACGACTCAATGACGGGAATGTAAGCCTTCATGACGCTGAAGGTGCTCCCAGCCTTTGGCTCGTCCCTCACAATGTGACCCCTCCTCTTGCTGAGGAGAGGGAAGACGGCGTCTGCGATGTCCGTGGGGCACTGGATCTGAAGCCTGTAGATTGGCTCCATGAGCTTGGGGCTGGCCGTGAGGAAACTACTATACACGCATCTCCTCATTGTTGGGATGATCTGCCCTCCCCCCCTCATGATGGGCATTTGGGCCAAAGTAGCATCCAACAGCTTGACCTTGCAGCCTCTCACGGGCTCCTCGCACAACGGTCCCTCCCTGCAGGCCCACTTGAACCCCTGCATGAGGCTACCCTTGACACTGCCCAAGACACCCTTGTCCACCTCGCTTGGCAGCGTGTCGTCCAGCAGAATATTACACCCCCTCTCCCCAGGCCCAAAGCACCAGACGCTCCTAGCGCTTAGTTTATCCCAGCCAAAGTTCCTCTCGAAGTACTCTCCGACCTCCTTTACCGGTTTGTCCAAGTCCACCGCACCCCTCTCGATCGCGAAACCCAAGTTCTCCTCCAGGGGCTCGCTAATGACCGTCAGCCTGTTCTTCTTGTTGGGTGTCTCGGCGAAGCACTTGACACTACTCGTCTCGACAACAGTCTCGCAAAACGCAACCACGGGGTCGGAGATCTTGATCTCTATCCCGCTGTACATGTTCCTAAGGTCGTGCATGATGCAGTCGAGGTAAAGCTCCCCGCACCCGAAAAGCACGTGCTCTCCGCTCTCCTCGACCTTATTCTTGCTCATAGGATAACTCTTGCCAATTTTCCTCAGCCCATCCACCATCTTGGGCAGCTCGGCGGGGTTCAAGGGCTCAACAGCAAGCTTGACAGCGGGCTCACCTCCGGCAACGTAGAAATCCAAGGGGGCGAAAACCCTCGCCTCGTCCCCCTTCTCTCCGGTCTGTGTAATAGTCGCCGTCTTGGTGATGCTGCTATCCACCCCCTCCAGCATGACCCAGTTCCCAGCCCTGAGCCTTGTAACCCCGGTGGCGAACCTAGCGTGGGGAACGAACACGTTGGAAACCTGCGCGAACGCCGAATCCTCATCGTCGTCCTCTGAGTAATTCTCTCCTAGGACTCTAACATTATCCCCAACCTTGACGCTGCCCGAGTAAATCCTTCCAAACGAGGAGAAAGTTTCTCCATTCGAGCTAGAGTACTGCTTGACGACGTGGATCATCAGAGGTCCCTCGCTGTCGCATTCCATCATTGCTTGCCCGACAGAGCTGTTGAGCTCGCCAGTGTAAACTCTGCTGACCTTCTCCCTTGCGTTCGCGACAGGGGATTTGACGTGGTTGACAATCATGTCAACAAATCCAGTAGAGTTTCCGAAGAAGGCCTGGCAGGCGGCCCTGATCAGAGGACGGGCGGACATTTTTAATTGCTCGCTCTTCAAAAACACGTTGACCTCCTTCAGCACCGCGCTGCACTCCTTGGGTGATTCCCCCAGGCAGGCCGAGTATATCTTGTAAAGCGGGGCGAGGATGAAATCAATAAAGGTCCTCTGCACACCCTTCGTCGAGCAGTTCTTTGCTGACTTTTTGAATTTCCTCGTCGTCGGGTCAAGGAAGGCGTCGCCCCAGAGGCGCCTACCCAAGTCTTCCGCCGAGAGCTTGGGGGCCTTGGAGGTGTTGCAGTGGTCGTAGTAGCGTTGGGCGAAGGAGGTGGTGGAGAACATGTAGCCGTGGTGCGAAGACGCGAAACAGACGTTCCCGCGGTCGGGGGTGAGGAGCTTGTGGTTAGTGCTCTTTGACCTGATGTACTTGTTGACGCTGTCGACCGTGTGTTGGAGCTTGTAGTAAGCGTCAGAGGGGGGCAACTTGAGCTCCACAATGAGCCTATCGATCTTGTTGATGACTAGTGTTATGTCCAGGTTCTCCGAAAGCGCGTGTGAAAGGAGCATCTCAGTGTGGATCATTACACCTTCGATGGCGTCCACAACAACGACGACACCATCCGCGGCCCTCATGGCAGCCACGCTCTCGTCGTGAAAGTTGACATGGCCAGGACAATCGATCAAAGTGGTGGGGTAGTTCTTCCCACGGGTGTCCGACATTGCGAGGGTAATAGGGGTAGACTTGATAGAAAGCTGGCGCTCCTGCTCAGCCTTGAGGATGTCGCAGAACCTCGGTCCGCCCCCCTCGTGGGCCAAGAGGGCCCCGGTCTTGGAGAAATCAGCCTCGAGGCAAGCCTCCTCGACAAGCAGGTCAACAAGGGAGGTCTTCCCGCTGTGCAAATGGCCAACAATTGCTACACCCCTGTTGAGGGTCGGGGTCTGGTCCATGAGGGACAGGGTGTAGGGTGTGTCGACATTGAACGTCATGGGCTTGGACAGCGAGGATGAACCCACGACAGTAAAGTTCTTCACCTTTGTAGGAGCAATAATGGGCTCCTCCAAAGCCTGGGCATCCTCATCGATAACATTGGTGTGCACGTTGTCCCCATACACCTCAGAAGCTGAAGGGTAGTGCTCCTTATCTTCATGAAGCACGATTTCATTCATAGCGGTGCCCTCAACGTCCATATCATCTACTAGATCGTCCGGCTCAGGTGTAGCAGACCTGTCGTCGACGGAGGTCTCGTCGGCCTGGTCGGATTCCTCATCCGATGTGTCGATCTCAGGACCAATGTAATTTCCAAACTCGTCGTAGAGATCCTCGTCGTCAGCCATTGCTAATAAAATACGGTAGAAAACTCGAAGAGGCTGGGGGTGATTGAGTGGCTAAAGATGGAGGAGAGGAGGAGAGGGTGGAGGGGATGGTTTTGGCGAAAAAGTTGGGGTTGAAACGTTTATTACACGTCAAAAAATATTGCCAGCAAAATAATGGGAATGGAAATGCTTCCTCGCGCATTTATCGTCGCTTCTACCTTCCTTCTACGCCACCTTATCCAACACATTAGGGAATTGTCGCCCAAATTGACATTTCTCCGGAATATTGACGCGGTCTCCTCCTTCACCCCCCCTTCGTTAATCCCATTAAAATGTTCTTATTCGTCACACGAGTTCCTGACCACCAAATTTTCCTCCCCTATGATTTGAACTCCCCAGAAGTGGAATCTCTGCACATTGCCAATTTATTTGGACTAATCCTTTATCATCGAACAATGGCTACCAACGCAACCTCTGACCCCCTCGCTCAGCCCCAGGACACTACCACTGAGGTGCCCCTATCTGACCTTCAGATGAAGTTTTTCAACTTTGCTCCCTCGGCTTTTTTTTCGACCATCTTCACTGCTGTCGATGAGTATGTTGCCGATGGAATTGACGCAATGGAGGTGAGATATTGGTAGTACGAACGTCTGTAGTGGGTCATGTTTCCTGAAAATATCGTAGAAAACTCCAAAATTCAAATCACTTCCCGCTCCGACCAACCTCCCTATTCGTCCCCACCCCTCCCTCACCCTTTCCACCCTCTTGGTCTCTTCCTCGCAGGTCGCTATGCTTCCTTCCTTCGCTGCCTCCGAGAGGGACCAGATGAAGGCTGGAAATGACAGTCTCATTGACACTTTGATGAACGGCATGGACAAGAACATGGATAAGGTGGGTTGCTGTTGCTGGGCGACTGCGAGTCGGCCCTCCGCACCTCCGGACCTCCGCACCCCCAATCTCCCCCCCCCCTAACCCCCCCTCCCCCCCTCAGTTCGAGATCTACTCCACACGTAACATCTTCAGCATCCCCGAGGAGGTTCAGCAGCTCATCATGGACGAGATTGCCGCTGGTGTGACTCAGGGTACCCCCGGAAAGAAAGCCAAGACCTGCGCCACCGCATCCCCCGGCGCCGACGCCGAATCCTCTTCCTCCACCACCTCAATCCCCAAGTCTGTCGACGATCTTCCTTCCAAGGAGGACACCCTCAAGCTTGACCAGGAGCTCGTTGAGCTCAGGAACAAGCTCAGGTCCCTCAAGAAGAACGGGCACCAGCTCAAGGTCGCTGCCGAGAAGCTCCAGACTTTGGTCGAGAAGGCCACCAAGAGTTCCGAGGGCGTCGCCGCTGCAATCTCCGCAGGATCCGAGTCCATTGGTGCTCCCCTGCACGACACAGTCTCTGCCGTCGTTATGGGCAAGGACGGCCTCGCTCAGCTCAAGGAGGAGGGCATGGCCATCGTCAACCAGATGGCCGAGGACGAGGAGGACGAGGAGAACGATGAGAACAGCACGTCTACCAGCACAATGGAGGGCAAGTTTGCCGCCGCCAAGTCGGCCATTGGCGGAAGTAGAGCCAGAGACATTAGCAACCTAACCAACATTTTGAAGAACTAGGCTGCTTGAAACGCTGCGTCGTGGTGTGGGAACTGGTGAGGTGGAAACAAGATATTAAAAAGGGAGGATAACCTAAATACCATATCTTCTCAATCAATTGAACACCAGATCACTTTAAATTTGCACATCTTTCCACACTTAGCGCCCCTTTGTTCTCGCATTGCTCTTCACCATGAAGTCAGCCTTTGTGTAGGGTCCGTTTTCATCCTCCCAATCTGAGCACTCCGAGGAAAACTCGTTCATCTCGCAAGGGTTAATGGCACCGTACTGCTGCCCCCCCGGAAAGCTAATGACGCGAAGGCTAGCAAAATCAAGGTTCCCAATCCCATTTTCGAACTTATCAATCTCCTTCTCCATAGGCACGGCGGCGACAAACTCGAAAGAGATGGTCTTATCACTAGGGGTCACACTCTCCACCATGGCGAACTGACCGGCATCCGTGGAGAGGTCAGGGTTGTTGGCCAGGACACTCTCCCCAGTAATCCCATCCTTGACGAACCCGTATACTCCAACCTTCTCCAAATCCTTAGGACTCTTCTCGGTTAGCTCAGCCTCCACCGTCACACACAACCCACGCATCCCCTTCATCGCCTTCTCACCAGGAATCGGTTTGTCCTTTGGGCACGGTTTTGCAGTGTACGAATTAACCTTGAGGGGGATCTTCACCGGACCCACAGCGTAAGCTGGGGACACAAACACGATGATAGGGAGGAATGGCAAAGAGATTAAACCCGACACGAAACCACGTCGTCCAGGAAGCTTGGCCGAATCATCGACATCGCCAGCTTTGGCACTCAATCTTGATGTTATTGATGGCAACATTCGATATGAACCTGACCCCCCGGCATTAAACCCAACACACACTCCAATTACGAACAGATAAGCGACAGAAAGACGAATCATGGCTTTTGCTTTTTGCCCTGCTCCCTTACTTGCGCGTTGCGGTGATTTGAATGTCTGTCAAGCCTTTGCGATATATTATACTCAACGCATAATTAACTGCGTCGTTGCTAACCTCAATTTCCTCCACTTTTTGAAAATACTGTTGATGGCCCTGTTGGAAGGTCAAACAATTTGATTTAAGGATGCAGGTAATTCTTCCACTTTCCATCAAACCGTATCTTACGTACAGTTTCACGCCATTCTCTTCGCCCGTTTCCTCAATTTAACCGTGTGATGATTTTTCGTGCTAACCCAACCATTGTTTACCCCCCCTCCTCTTGCAGACTGAATCGGGATGGTGGGCTTACAGCTCGCTATACTCAGACAAGCTGGAAGAAAAGGGGAAGTTCAACATACCCGACTCGGTCCTCTTCAAGGACGGCATCATTCAACAGTATATCTTCACCAACAGGAAGGGGGAGGTTAAAAGGCGCTATGGAGCCGAGGAAAAGGTTAGTTTGGATTGTGCCTTTGAGCGCTTTCGTTGACCTTGTTGCTTCATCACTGATCTTTCCCCTCTTTCTCACTCGATATAGGATTTGGTGATTCAAAAGTTCGGTAAAATAGCCACATCATCAGTCCTCAACTTCCAGGGTCGTGCTTGTGTTATCCGAAGCAAGGATGGTTCTACTTCTATACTCGACGGAGACGCCTTAGCTAGTTTTACCGAGGTGTGGCCTCCGATTGATCCCTCCATAGTCGCCGTCCAGTCATACATTCAGGGTAGAGGCAAGGAAGGGACCATTTTCCGCTCACAGTACAAGGTGGTGAACTCTTCCGGTCGCACTTCGTGCACGCACTCATCCTTCCTTTCCCTTCCCAAGGGGTCCGAGGAGGAGCAAACCGTTAGGATTCCCAAAGAGGACCTCGCCCTTACGGCACACAAGGCATCTTCAACCAATGAGACCTTTTCCGCCATTCTTAGGTCGGCCGTCACCCAGATCGAGAAGGTTCGGAAGTGCAAGATCATCAATATTCACGCAGACTTCCTTATCGACACCAACGACCAGATTTGGCTTCTTTGGCTCGACGATGTTGATTTTGTTACAGGGGAAGCTGCCAAGAATTTGACTGGTCTCAATATTGGGATACGTTCCGAGCCAGACATGCGAGCTTCGTGGCTGCACGGCGACCCTACTAAGCCATTTCCTTCCACGAAAGAGCAACTTGAAATAGCAGCAGCCAAGGACTCTCGCCCTTCCACATCCCCTATTCGAACCAGGCGTAGGAACTCCAAGACAACTGTCAAGGTTGGTGGCGATATGATTGGTGCTATGGCTGTGAGAATTGAAGCCGACTCTGACTCCCGCCGTAAGGAAATGAAGCTCGCCATGTCTCGAACGGTGTTTGCCGCCGCCGACAAGAGTAAGAGGCCAACTTCTCCATTCAAGACCAAGGGCATTGGCGCAGGAAACCCGCTAGGACTACAGCTCCTGGGAGGCGAAGGACCTAGCGAGGATGCAATGGCAGCCAGTTTTGCCCTCAACAAAACAAAAAAGTCAAACTTTCCTTCCAACATGGAGTGCTGTGGTGACTTTTGTACCCTGCACATCCGAGACGCGTCGGAGCTTGCAAACGAAAGGGGCGCCAGCAATATTCTCTCCTCGCATACTCAGCTTGCTGAAAATTATAACTACGTAACGAAGCTCAAGAAATCGCAGATGATCAGCCTCCTCAAGAATGCCAAAAAACTCAAGACGGATGCGTTCTATTGTGTTCCTTACGCTTCCATCTTCAGGGCTAGAAAAGAACAGAAGCAGGCAGAGAAGTCTTACCGGACTCGGAATGCCGAGATCGAAACAGCTTGGCAGGCTTACCCCACCACTCCACGAGAGTTTAAACGAACATTCAACCTCGACGACGAGCACTGGAAGCTAGTCAAAGGACCCGATGCTGAAAATTCGCTAGAAAGTGGCTCCATAGTCCAGGACTACAACAACACTAAGAACGATATCTTCAAACACACGTCTGCGTCTCGTGCCAAGCAGCAGTGGGGCGAGCATCGAGGGGAGGTCCCAATTCCTGGAGGAGCCAATAGTTTCTACAGGCAGGTTCATGTCTGTGGAGAGTGCTCTCGTGCGTACATGCTCCTTGATAAGGCAAGGGAGATCATGTACCACGACAAAGATGAGGACGATGAGCAGCGTAAATTTGAGGCTATGAATGACGGTAACCTAGACATTCCAGGAGCCCTCGAGGAAACCTTGATGAGGCGCAATATTCAGGCCCAAGAATCCGAGATGAAATTGCGCAAGGCCGCCAACCTGGAACAGGACAGCTTCATGGGATTGCAATTTGGCAACGAGAGCTCTTTTCAAACTGAACATGAGGAATCTCCCAACGTCAATCCCAACGGAGTTGATTACCTCTTCTCTCCCTCCAAGAAAGAAGCTGCAGCGAGGCAAAAAAACACTGAGACTGACTTCCGCCCGGCGACTTCACCTCACCCCAAGCGCAAAAAAGGCAAGAGGGTTAGAAATCAGGGTTCGCGTCCGATGACCTCCCCTGCACCCAAGTCGCACCGGAATAGGGGGGCCTCGGGCAACGACTTTGGCAACCCCGACCTTTCTAACCATGATAGCATCGCAAACCAGTCCGACGTTGCCTTCTCCGATAATCCGTATTACAAGAAGCCCCCACCTCGCAGGAGAACAACTACACTGATCCAAAAACTTGGATCGCCGCCCCGCCCTACTTGGAGAGGCAGGAGGGAGGAACGTCTAAAGATGGAGGTAGAATACGAGGCAAGGGGAGAGCCAGTTCCCAAGTTTGAGGCTTTTGGGGGCAAAGTTCAAAAGCTAGAACAGTTCTTGAGGGGCAAAGGGGGAGAGTACGGCTACAAGAACCAACGCAGAGCAGTTGAGATCATGAGCGACACTGCATCTGCCTCCTACATAGAGAACTTCAAATCACAAGAGGAAAGCAGCCTCTACCATGCCAGGGTCCTCATTGCGATCAACGACATGAACGAGGCCGAGCCCATCGCACAATGTCTGGAGGACCAAGGTTACATTGTGGCTTTTGAGAACGACGGAATCACCGTTATGGATATCCTGCACAGCGGGACGTACGACTGTCTCTTGGTCCAGAACGATCTTTTCGTCAAAAACGCCAAGGAAATTGCAAACGTCGTTCGTGATAGGGAAAGGTCAGAGAGAAAGAAGGCAACGAGGAACATGGCCTACGAGGCCAAGAGCAAGAATCAATCGTCTATACTTGGACCTGACCCTAATGCCACCCTAACAACCTCCACCAAGCACATCCACCCAAACCAGGTGAAGTCACTTCCAATCCTAGTCTACACCGAAAAGGTCGCCCCTGCCGACCTAAAGAGTTACATGGAAGCCGGAATGGACGGGTGCCTGTCTCGTCCTTTCGACGCAGATGCCCTCCTTACGACACTTCGCCAGGCTGTCCCCAAACACATGAAACCCGTCGAGGACCCTAACAAAGAAGCGAACGCCAGCAAACGGCGCTTCAAGGCGTCTTTCATGCTTGATGCCAAGCACACCAACGACAACTCTTCTGATCTCATCGCTAAGACCCTTGCCCTTTCCAGCAGCTTCACCAACAAGGAAGGGTGCCACAATGGGGTGTTGCAGTACGACGCAGACACCATATTTCCCTACACCGTAATGGATTCCTCTATAGATAGTTCCGGAGGGGCAGGGGCAAAGACAGCAAGTGGCTCCAAGAAGCTCCCCTATTTCAACCTCGTGGTGGTTCACGACCTCTTTGACACTTGTGAGAGGATGAAAATCCTTCTTCGACCACTATCTCGCAGATATCCAGGCCTACAGATTCTCCTCTGGAACTATCCTGGACAGGCGTTCACTGAGTACAGGGAAGAGCAGCTCCTCAACAATGAATTTCACGCCCAGTGCCTTAGTGGTCTCCTAGATCACGTCGGACCAGAGGGAACGAACCAATTTGACACGACTAGACCGTTCTATCTCCTTGGTTACGGAAACGGAGGGAATATTGCTAGCTTCTACTCCTCCTTCTACAACAATGTCAACTTGAGGAGCTTGGTTCTCATGAACAGTTTCTCGTACGTTGACCCTCACATGGCTAGTGTCTTGCATGATTGCATGAACGTATTCTCCTGTTCACCCCCCAACCGTCCCGATCTGCCAATCTACTTCTTCGCGAGGTTCCTATTCTCTCCCACCTACCTCAGTAGCGTCTCGACCCCGCTAGCTCTCAATTTGTACACCGCCGTCCACAACCCAATCACCCTTAAGGGTAGAATACAGCTTTGCCTTGGAGCGCTGAGTCATATCGATCTTAGGACGTCTTTGAAAGAGATCGCTGTCCCAATCATTCAGGTTCAGTCAACTCAGGACGCCCTCGTCAGACCGATGCACACGGATCCCTACATTAACAAGAGAAACGGAGAGACAAAGAGTATCCACCGCTGCCTGATGGCTCACGCCAACAACCCCCTCGCGAGGAAGACGTGCTTGGTTTGGGTAAACAGTGGGCACGAACTTTTTCAGGAGAAGCGAAACCAGGCTTTGCAGCTAATCGAGCAGCTTGTTATAGGTTACCACGAGGCAGCAGACGTCAGTTTTATGCCGGCAATGAGCGTAGATAGAGATGCTGCATTGGAAATGGACGGAGACTTGAAGAGCAGTCTGAAGATGAATGCCGGGCCAGGAGGGAGGAAGCCTCTCGAAGCAAAGAGCTTGAACACGAACACTATAGACAGTGTCAACTTCGAGGATCAATTCGTTGATGGCATGGTCGGCAAGCTTGGAAACCTAAACAAGAAGAAAGAGGCCATCTTGAACAAGTACAACGAGGTCGACGAGGACGCCGATTTGACATACGAGGAAAGAATTGACAAGGAAAACAACAGATGGGATAACTTTGCCGTCGATGTATCTAGACAGATGAGGCCGACAGGCGCCGGCAACGCAACAGGTAAAATTAGTAAGAGGATAAGCAAGTACAGCAGCAAGGGAGGGAGCACTGTTCTCAATGGGCGGGAAAGCACTGTAAGAATTGTCACCGACCCGACGAGGGCCGACTTTGAGAAGAACAACAAGGTCGTTTACGGCTTTAAGAAGAAGGACGACGATTTTGGCTTGTATCAAGACCCTGAGAAGTACCCAGAGATTCAAGAGTACATGGGTTGGAGGTTGAAGAGGAACAAAAAGAGGCTAGTGAGGCTTGACGCGGCGTCAAGAATCATTCAGGGCGCGTACAGGGCCCACTTGGCGTGGCAGATCATCTCCAAGCTGAGGCAGGAGAGGGCTGCTTGTTACATCCAGAGGTGCTACAGGGGCTGGAGGGGAAGGCTCGAGTTCTTGGAACGAATGCGGTTGGTCTGGGCCGCCCAACTCGTGCAAAGGAACTGGAGGGGACACGCGGGGAGAGAACAGTTCTTAAGGAGGAGGGTGGAATCAGCTGCAGTGACGCACGTTCAAAGAGTCTGGAGGGGTTTCATGGCCAGGAGGCTTGTGAAGCAACTACACGAGGCAAGGTGGATGGGCGCATGTGCCATGCAAAGCTCTTGGAGGAAGAGAAAGGCAAGACAGCAGGCTTTCTTGATGAGAGTCAAGAGGAATGCGACCATAATGATACAGAGGTTTTACAGGGGTCACCTCGGGAGGAGGAGGTGTTCCGTTGAGCGTGACAAGTACCTATTCAGTAAGAGCCAGAGTCAAGGTATTGCGTTTGGGAGGCAGATGCTGCTTGAACACAAGCTACACGCCACCAAGTTGCAGAGCGAGGTCAGCGTCTTGACCCAGGAGAAGGTCAAGACGGAGGAGAACATCGAGAGCCTCCTGGACGAAATCAGCGAGTTCGAGGAGGGCGTTAGGACCCTCGAGAAGGAGATGCACCAGCTGAGCAAAATCCAGACAGAGGCAGCTGGTGTTTTGGACGAGGATGCAAAGATGGAGCTCAGGGATCAGAAGATCAGGTTAGATTCAGAGTTCAGCCAGATGCTGGCAAACATCGCCGACAGGAAGGAGAACTTGCAGAGGCTCGAGGGGAACATGGTCCTGTTGGATAGGAGCAGGCAGATCAAGGAGGAGGAACTCAGGGTTTTGGAGAGAAAGCTTGTGGTGCTCTTGGAAGAGCAGCAGAACGAGTTGGAGAGTATCAGGAGGAGACAAGAAAGGAAAGGCGAGGCGCTCATCGAAGGGAAGACCAGTGTCCTTGACGTCGCGAAGGGAGCGCTCGGAGCCGATGGAGGCGCAGGCCGCTACCAGGGTCCTAGTGCAAAGGACAAGAAACAGGCCGCCCAGCTTATGCAGAGCACGGAGACCTTGATGAAATTCGGATTCATGAGTATGAGCATGACGTACTTTAGCAGTTTGAACATGGTTAGAGCCATGAGGACGGTTGCTGCAACGGATACAGTCATGGCCGCAGTGCACGAAAACTCAAGCAACAGGGATGCGCTGGGCGGAGGAGGAGGAGGAGGAGGAGGA
>Ga0115006_10002056_pt1 | contig 13023 bp, 3 predicted proteins | sample ArcOceMetagenome_3_FD_88943 | JGI IMG/M metagenome (GOLD analysis project Ga0115006, IMG submission 88943) | Marine eukaryotic phytoplankton communities from Arctic Ocean - Arctic Ocean- Svalbard ARC20M Metagenome | ecosystem: Environmental > Aquatic > Marine > Oceanic | place: Arctic Ocean...
CGGCGATCTGTATCATGGCGATAGCGTCTCCAAACAAACGTTTCGGACGCAATTCGTCTTGGACATTGCCGCGGCACTTGACGTCAGCCCGTGCCGATTGTACGTCACCTCCATTGGACCCGAACGGAGCGACGATTCGTGGGACAGCAAGAGCGTGTTTGTTACCTTCCGACTCTTTCCCACCGACGTTGAGGCGGTTCGAGCTCTGACGGCCCAGATTCAGGACCCATCGTCGGCCAACTTCCAACCAGAGCGCCGCGTGAGCTCGTCCATTGATCCACTGACAGGACTTGTGGCGATCGACCTTGATGTCTCCGTCAAGCTATCTATAGACATCGACATCATAGCGCAGGGCCTCGTCAAAAGCGAACGCAGCAGCTCAGATGGCAGCGGCAGCGATGTCCGATATCTCAACCAGGGCAGTGAGCGATGGTGCTCATTGAAGAACACGGCAAATCTCGCGACACCCTATTGCATGTTCGAAGATTCCTTCAAGACCGATGTGGCTCGTGCTCTCGAGCTGGACCACCCGCAGCTCGTTGACGTACTCTTCGTACAGCCCGAGGGAGAGGGGTCGGTCGTTGTTAGTTTTCGATTGCTCCCCAATCCCACCGAACCAAACTCAACATCCAGCATGCTTTGGGAGAAGAACCATCGCATCGATCAGCTCGTCGAGCAAATATCGGATCTAGACTCGGCGCTGTACCGGGGCGGCGTGACGTTCCGTGTTGATCCAACTTGGGGTGTGTCCACTGTATCCAAGGCTCCTCGGAAAGCGTCCAGGTACCTCGTCCGATCTGTCCAACCATCGACGCATGATGATGCCTACGAACGATGCAAGGCCACCCACCGGTGCAGTCGAGGTTGGAACGCCTACAATCAGTCCTCCACAGAGAGCTCATTGACGATGCAAACATTTGCCGGCGGCCGGCACAAAGAGGTTCCGCTCTTTGCAGACTTTGAAGACTGGCGCCAGGGCACACGGGGATGGCGGGCTGATAATGAGTATGCCCTTGCTCCTCCTGGTGCTTACTGGTCTCCCTTCAACTTTGATGCTCTCGGTCCTCAGATTTCATCGTACAACACAACGTCCAACAATGGGCTGGTGCTGAACAGTGCTTCGCTGGACTATCAGCTTGAGCTACAGACCAAGTGGATGGACCGCATTCGAGATTACATCGAGTGGCTTCGAGTGGAAATGGATACATCCAGTCTCGATGCCCTGACGAGGACTCGTAGTGATATTCGGAAAGAAATGACAAGGACGATGAATGACTACGGGGGCCTGTTGCTGCGAGAAGAGTCTAAGTACAATACGCTGTCACAGAGTCAGTGCAGAGATTTAGGTGGGTCAAAGAAGTGCGCCCTTTTATTCAACACCTCGTCGCTGGAACTGACGGGAATAATCAATGCAACTGGGGTTCTCGATACGACGCCGGATGGGACGGAGGTTGCAGTGTGGGCATTTGATTCCATCGATATCGATGAAAATGTCCACGTGACGGTCACCGGCCAAAGAGCCATGGCGCTGGTCTCTCGCTCATCCGTTAGGATCAACACCTCCATTGTCACTCCACCGGGCACTCTCGGGGGCTTTCCGGGTGGGTACTCCATCGCTCGAAGGCCGTCAGATCGACTAATGGGTGTCTGCGCAGAGGACATTGAATCTACCAAGATTGTGGGGGACAAATGCGCTGGCGACCAAGCCATTACAACTCTTTCGACATCAGATAACTCCAGGTGGCCTGTAAGCAACAATGTCAACGGTCCCGGGTCTGCATCTGTTCGAGTCTACCTCAAGACGATAGAGACGATGGCGCCTATCGAGGACAGGGTCCAAACGATCACGGTCGATGCCAATCGAGGACAAACATTGGCGGGAGGCTTCAATCTTCATTTCAATGGATACTCCACTCCTCTTCTCCGGCACGATACCACGGCTCTGGAAATGCAGGATGCCATTGAGTCTTCACTCAATCCCACCGATGTCAATTTCATGGACAAGGTCGATCGAAGCCCGGGTAGTGACGTTCGGCAGGGGATCGGCAAGGTTACTGTTGTCCGTGAGAGCATTGGAACGAGCGGAGGGAGTCTGTGGACTGTAACATACGACAGTGGAGTTGGAATCCATGGCAATCTGACAGCGACCGACCTGCTCGAGGGAAAAGGATCTTCCATTGTTATTCAAACTTTGTCCGAAGGCAATTCCATCGGTGGGAACTTTTCGATATCATTCTTGGGAAACACAACGTTACCCATTCCCCACGATGTCTCTGCACGTAATCTCGGGACGATCCTGTTGAGGGATATTTCCAGCCTCGTTGGCGTCCGAGTGCTTCGATCCGACCCCACGAACAACAAGTGCGATGCCGGTCTTTGTCGAAATGGTCCGTCGAGATCCGGCGGCTACGTCTGGACCTTATCTCTTGCTACCCAAGTTGGCAATGTATCGCCCGCGAGCCCTACATCGCGGGAGTTCAACGTAGAGGGAGCGTACGCCAACCTCAGAGCAACCAACAACCTTACGGGATGTGTGGACGACATCTGTCCCGAGATTGTGATCCGAAATGGCCATGCCAATAGTCACGTACGAGCCATGCAGAATCTTATCGCGACCAAACCATTCTCTCTTTCGTACGGGGGGGCTGGTGGTAGCCACGGCGGAGTGGGAGGTCAGGGCTTTGCTGGTTCCAACCCCGCGGCCGAGCCTTGTGGAGATTCTCTCATCACAAATCTCCATGGCGGAAGCGGTGGCGCTCTGGGCCTGACGGAACCGTTCGAGATCATTATGTTTGGTGGTCCGAGGGCCAGAGGAGGCAGTGGCGGAGGCGCCATCGAAATTGTGGCAGCCAACGACATTGTGCTCGGTCCAAACGCCACCATCTCCTGCAATGGACAGGAGGGCTTCGCAGCTCTCATGACTGGTGGAGGCGGGGGCTCCGGGGGCACTGCTCTACTTTCTGCTGGAGGGAGTATCCGGCACCAGGGCACAATCAGTGTCGAAGGAGGAGCAGGTGGCACAGCGAGACAACCGTCAGGGCATAAAAATCTTGTCGACGGCCACGGAGGAGGCGGCGGAGGCGGAGGAGTCGCCATGTATGCCGAAAGCATCGTGATTGAGCCTGCGTCAACAATCAATGTAAATGGAGGAGATTGTTCTGTGAGCGGCATTGACGGGCGACAGCAGAGGTCTTGCAATGGCGAGGATGGTACCATTCATCTTGACTCACGTCTTTGGCACAAAATGCACGTTGATCACAACAAGGGAGCCGCCGGTACCACGTCCTCTCTCAAATTAAGTGCATCAGCCCGTTACGAGGCAGCACCGTCCGTAGGCCAAGGTGTTCCGTCCTCCTCCCGGGCCCGCCCGTCCAGACGAACACTTGCAACCAAGGGAGGACCAGAATTCAATTTCGGCGCACCCAAGAAGCCGGGACGCCTTTCCTTCTTTGTTCAGATCGATTCTTCCGATGCCAATAGAAGCAAAAGCAGCAAGGATTGGGGTGCAATAGTCGAGTTCAGATCAACGCGTTGGTCGCAACTCGCAACGAATCCAGAACCAAGCTCTGTCCCAACGGCCTTTATTGGAATTCACATCGGACGAAGGATGCTACACGGCGCCAATATTCGTGCCATTCCCCACGATGACACGCATCTCCATACCATGAGCGAGTTTCTACCCGAAACCAAGCCCAACAAGTGGTACAAGATCGACGTACGCCTGAATTGGACGGATATGCAGTACGACATTCTTCTCGATGATTCTCTTGTCGTCAGAAAGGCCAAATTCGAAGCAGACGACGGAATACAAACGTTGGCAATTGCCAACTTTGATTCGGCTGCAAATATTTGGCTGGACGAGATCTTTGTCGGAGATGATGTGACGATGGGCTTCCGATGTCCATACACTGCGCCTTCGGGCGAGGTAACCTTTGACCGGCCCAATCGGCGCGGATGGAAGGCCTCCGAAATCGGCGGTACGAGCTACCAGCATGAGATGCAACGACACGAATCCCATGTCTCACGAAGGGCGCTGTACAGTCGAGACGAGGAGAATGCCGTGATCCAGCCATTTGATGGCTCTGGCCACAGAGCATATTCCAGCGATGTCAAGTTCCGGCTCGATGCAAGCAGTCGAGACAGTATCGATGGCAAAATGGACGCCGGGTCCATTCTCAAAGTTGAACCGAATGAGATGAAAATCGAGGAGCTCCCATCATCCAGGATGCCAGAGAATGACAATCTCAATCATCATGGCCAAACTCCTCACACCTATGTGTGGTATGGTGAGCACAATAATATCCTCGAGGAAAGGGACGGGTACCAATCTGCTTCTCAGGACGGACATCTTCTCAGCGGCGGGGTAGCTGCTTGCTCCACAACCGATTTCGTATCCTGGAGGAACGAAGGCATCATGCTTCATTACACCAACCTCACCGATATGGTTAGGGGAGGGCTACACCTTGGTAACCATACTTCGCCTAACGCGACCATGGCTTCGGGTTCCTACCACGTCGAGCGGCCCAAGGTACTGTACAACAACTCCACCGGCAAATACGTCATGTGGATGATCATAGACAACGACGCCAGAGACCTGGCAATGGCTGGGATTGCCGTGAGTGAGTATGCCACCGGCCCTTTTGATTTTGTACGCTCCTTCTATCCCGACGGCAACCAAACTCGTGACCAAACTCTGTTCCAAGAGCCAGACGGATCTACCTACCTCGTCCGTTCTTACTATGCCGACGTTGAATTCGTTCTGCCATCGGCCATAATGCAACCGACTTGGGAGAGCGTCAAAGATGCCGACGGAAACATCGACCACGCCCTGACGTACCATCGAGCGCACTATGAGCCCCAATATGACGACTACCATGACATCCACATCCAAAGATGGCGCACCGAAGACAAGCCATGGAAAGTTATTTGCGTTGACCGCATCACCGGCGCCGAGCGGGAGGTGCCGTTCGGCAAGGAACATCTTAACCACGACGGCGAGGTGTGCAATGATCCCTACGAATACAAAAAGGTCCTGGGGCAGGGAGATCCCACTCAAAGCAATACCAAGGACGGCATTCCCAGCCGATTTCGTGATCCCAACAACCCAGCCAACAATGCCTGGAGACCAGACTCAGTGCCCGGAGTCAAGGCCCAGCCTTGGTCCGCCAACTACCGTGACGGAGAGTGCGGCATTCGACAAGTCGACGATGGAAAAGACTATCTTGACCCCAACCTTCCGGATCGAGATGTTCCCGATCGAGGTTCTTGCTCCAATGTAGCAGACAATCCAACTCATCGAACCGCTCCAGACAAACTGATCGGCCAAGAGCAGGTGATTGAAACGAGACGAGCCAAGTTCATCGCCATCAGCCGCCTAACAGACGATTATTTGGATACCACCGGACAGATGACAAGCTTCGAGGGCGAACTTGAAGACGGTGCAGACTTGGTATCGCTTTTCCAGCAGACCAAGAAATCAAATAATGGGGACATCCCCTTCGCTTGGTCATTGCCCAAAGCAACCGACGGCATTGCAAGCACTTTCAAGCCAAAGGTCCATAGCCCACACTTCACGCAAGCCGATGATTTTGACACCAGATACCACCAATACATTCGTAACCACAACGATCGGGCAACGTATTCAACTTCTTGTCAGTTTGACGGCGAGTGTCCCGTAGATTTTGCCTCGCAAATCTCAGATGGTCACGTGTAAGCATAGTGTTGAGTCTCAATAGTCAACATACATCTACTTTGTACGAATCCAATGCCGCATTCATCATGGGGATTAGGTGACATATCATGAACGCACTTCTCTTTTCGCTCCGTTTAAGCTTCTCATTGTTCACCGACAGCTCGTTCATGATGGACACTTGGTCAAACGGCAAATACTCTCCATCACATCGGAAGAAATCATGCGGTACTTTCCTCTTGGCAAACAAGTGATTGGCGAACTTGTATCTTTGGCAATAGTGCAGCGTCGCCGGTAGGGCAACAGCGGATCTATCTCGTGTAATGAATGGTAATGTCGTCGAAGAGGCTCCAGCACAGGCGTTCGATGCATTGTGACCAATAATATCATCAATCCATAGCCAAGCTTCTGTTGCACTGTCCACATCGACACCGGTAACCATGTAATTGGAGACCAGAGTCCAGGGCAAGGTAAGATTGGCCACCGCCATGGTCAACGCCATCATTTCTGCGAGCAAATACGGGTGCTGCAAATGGACAGGCTCCATCGAACGCCACCAGGAGTCAGCAATGCTCTTCCAATTTTCGATGTGCGCCAAGTAAACGGGTCCTACCGCGTATTTCTTCTTGGCGTCGGCATCGGAAGTACGCGTACAGGGAGATCCTTCTCCACATACGAGCGCCTTGGAAAAGTTGCGCCAATTTGGATAGCGAATTGGGTTGGCTGGAGCGTATGCCCAAGTACCGCCCAGCCCAAAATGCTGGCCAGCAGGACGACCAAGTGCAACACGATCTGTCAGCGGTAGTAGGTCTGCATCGTCGACTTGGAGTAAACGAGCGATGCCACTCTGCTTGTCAAAATATTCCAGCTGCTTTGTGGCCTCTCTCCTCCTTGGAATTGGTTCCAACCCAAGACCAAGTCGAGTAGTTATCGGAAGCAGTGGCAGCATGTCCGGGTCCAATAGGACGATGAACTCTTCCTCAATCTCTGCGTTATGCAACCAGTGTTTCAACCCACCTGATTTGTTGGAATACTTATAATCTCCCTGAAGCTGCATGGTAGGGGTAAAGTGAGCTCGAAACCGATTCCTACCTCCGTCAATCCTTGAAAATTCGTCAGCAATCCGACGCATATCCTCGTCTTGGGAACAACCCGATGCAACTCGCGTCACTGGTCCTGGATGGCCGGCACTTTGTGCAGCATACCACAGGGCGATGCTCTGCCAGTGTTGATATCCACTGCAATCGGTGGAAAACACGATGTGAACAACATCGTCCTCGTCGGCGCCCCGAGCCGGCAGCACCGCCTTGTCCTGATGATGAGCTGATCTTGTCTCACTTTGCAGAAGAATAAATGGGAGTAAGGAGACCAAACAAAGCGCAGCGCCAACGATGCCGTAGGCCAACCACCGAAGAACCAGCCTGCCATGCCTTGGCATGGCTTCCTTGCATGTGCGCTGCGGCTGTTGGCGTTGGTCGATGTCGGACATGTCGGAGGTTGGCGGGCCCGCCATCACTCTCGACTCGCTCGAATGAATCGAATGAAGAAAATCTTGTTCCCCAAGCCACGCAACGCAACAACGCAACGCCATCCATAGTAGTAGTACATAGTACATAGTACAAAGAAGAAGGGCGAATACCCCATCCATGTACAAAGAAGAAGACAGCCATAAGCAAGCCCAAGGCCCAAGATGGACAGCGCTAGCAGCGCTAGCAGCGCTAGCAACGATGCCCACGAGCCACCGCCGCTTCGCCTCGGGATTTTTGGCGGATCCTTCAACCCAATCCATCTTGGACATGTTCTCCTCTCGGTAACTTGTCAACAAACCAAGCCGATAGATCAGCTTCTCATGGTCCCGGTGTACAAGCACGCCCGGAAGACCAATCTCCTGCCATTCGAAGATCGGGTGGAGATGTGCAAACTGGCCATTGCTCCATTTGCGGCCGCGCCGGGGGGAGTTACTGTGTGTGATATTGAACGGGAGGTCGGCGCATCCAACGCACCGATGCTCCGGGCGATCAAAAAGAGATACGAACGCAACGCGAAGCGGAAGGTAGAATTGATATGGATTTGCGGGGACGATGTCTTCAGTTGGATAGAGAAACCGAAAGGTGTGGAAACAATGGCCGAGGTCAGCGGTTTGATCGTTCAGCGACGGCTGCATAAAGGTAGTGCCAAGGATAGCTTCTTCAAGGAGGAGCTAGATGAGCAGAAAATCCGGGCAATTGGAGCGAGGCTACAATTGAGCATTGACTTTGTCTATGGAGAGCTTCCACACTTCTCGTCAACACTTGTTCGGAATGCCCCTGGTATGTGGAGATCATTTCTACCACAGAGTGTGGCAAAGTATCTAGAAGGGAAGCCAGCCTTATTGGCAAAGCTACACGAAAACCTTGAGATGGAGGCAGCCAAAGAAGAGGCGACGCAGCGACCGGAAAAGAAGAAGCAAAGATTGGAGAAGGAGAAGGTGACTTCTCTACCAGTCCCAACCGACAAGGCGGCAGGCTTGATCATCAAGGGACTAGATGTTGTCCATAAATTGCAATTCGAGAGAGGCCAAACTGGGTTGTTATTGTCCATCGGTTCGGATGCCTTGAAGGAAGAACTCAAGAGAATTCAAGCAGACACCGATGATTCGATAAGAGATGTTGGATCTCTCAATGTTGACGAATTGGATGGGCTGGATGAAGCACTGGCCTTACTACAGGAATTAAAACTTGCTCTTTCATGGCTTCAAAGAGATCGAGCTGTCGTTGAAACAAGATATGCCGCGCTGAAGGACTCGGATGGGGCCGATGCTTGGTTAGCTAGATACTCTCTTGCCTCCAAGTTCAATTGCCGAATTGATGTTGTCTTTGGTTGCATCGTACGAAGTTTACAGGAGATTATTGACATTGATAGGCAACCCGGTGCTAAACTCGGCGCGGCCACGTCGCCTCTGCAAGATGCTCCTGATCTACTTTCAACATGGCATGACGGGAAGGAAGCATTGGGGCGGCTTAGAGCATTTGTTTGCTCGGGTGGCCGCTCAGCTCCCAATACGATTAAGAAGTCGTTATACATTCGGCGACTTCTGAATCAATTGGTGGAAGCCAAGAATCGTAGAATTGAACGAATTGTAACTCTGGGCGAGCATAACATGTCATCATCTCAAGCTTTGCAAAGGCTTCTGGAAGATGTATGTATGTTTGAATGGTTACTATTGGGGTCGTTTGCCCCGTCGACGCCACTGCATCTGATGCACAAACTTCTCTTGGAGGAATCGAATAAGGAGAAAGAGTTTGATGTCGAATGCTTCTTCTCGTCAGCATCGGCTGCGATCGATCTGATGCTATCAAAAACCAAAGCGCTCGCTGCCTTTGGATGTGCAAAGGCCTAGCGCTAGTAGCTGGACAAAGTACGATACCTACTTGATCGTACTAGCTAGTACTCTAGATCTAGTAGAGAGTAGAGTAGATACTTGTACTACGTAGTAGGTTCCTAATTGTCATTTATCAACATTATCAAACAAAATATGAAAACACCGCGCCTCAATTCCTCTCGATCTCTTCAGAATTTAATTTTGAAGAGCCCTTAAGCGACGTGCCCTTTCGGCCCTTCTCCTCGCCTTTTCTTTCCGTTCCTGGATGTTGTTCTCCACCTTGGAATCTGTGCTCGCAGCCACGAGGAGAACATCATTTTCTCCGTTCTCGGCACTGGAATTCGACACTGATTGAGCTTCATCTATCGAAGAAGAAGTATCAACCGATCGAGACGGTCCGTCCTTTCGTTCATTCAGAGACTTGGTCGATCTACCGGCGGCAACGTCACGGGCGGGCGGTTCTCTTCTCTTTGTCGAAGTCTCCCAGTCCCTGTTGATACCAGCAGAAACAGTATCCTTTTCACCTAGAATCGCTCGGGGACAAGATTTCTTGCTCGAACTCGTAGCCATTGCCCTCCGCTGACTACGACTACGAGGCCTACAAGCCGAAGCCTTTTCTATTTCCGCGGGATTTTTATCCTCGACATTGATTTCCTTCGCTCCACCATCGTTGGCGTCGCTGGCCTTATTCATGTTTTCCTCTACATGCATCTCCTTCGACTCTTCCGTCTCAAGATCCTCGGCCGCCTTATGATCAATTGAGCTACTATTCTGCAGTGGAAGGTTTGCCTTCATTTCGCTGCCTGCTTCTTCTTCCTTCTTGGCCCCAGCGGTCTTATTTTCCTGTGGCTGCGCAGCTCTCCTCCTGACACTCTGTGATCTGGAACGCCTTGTTCTCGCTAGCCTACAGCTTGACGCAGTGGCCGAAGGCCGATTTTCGGTATTTTCTCCATCGGAGGACAAGACACTAGCAACGCTAGAAGTAACTTTTGGTACGGGAGGTAGAGCATTTTTGACTGGCATCAGTTTTGACCTTGCGTTGCTCCCTGAGCCAGCGTCCTTGGTCTCCTTATCATCAGACGCCACACTACCACGACTTTCAACCGACATGGCTCGGCCTCGCCTGACAGTGCTCCTGGACCGAAGTTGACGAGCACGATGACTTGCTCTCGAAGTGACAGGTACTTCATCGAGGTATACTTGATTCGACGTGATTTCGCTGACCTCGGTCTCACCGCTGTTGCACTCCACGATGCTAAGGTCGATGCTCTTGGTCTCAACAATGCTGACCTCTTCTTCAACAGCGTCCTTGGTCTTGTCGACCACTACCTTATCGTCAGTACTCGTATTTTTGACAGACTTCTTGGGCTCAATTCGTGCAGCACGGTAATGTTTTGCACGTTGGCTGAGACGAGACATTGATGCAACGGACTGAACACTCGAGGGAAGTAGTGCAGACGATGGCGCCGATGTTGCGGCGACTGAATCCGAGATAGTCTCTTTCGAGTTCTCCTTGGTAGGTACGTCAGTGCGTTGGACCTCAGTGGAATTGATTGCGTTACTGCCTTCCTCTATGGAAATTCCCGACTTGGCGTGCGCCTCGTCGTCCTCATTGTGTGCCGTGGCGAGGTACCGACGGAGTCTGCCTTCCCCGGTCGCCTCCTCTAGACGCGCCTGCAGGTCCGAGAGCTCCATCAGATGGCTTGACAGGATGGCAAAGTCAGCCGGGGGTGCGACATCTTCTCCTCTCTCAACTTCCTCGTCTGCTGCTACTTTAGCGTCCGTTTCCGTAATGACATCCTCATCCCCATCCTTGGCCGTTCCATCCGCCACCTCCATTTCATTGTCGTCGTCGTCGTCGTCTCCTACAGCATCATTGACGGTTTTGGGATGGGATACAGGTCCACAAAGCTGGTGGTCTTCGATCTCAACTCCACTGACACTTTCCTGAGGCTCAGTCAGCCTCGACTGGGGAGACAACGAAGCCTTGGCAGTCACTGGAGGTGGCGGGTCACTGAAGTGGTAGTCCGCAGGGACGATATTACGTCCAGCAAATTCAACAATGGCGTGAGGGTTCTCCTCGGCGATTAACTCTTTGCTCGCCTTCGTAGTGTTGCTTGAATAAGGAACAAGTTCTGTTGTTGCTTCGACTTGAGCACCCTCGGCCATTAGGAGTGGAAGGCCTTCCGTAAAAAGGCGATCGTCCTCATCCTCCTCGCCACTTTCGGGAGAAAGGTACAGCTCCGAGGGCATGCTCTTATTCGCATCGTTGGGAGGCGTAAGCAAAGGAGGGGCGCCTGTGGATGGAACAATGGCTGTATTGTGACGATCGTCGCCTACATCTTCATCCTTCTTTTCATCCTGGAAGGCAAAGTAGTTTCCGAAGGGATTAGTCTCAGCACCCCCCGTAGAATTGGGCTCGTGTACGACCATCATGTTGTTGTTCTTTGATACAGCGTCGATATCGTCCTCAGTAACCTCATAGGCACAAACTTTCCGGCCACTGGTGGCATCCAGAACCAGCGCTTGGCTATTGTCAAAGTCTGAAAAATTAGTATCGAATGGAACGATAGCACCAATAGCATCGGCCGCGACATTGGTATGGGTTTCGGGCACACTCGTTTTGTTGTCAACCGTTCCAGGCGCGGCCTTTGCTGTGGGCTCTTCTCCCGGGAGGGGGACAACACCAATGACGACGGTCTCCGCCAGACCATCCAACTCGTCTCCCGAATCTGAACTCCCTTCCTCCTCGTTGGATGTGCCTGCCATTGACATGGAGAAGGACGCGACAAGACCGTCTAGCTCATTCAGCAGGTGGCTCCTGTCGGCAACGCTGCTAGTAGTAGATGCCTTGGGCAGACCAGGGCTGGCGGCACGACGACTGCCGCGGCGCTTGGATTGGTGGCGGTGACGAGAACTACTCGTGCGATTACTGCGAGTACTGCGAGTACTGCGAGTACTGCGAGTACTGCGAGAGGTGCTCTTGGGTGGCTTCGTACTTTCGACGGCCGAGGGATCGGCAGCGGTGACGACGGTCAGCTTTGCAGTTTCAACCGTCGGCTTGCTTTCATCTTTTGCATCATCAGTTCTTCCGTCAGAGACCATTCTGAGACCAATTTCAATACCATTAGTAGCAGATGCCTCAAACTCGTTGGCAGTGAAGGACTCCACCAGTTGAACATCATCGAGCGGCCTGAGGTTGGCCCTGATGGCCCTGTCCTCATCTTCTTGGACGCCATCAAACTCCTCGTCGGATGCCTTGCTGACCATCAAGCGAGCATCGTCGACAGAGGATGCATCGCTGCTGTCGTAGCTATCGCTCCTGCACGGCGCCGACGAGCCCTGTTGACGGTCAGCGACTGCCGTCGCACTCTTGGTTTGGCAATTTCCCATAATATGAAAGTTAAGAAGTTATGTTTGTTCTTCTTCTGCGAAAGCGGGAGGTTTATATTGTGTGTGTGAGATATGTGCCAAATCAAGGCGACGTGTGCATGTGATGTACTTTCATTCAGCAAACAAAGAATACGTAGCGAAAGCCTAAACGGATTCATCCGCCTCTAGAGAGTTGGATCATGGATTCGGCTTGGTTGGAGATCACGAATCTCATCATCGCCGCAATGGCATGAAGAAAATTTGCCAACCTTGAACTTGTAACTTACCAGGACAGTCTTCGCCTCAAAGACAGGAATTCAAAATCGGCACAACACGATGTCAGCCACTTATCGGGCCCTCTCTCCACTCTCTAGCTAAGTAGAGAATAGTACAAGATATGGTGTGAGCGAGATCGAGAGAGGGTTCAGTGCAATCTTGCATCTCGCGATGATGATCCGCCATCATCGCTGATTTGGAATCTCAGAAAATTGTCGTGCGGCGCGATGCACATACAAAACGATGTGAAGGAATCTCGCAAAAAATTAGGGAATACGGGGAAGGGATGTCAGCAGCGGAGGAGGCTCTGGCAGCAGACAGAGAG
>Ga0115006_10002057_pt1 | contig 13017 bp, 8 predicted proteins | sample ArcOceMetagenome_3_FD_88943 | JGI IMG/M metagenome (GOLD analysis project Ga0115006, IMG submission 88943) | Marine eukaryotic phytoplankton communities from Arctic Ocean - Arctic Ocean- Svalbard ARC20M Metagenome | ecosystem: Environmental > Aquatic > Marine > Oceanic | place: Arctic Ocean...
ATAAGTGGTACGGAAAACATCGGGTGTGGGGGGGGGGTGTGGGGTGGTGGGGGTTGCGCTTTGGGGGGGGAGGGTCTAGTGGTGGTGCAAAGGGTGTTGGCCGAAAGGGTGAGGATGCTGATAAGAAAGCGCCTGTGTGGTCTGGCGCGGATGCGGGCACCTTTCGAATTCTCGATAAGGCGTCGCTCAAAACTCACAGGGAGGCGGTGCGCAAGGGAAGGTAATAGTGATTGTAGGTATTTTGGGATTGGGTAGGTAATGAGGGGTTTATGTGCGTGCGGGCGTGTGCGTGCGTGCGTGTGCTTGCGTGTGCGATTATGTGTCTGTATTTGTACACGTGTTTGTGCGTGTGTGTGTGTTTGTGCATGTGTGTGTCTTTGTGCATGTGTGTGTGTGTGTGCATGTGTGTGTGTGTGCATGTGTTTGTGTGTGCGAGAGTGTGCGAGCGTGTGTGGCTACGTGTGTGCGTGACTGCGAGGCGTGCGAGAAAGAGAGAGAGAGAGAATGTGTGTGTGTGGCGAGTATAGTATGTCAGATAGGCGATGTGCAAGGGAAGTTCTATGTGTTTGTGTGTGCACGCTTGCATGTGGGCGTGCGGAAGTACGTGTATGTTTGTGTGTGCGCGCGTGCGTGCGTGCGTGCGTGCGTGTGTGTGCACATGCATGTAGACACCTGCACACATTTTCCACAGGACAAAGCAATTGTCAACAAACTCCTTCGTCTCATCAGGCAAGGCGAAGTACGTATTTTTCCGTTGCATCGACCCCACCGGCGACGACGAGGTCCTGTGTTTCAGTGTGCTTTTACGTGTTTCTAAACCGCATACCCTCTACGCATCTTCGCGCATGCGCACTCTCACAGACACATTTCTTGTCTGCCTTTTGTTGTAGGGCGTACAGGCAGAACTCGATCCTACATAGTAGGATGTGGTTGCGTATCAGAGGATATGTATGTTGCACGGACCCAAATCCAATCGATCATACGACAAAAGTTGCATGTTGTTGTGTGCCATATTACCGTTAATATGTGGCAGGCGAGCCCCGAGCTCCAGGTTAAGGATATCGAGATCAAACAAGATATGGATTTTGAGGACTTCCTCATCAAAGTCAAGCATGAATTTGAGCGCGACGTTGTGTTTGATTATGAGTGCGGCGGCGCCTTGGTGCGAGTAGAGCGACCCAGGTTGTATGCGCGCGTGCGCGCGTGTGCATGCTGTATTTATGCGTGTAAGCGTGTATCCGTCTGTGTGTTCGTGCATGTGTGCGGTCGCAGAGCGCTGTGTCAAATGTATTTTTATGCAACACTCAGTCAACCCGTATCCTGATACCCCTCTGCACTTGCCAGCGACTTTGAAACTGCTGTTGACTACGCATATTCCTCTGGTAATCAACTGGATGTGGTAATTCGCAAAGCTCGTTGGGACAGCACAACAGAATATTATGCCAAGAGCAAAAGTTCAAAGAAGTCTTGGTGGAGTGGCGACGTCTAGATCGGTCCAGGGCTCCAGAGATATTTGTTAGAATCATTGCATGCTGGGAAACGCCAATGGTGGGCAGGTGCACGATTCCATCGCTACGTTTCCCCACTCGCTTTATTCGCCAACGAATCACCTAGGATCACTCATCCTCAGCTTGCTCGTATTGGCAGGGGTTTTCCTCCGTGTAGTCTCCCCCCGTAGCATCTTACATACCTAACGACCGAGAAGAGTTGCTAGGCGAGAACATTGTGTGTGAGTGTGCGTCTGTGTGTGCGTGTGCGTCTGTGTGTGCGCGCGCGCGTGCGCGCACGCTTTCATTTTCGGTTCCTGTGTGCAACTGCACGGCTGAAAAAAAATAATAATATGACCCTCACGAGTTGTCAGCTGCCAAGCTTTGCCTTGGAGCTGTCTCCCTTCTCCCTTTGCATCTCTGGTATTTTCCACCGCGATGCTGATCATCTGCTCTACTTGCCGTCTGACGATGAAGAAGAGTCATCGCTAGCAAGTGAACTTTCGCCTGCTGCACCGTCGTCAATATTATTCTGCATACGCTTGAAGAGCTTCATGGCAAGATCCAACTGTTTCGTCACCATTTCGAACACCTTTTTCAATGTTCGCATCACCTGTTCTTGCATCTGATCCACAGCGTCTTTGACATCCTCCTCATCCCCATCTTTGGCATAAGCATAGTGCGCGCCCAATGAAACGCCGAAAGCAACGCTGCTGTTGATCAAGCCCGAGATGGTGTCATTGGGATCCGTGAAAGCATTGAAGCCGATAAACAGGAACACATAGATGAGCAACATGGACATCCCGAAGGTGAACACGCTGACGGCGATGCGTGAGATGGAGAGCCCGTGCTCATGCAGCGCTTGGTGAACGTTCTTATTGATGAGAATATCGAGCAGAAGAGGGGGCACCGAGTTCATCTTGCCCTTTTCCATCTCGACCCTCTTGGCGACAGCACGCTCAACACGCGTCTGGAACTTGCGCTGTTTGGCAAAGTACGAAGCACAGCACGCCGCTGTGCCCACGATGGCAATGCCATAGGGAGCAAGATATGTGGGCTGCACAAGGATGCCCAGCAACACAAAAAGTACCACGATCTGTACAATGACCATTGAAGCCCATACGATCGCAAAGAATGCAACATAGAAAAGGACCCGCAAAATTCGACGATAAAGCGAGTAGGGAATGCATAAATAGAAAACAGCCATTTCTAACACCGAAATCAGGAAAAAAGCTTGCACGCCGCTGACAACAGCTCCGGTCATCTGCAGCAAAGCATCCGATTCCGAGTAGCAGCTGCATACGTCAGCCCTGAATTCACATTTTTGCGCTTGGTAAGCTCCCTTGAGCAAATCTACCAGAATGTAAATAATAGTCGATGGCAATATCACTATGGCGAGCTCGTAACAGACTATGACAAATTCGTTGATAAACGATCGTTGCGCCTCTGCTGACGCCAGCACAAAATCTTCGAAGAGGTAAAAGAAGCTTGTCCGGCCTTCCATTTCAATTATTTTTTCGTTCTCCATCTGCATTTCCTCCTCGTTCATATTTGCAAGTGCGGTAAAAACTCTGTGCAAGTTCGCGGTAAGCTGCTCCTCCTTCAACTTCTGCACCCGGTAGGCCTTCACCACCTTGAAACCAGCATTGACTGCTGTAAATAGGAATATGCTTGTGAGCAAACAGGGAATGGCAATTGCCAGCCCAACTACTGAAATGACTAAGGGATAGTCCCCTGGATTCACCAGTGACACTCCAATCTTATTTGTAGCAGGGTCTGTCATAAATTTTCTGGGTGCCCCCCCCACTGGTTGGTACGCTACAAGACTCGTGAATGGGATCGCTTTCTTGTCAGGACCGGGATATGTTTGCACCGAATCCAGAAGAATTTGCCGCATCTGCACCAATCGATCTTGAAAAAGTGCGCTGCTTGAAGGGGTGAATGCTGGACAGAACGATGGATTCAAGCCTGACAATGATGCGCCTTTGGACGGCGTTAGAAGCCCCATGGACAAGAAAGCCAGCATCCAATTCGGCAAAACAAGATAGCGCACACTGGCTAGCCAGATGAATTCGCCATCGGCTGGCTCTGGTGCTCCCGGACCTTTCAGTCTGAGAGAAAACCATTGTGAATTTGGATTGTTTCCTCCTCCAGGATGAAATACTTCATTCAGCACCTTTTTGTCAGCCTCCAATATATCTACCTTGGCGTTCACACTCTCTGATGGGGCAGAACCCTGGTACGAACTGACCTTGGGATGGGGTTCCTTTAATTTGTCGTCGACGACTTCCAATGATATCTGGCCAGTGGTCGAAGTAAATCTCCACCTTTGATCCAGTTCGTCATCGCACCAATTCCACGATGGATTGACCTCTCTTCCGCATCGCGGCATGTTTGGTCTTGGAAACATATCGGCCCTCGAATATCCAGCACAGATGATCTGACAGCACCGTCCAAATGCATCACAAGTTCCCGGGGGATCTAGATTTGCCATATCACACTTGGGCTTACAAAGGCATTTGGCTGATTCGTCGGCGGAGCAAATCTTCAAATCAAAACACCCGACAATTTGAGGCACTTGAGACCGTTTCTTGAATTGTGCTCCAACAGGGCACGTATCGTCAATCTCAGCCTGAACTGGGTCATACTGCGAACAATTTTGTGTGCCATCACCATTGTCTTTGCACAGCCAAGGCAGAACCGACTGACGCAGTGAGATCCCAGAGTCGTTGGATGCATATGACTCTCTGTAGGCTTGTGCTTCTTCCTGCAGGGTTCGTCTGTCTCCGCTTAGCTTATATTCACATACTTCATTGCACGCATCATTGACATACAAGGAGCTGTTAGCTGCTGTCAGACATACAAGATTTCCACGCTTTTGCCAGAATTTGACCGACGTCATCACTGGGGTTGTCATAATCATGTCTGCGCTTTCGCTCATCATTTCTGCCGTCATGGCTCGAATCCCAATCGCAATTAGATTTCCATGAATCACGTTGTATTCGAACTTCGAAGCACTGATATTCTGGAGGCGTGCAACGAGATGGTTGCCCCGGAGCGTGAGAGCGTTGGGGCCAAACCCGAGGCCAAATTTATATGAGTCTTTATCCATGCTACCTGCACGAACGTACGTGATATTGTTGCCCGTTGCCACAATCGTGGTCTTTGGTATCACCGTGCGATCAGGTACTAAGATCTGCATATTGCAATAGTATCCAACGTACTTGACCGAATCGTCCCTGTTGTTGACAACTGCGACTGTCACATTTGGTTGACATGCGTCTCGATTTATCAGAATGTTTGGATCATCCAGAATGGAAAGTTCTATTTTCAAGGATTCCAGCCTATTTTCTGGGTACGACATGTTGCGAGTGGGCACAAACCTGACGGTGCAAGCGTCCGTTTCCACGTGTATTGAACTCGCCTTATCAAGGAACACATTGTAAGTGAAAACGCACTCAGAACGTAATGTCGACGTCATCATAGCGAACACGATTGCTGTTATTATTGCTGCAACAAGCAGGAAGAAGAACATATTGTAATTTGCATCATCAGGTGGAAGAATCTGAGCTTTATGTCCTGCTCGCTTGAAGTCGGCCTTCTTCTTTAGTAAGTACAACTTCATGGCGCCATGTCGCCTCCTCACCCACTTCACAGACAGGTAGCTTGCTACCATCAGGCCAAACGCCACCAAAGCAATGGCAGCCAGCTGCGCAATATTGTTGCTGCTCTTAACCTCGCACTGATTCCACTTCCTCCCGTCTTGCGGGTGCGGATCGCACGTCTCATATGTCGGACCAGACTTTGAGCCTACCATGCACTTGCCACCATCTGCGGGGCAGACTCCCGGGCAGAAGCCACACCCAGCAATTTGCGAGCATGCAACGCAATCAGTCTCCGAGCACTTGCCCAGGGCACCAACGGTTGAATCGAGAATTGTGTCCGACACCCCCATTTTCACCGGTCGATGAGGCTCTGCTTCATTGTGATCACCGCATTTATTCATATTACCGCATTTGTGATCCCCACTGCATTCACCAAAGTTTTTGTTATCATTTGCATATATTCTGATAGGTACATAGCCTTGAAAAGTTGGATCCGCGTCGTACATCAGATTGTGCATCAGGAGGTTGATTTCCTCAGTTTTGCCATAAATTTGCAACTCAACAAGCCCATCAAAGTTCGTGTACAGATCAAACCAGTTTTGCGAGTTCTTGTTCACCTTAGTAATGGTGAAAGAGCCTGCGCGGGCATGCACCTCAGGGTCACTGCCGATTCTTAATGTCACGGTCATGTTGCCATACGGTGTGTCGTCAACATCTGCATCTGCAAAGTGAAGTACTTCTCCAGGAATGTTGGCACCACGTGGAGGGAGCATTGAGGCATTTGGATTGTACAAACAATCCCTGCTCAATCCTGATTCTGTTTGACCAAATTCGTGGAAATTAACATAGCAGCGTAAACCACGAGGGTAGACCATGACCTGACTTGGGGCTGTAATGACTGGAGGGTCGTTGAGGCCTACTACACGAATGTTGATCTCCTGCGTTGCCACCAGCGATGCGTTGTAACACTCGTCTGTGTATCCTCCGTCTGACACCCATATAGTTAATTTGTCTGGACCATAGTAGTTGGGCAAACCCTGGTAGATCAAAAACATTTGACTGAGCCCTTGCTGAATGAATGTCTTTCGTGCCCTGATATTAATCTGTTGCACCTCCGCCATGCACGCGCGCTGATTTTCACATGGTACCATGGGTCCACCTTCATTCATGAGCTCGTCTGTCGTATTTGTTAAAAAGATTAGATCTGATGGCTGGAAGAAATCACGACCTGGCGGCGGAAAGAATTTCAACACACCGTGCTGGACACTCATGTGAACCAGCAGTTCTCCTGCCGTTACCGTCGTTTTGCAAGCCACTGGAGCATTGCATTTGCATGCTATGCCATCACAATTACATGGCGTGCCGCACCGGCAGCCTGCCGGTCCCGCTGGATCGCAACAGTAACGCCGGGGAGTTTCCACATTCTGTGCCTCCTCTGAATCAACATCTTCAATCCATAGGACATCGGGGGTAATGACGAACTCTGTGTCCTCATCGATATCAATGTACTGCCGTTTCCCCGGTCCACACATCTCCCAGTACTCTTGTCCTGATGGCGGGATGCCACGGCAAAATGCGTCCAGTGTCTGATTAATGGCAAGAATTGCAGTGTCTGTGATAACTTGCGGCAGATCTGCTCCCCCCGTGTATGCAATCAATTCTCTCTGGGCCTGAACCCTTCGGCCAATAATGGGTCGATCATTGACAGACTCCACCACGACCTCAATGATCAATTCATCTGTCAGAGAAGGGGCGCTGGCATCGTTTCCCAAACCACCATTGTCGTTGACAGAAAAATATATTTCCTCTCTTTTACCTCCGGATCGAGTGTTGAAGTGCGGATCAGGCAAGTACGTCACGAAAGACAAGGCTTCATTTATGTCCTGGAAGACTCCTTCAATTGAAATGAACCTGTTCCCGGTATCCTCAGGGCACACCCCACAGCCTTGAGAGCTGCCACCCTCTGTCTGGGGGGAGTAGACCAGGCCATACATCTCGCTCTGAAAGAACCCATACGGTAGATCTTGACTAGTCATGTCTATGCCATCCGAACACTGTGGCTTTAGCTGACAATCGTTCCCAAACTTGGGCAGCTGAACGCCTCTGTTTTCGAAATGTAGGCCTCGCTTCTCCTGAGTTGTTCCCGGCCAAAACCGAAAGGAGATCGCCACACCAGACGATTTCAGAAAAGCTTCATTTAAATACAACCGTCCGTGGCTGCATGTGAGATTTACTGTAAAGACCCTGAGATCGAAGCCATAGTCTTCAAAATCTGGATCAGAAACAAAGAGCTTGGTTCCAGCCTTCTCCTGGAAGTGAAACGGAATATCCTCTGCGACGATGATGCTAATAGGTCCATTTGCCACGGGCTTGTCATTGACAGCAGCTATGCGCACATTCACTTCCCTCTGAACCGACTTTCGGTCCAGTTCAGTGCCACCTGAATTGCCGAGATCATCTGCTAACATCTTCAGAGTGTCCAGATTATCAGCTTCGGGATCGAAGGTGAGTGGATCTTGTTCTTCTTTGGGCGGCCGATACAACCTGTTGTAGTTGATATCCGTGATGTAATTCACATTTGCAAGGGTACGCTGAACATCAATTAGTTCTCCAATGAACGTGATGCGTTTGCTACCCTTCGATAGAATGCCAACAAGGTCGAGAACTTTCTGCACTGTGGACCCTACTATTCCATAAGCACCAGATATGCATTCCCGTATTAACGGTTCTGGGGCACCGGGCAGTTTTGGGTTCGGAAACGGAGCTCGAAATGTACATTGGCGGCCAAAATATTTCGGCGCGTCCTCACGACCTATTAGGTCTGTGGTGCAGCCCGCAGTAAGCTCTGGGTTCAAACAATATGGGCCGCAGACACCTTCTGCCGGGCCTCCCAGCACACAGCCGCATGGCGATCCCTTGTCAAAAATGAAACAGTCGTCGTCGGTGGAGCACACGTGAGAAGCATTGGCACAGCATGTGCAATTCTTGCCTGGCGTGCAGGCTGACAGGACCTGTTTATCGCAGTCATCATCACTTTGGCACGCGAGACCATAAGTAAAGTTATTCGGATGCGGATATGTGGCCATTCCACCACAAGTTCTATCTTTCGTCTCAACTGCCCTTCCGAGTACATCGAACCAGGTGGACCGCTTGACCTCATCTTCAGCTTGTCTGCCGAACCTATCAGGCGGTAGCAAAAATGGTTGTGCTGAGTTGTTGACATACAGCGTAATGGTGCCGTCAATATCGCAAGTAAATTCGCCAAAGCAACTGCAAAACTCTTCTGTACCCGTACGGCAATCTTCGGTTCCCGCATTAATGTAAAGACAGAGGCTGTCTTTGTACTGCCGAATCGTTGACATATCGATTGTTGTATCGGCGTACCTCTCATCATTGCTTTGGAGATATTCTGCCGCTGCAGTGAGTGCCGAAAGATCGTTGTAAATATCGTTTACCCGACAAGTGTCGTGGCCGAACCGTCCCCCTTGGATTGTATAAAATGATGTCTCCGCAATATCGACCAGACGCAAATTCCTGGAATATCCTAGACGCAGGATGCCATGAACTACTTCGAGACTGTACTTGATCTGATTCAGAGTTTGCTGTGATGCCATGGGCTTCATCCACGTAAGTCGCGACAAAGACGATTCGATCTGTTCGTTCAAATCTATATCAGACACCGAGATCCCCTCGATCAATGTCAGTGTGTCCTCGAGGAAGGAATACTCCAGTCGATCGATTGAAATCTCAGGTGCATCATTCTGAGCCACAATAGCGACATCAATGCTGATGTCTTGTACCTTAGCGACTCCGGCTGCTCCCGTCAAACCCTGATCTGACACCGTTACCGTTATGCTTTCCCGATTTCCACTGTGCATAGTGTTGTAGTGCAAGATGACACTATCAGGACCAAGATTCTCCAGCAACTCAACCATATAGAATACGACTTTCACAGCTGCATTGCTTGGAGTAATGAAGGCTGTGAAACCTTGCGCTTCACGCGTATTCTCGTAAAACGACAAACGTGCACGTGTGTTCAATTTCACAGATCCTCTGGCAGCTCTGACACTGACGTCGATTTTTGCGCACTCTGGGTTCAGAAAGGTGCAAGGTTCTTTAACGTCAATATCAAATATTTCAACGCCACCGATTGAAATGGATTGGTGGGTGTCTTCGTAGGCGAAGAATTGGCCGAAATGACAAGCCGGGTTTCTTGAGAGCTTATGGCAGAAAAACGGGTAGCTGTACTTGGTCTTCGGATGACTTATCTGCGGCGAATCGTTCATATCTACAATGTGCATAATCTGCGTAATGTTCTTCACAAGACGAAATTTCGAACGGTCCAGATTGCAATCCTGGTTGACGTACACTGCCGTCAGTACTTCCTCGTATGGAAAGTTGCGGGAGGCCAGGGCGTTGTAAACGCGTGAGCGAAGCCGGTTTGTGTTTTGATTAGTGTTGCCCTTATAGTACAGACTTCTCATGGCTGTGAAGACTGCTCGATATGTGCCGACAAATGTTGTCCCCGCATATCCTGTCTGAACATTCTTCCAAAAGTGAAGAGTATCCAGCTTCTCCTGCTCACTCGTGGGCGCCGTCGGACTTGCAATATCTGTCTTGGTGAGGAAATTGCATTCCTGTAATTCGCTGCTTGTAGAGTACTCGCAACGCGACTGCATGTCATATAGGTTGAAGGTGCCGTAGTGAGCAACGAACTCCACCCTCAGAGTGTGTTCTTTGACATTTCCAGCATCATCTACCAAGTCAGTCCCCTGATCATCCTTGCAGTTGTACTTGGTGCCTGTCGAACCCGGTTCCTGCAGGAAACAAAAAAACTAAGTTAGCGCCGACCTATTTTCACACTGGACGTGGACTGTGTGCCATATTTCCGTATGTCTTCGGTCGTCAGGAACCTATTTTAGGGCAGTCCGACAATGATGTGCCGATACTGCCCGTTCCTCTAAAGCCTTCACGAATTGAGCAGCTGCGCGATGCAATGCCAGAGCACCAATTGAGCGACTGTTTGCGATTGCACGCGCAGAATCATGGTGTTTATCACTGACAACTGCATACAAAGTACAAAGTACAACAAGCAGAAACCTCCTTCGGCAGCCCAAGACCAGGATCGTGAACAAAGTAGAAATTGAGTTGACTCCACGTGTCTTCGAGAGAGAAAATGGACTCTTTGCAACTTGGCTCCGTGAAAGAAGCATCATCCCAGCCAGTATCGAACGATAAACACTTGCCTTCACAATTACACCCAGTGTCGAACTGCGCAGATGCGAGGAAAGACGCAGCGTCAATTCTCCCGGAGTAGGGGGCGGGTCAGCCACAACGCAATCCCAAAAAAAAGGCAAGGCAGTCCCGCATGCGAAACCAAATCGCCGGCGTGACCATTCACGAGGGAAGAGCACTGCGAGGGGCATACCAGATCGTCCGGATCGCAACTGTACTGCACTTTCGGGTCGTGTGTACACGATTTGTAGATTCCTGGCTTTGTACTTGCTTCCGGCTCGTCTGGTTGGGTCTCCACGCATTTGACCACTGCATTGGGGTCGTATGTGTAACATTTGCACTGCGTCTCGGCGTCCTCTTCCGCAACGGCGCAATCGTAAAGATCTTGGCCCAGCCACTCCCAGGACGGGTTGATGACCTCTCCTTGCACTGCGCGCGGCCCCAGACACGAAAAATCCCCAAACAGATTCCACAGCACAGCGAGAACGATAGCTGCAGATACTGTCGTACGCGACGTGCCTACGCGGCGTTTCCTTGCCATTCCGAGGCCGCGCCCACCTCTTCTCGAGAATTGCTCGGAATCCCGTTCGGGCGCCTGGGCTCGGCTGCCTCGGAGCGCAGCTCCGCGCCAGACGCTGGGCCCGCAGGCAACACCAACACCACTTTCGCTTTCTGGATCAGCAGTACGCGCGCTACGCTCCCCAGAACCGGCACCACATGTCTCCGTGGCCGCCTTTGTATCGTCCGTGCCCAGCAGCTGCCGCGACAAGCTCGCCCGCGCGCAACCCCACCCGCTGCGCCTGCGCCCCCTTTCAATCCAAGGTCTCGCAGCGCTGGACGCTGTGACCAGACGGCTCAGACAGAAGGCTGACCAGCTCCCGCGCGCGCCGGGGCTTGCCCCGCTGCTCGCACCCCCGTTGTCCTCCCCGCGGCTCTGGGCGCCGGCGCCCGCGTGCCGCGGCATGGTTCCGCCCAACCAAGTTGGCGTGCACGGCGCCCCACCCCTGCAGAGAGCTACCGAGCAGCCGAAACCGTCATTCCGGCAGCCCGCGCTGTTCCGCCCTGCCCCCGTCGCGCGCCGCGCCCTGGCACGCGGCCCACAACTGCGTCCCGGGCGTGCGGACGCGTTTGCAGTTCTTGGTGCCCAAGGGGCGCTGCCTTTTTGGTTCGTGGGAGAGACCTACGAGTGCGGTGTCGATACCGACATCATGCATGAACGAGACGCTGCCTGGGGCGATCCGCCCGGCGGATGAGCACGGCGCGTTGGCAGGGCATCGAGTGCCCTGCGCACAAGGTCGAAGTTTGCCTGGATCACGGCATCAGGCGCTGCGCAGAGCCGAGGTCGGGTGTTACGAGCCAGCGCCAGTGCAGCGACGGTGGGCCCCTCGACAGCCTCGCGCCCGCCCGCCGAAAACCATCGCGCCATGCCAAGCCCAGGCGGTGCCGGCTAGCAGAGGCGACGCCGGACAGGAGCAGGGAAGGTCGAAGACCGCACGGGATGCAGCAGGACGAAGAGGTGGTGGGGACGGCTGCGAACGGGGGGGCATTGCGGGACCACGTGTTGTTTTGCTGGGGAAAGAGTAGATGGGGGGAGAAAGAGAGATGGGGGGAGAGTAAGAGAGAGACGTACAGCAGGACAGGTCTCCACCCAAGATGCCTGCCGCCACCTGCTAGGTGAGCCGTAGAGTGCGTTTCAGGTTTGGGATTTAGGGTTTAGGGTTTCGGGTTCAGGGTTTAGGGGTTTAGGGTTGCACGCGATTGCAAGTGTTGCAGCGCACGCGGTGCTTTCCTGGCGTCCTCTGGCCTACCGATAGGTAGGGTAGGCCTACCGGTAGGCCTGGGTAGGTGCTTTTCTGGCACGCCTGCTGGTTGCGTGCAAGAGCACGCTCGCGAAAACGGGAGGGGGAGAGCGCGCATGCACACAGACAGAGAGAGACACATACACATACACATATACATACAGACACCGACGCGCAGACATGGATGCACAAACCTCACGCGCGACCCTTTTAGGTGCTTGGTCGGCGCGCAAAGCGATGCGCACCAACTCAGTGAAGCCCACCCGCGAGGCCCAGTTCGATATCTGCCGCGCCGCCACGCTGTGTGTGTGTGTGTGTGTGTGTGTGTGTGTGTGTGTGCGTGCGTGCGTGCGTGTATAGTGCGCGTGTGTGTGGGTGGGGGGGAGCGTAAACGTTCTGCAGAACGCCGGCAGCGACGTGGCCCCCTGCTGCGTTTTTCGCTCGTTTCAAGCAGGCACGGCGGCTGACCCAGCGCGTGGCGCCGAGTGGTCCGGGGCAGGCGCGTAGCAGTGGGTGCGGGCAGGCGCGCTCCGGGACTTCCGCGGGAGGTTTGGCGTGGCTCCGCGGCCGAGAGCTTGCTGGGGCGGCAAACAAAACGTCCTGCAATTCTGCGCGGGAGGTAAATCTGTGCGGTGCGAGGTGTTGGCACCTTACGCGTGCGTGCGCGCCACTCTCTCCCCAAACACCTTTGTCCCTCTCCCCCACCCTCCCACTCTCGCCCCACTCTGCTCCCTCCCTCGCTCACTCTCTCTCCGCTTATTTCTCCCCCCCAATCTTCCTCCCTCCCTCTCCCTCTCCCTCCCCCCCCCCCTCCCCCCCTCCCCCTCTTCCCCCCCCCCCCCCACCCCCACCCCCCCCTCTCTCTGCTGACTACCTTATCTCTGCCCCTCC
>Ga0115006_10002058_pt1 | contig 13015 bp, 16 predicted proteins | sample ArcOceMetagenome_3_FD_88943 | JGI IMG/M metagenome (GOLD analysis project Ga0115006, IMG submission 88943) | Marine eukaryotic phytoplankton communities from Arctic Ocean - Arctic Ocean- Svalbard ARC20M Metagenome | ecosystem: Environmental > Aquatic > Marine > Oceanic | place: Arctic Ocean...
AAAACGTGGCTACGATGTGGAACGATATTGCGTGGCAAGTCTTAACCAGCATTTCAGCGTTCATCTTATTGCGCCTAACATCGTCCCAAATGTATACGTAAAGGGTAGAACTTGCCTCGAACGTGAGATAGAGGAGGGGAGCGAAAGCGGCCATTGCCCTCATGAAGGCGTTCTTTATGTATTTCTCAATTTCATCGTCGTTGAATTTCTTCAGCCTGTCGGCGGTGTTCGTGAGGACCGGGTAGAACATAATTACAAGGACGCACTGAAGGGCAGAAGTCAGCACGTTCAAAATTTTCTCCTTCAACCATCGCCCCCCCTGGCTGTCGTTGAACCTGAAAATAGCGACAATCTCCCCAATAACGAATATAAGGTTGAACGAGAAGAAAGATGCGCTCAAAAGCTTCAGGCCTCGTCGCGTGTGCTGCCGTGGTGTGGCAGCGAACAACATTCCAATTGTGAACATAAGTGGAATTTCGACCAGGGTCACGAGATAGTAGCTCGTTTCGCGATTTCGCCAAAAAATATGGGCCAAAGGAAGGAACGTCAAAGTCACGACAAGTGCTCGAAGGGGCCAAATGTAGTACCGTGACAGAGTGACACGGAAGTCCCTTGGCGCTCTTTCTTGCGGCTGCTTGCCACCTTCCTCAATAGTCCTGTTTTCCTCCTCAGTTACCGATTGCCCTCCCTCAACGTCCTTCCCTCTTCCTCCCTCCCAACCCTTCCAGAAAACAAAGAATTGAGTCACGAAAATAATAACCCAAAGCACGACAGTAGTCGCAAAGGCAAAGTTCCTGAGGTTGTACCGTCGGTTGTACAGGGTTTCTCCCATTATTACATACTCCTGGCGGAGTTTTTGATCATCAAGGTCAACCTCAATCTCTAATTCTTCAATTGAATTCTCGATGATGTCCTGCGATGAGCGAAGCGATTCGCGAAAGGGGTTGGGATGACGGGAGAAGCGAGGAGTGGAAGGTTGTTAGTTATGTAGGAAGGCGGTGTGATGTTTTTGCTTTCGCTTCGCTCCAGCCGTCCTTCGCTCCTCGTCAATTCTTACCTCACTCCTGGATGCATACACATACAGAGATATGACGGACGCCCAGAAAACAGAAAATAGCTGACACTGGCGATACCACGGAATGCGCTCGACAACCAAGATGTCGCTTGGGTCAAATTTCACGTGGGGCCTGAAGAAGATTGTAAAAACCAGTCCGCAGAGGATGTGGAAACTTATGTTCGAGCACGGGACAATGATACCCGGACAAATTTGATCAACCGCCATCGGGTTCATATGGTTCAAGGGGCAGTTTAGCCCCTCGAGAGAAACGAACAGGATCGGCGAAAGGAAGGCCGTCGAGCCCGAAAAGACGTGTTCCATGTGGGCCTTCAGGCGATCGTCCGGAAGGCTCCCCACAAGCTTTCGAGCTCGCATGATGATCGGCCAGAAGATTGTCAGGGTGGCAATGCCAAAACCAATCTGAACAAATCTGATGTTATGCTACGACGAGCGAAGCGACGAGTAGGGTGTGTGAGCCGCGTATTGGATAGAACGGTATCAGGCGACGAGCGGCTGCGATCGAAGCGAATTGCCTAGGGCAATAAATATACTCGCCTTGCCTTTGCGCTTCCAGGTTTACCATTCGCTTCGCTCATCGCTTAGCGTATTGTATAGAACAGCATCAAGAAGCTCGCTGCCTTCGCTCCCCCCCCCCCTCTCACCTGCTTCTTCGCATCTGACATAACCTCGCCGATGACCTTGAAGAGAAGGCTCAAAGGTGCCAACGTGTAGACGACCAGCTCGCTCCATGGGAATCCCGGCTTCCTCGGCATGGAACAGATGTAAAGTGCGGCAAGGGAAAGGTGGAAGAAGAGGATCGAACCACTTGTGTACCTCCACGATCCCTTCCCGTTCCCGTCTGCAATGAGCTCAGCCAAGCTCTGAATAGGTAGGTAGGTCATCGTGGCGACCATTAACCAGCGGTACACAGGGCCCAAGGCAAAGTCATTATTAGTGGCAAGAAATTTATTCCACCACGGCATTGTGCGTTGGAAGTTTCCTCCTCGTCGGTGAAACTTGATGGCATCCAGGCTGTAAAGCGAGTAGCGAAGCGATGAGCGGAAAGTTGTTAGTTATGGAGCACTATTTCGTCGCTCGCTCGTCCCAATCTCACCCGAAACTAACGAACACGATACCCCAGCACATGTGGAGAGTCGACAGCAGCACATAGGTAATGTTGAATCCTCCCCAATAGGAGTAAGTGTTTGAGTCCTCTCGCCGCGTCGCAAACACAAATATCGCCGACATGGAGGCAATCAGAACCATCACGACGACGACCTGATGGTGCGCCGAAAGCTGGAAGTTTTTGAGAGCGTTGAGGCTCACGTCCTTCTCGAAGGGTAGTATGAAGAGCTTGACTGTTAGCAGCATGCTGAGATGGAACGCCATGGCGTGGTTGGAAGATACGATGTTCCCACACTCTGCGTACGACCGAGACTGCATGTTCTCCATCCCTGTTGTGTCGCTTGGAGACTGCGATGAGTGAGCGGCGGCGAGGAGCGAAGCGACGAGTGGAACATTATTAGTTATGTGGGTGGGCGATAGGATGCTTTTGCTGTCGCTTCGTTCCAGCCATCGCTTGTCGCTCCGCTCCTCGTCAAATCTCACCTCCGCCGCTATACATCCGAAGCTTTCGCTGGAGAGGTAAACGATGGGAACAAGGGAGGCGAAACCCGTGCGGAAGACGGACCAGGAGAGGTACTTGACGATCTCTGTTTTAGACAGCTGCGTGAGACGCTTTCTGAGACGACGTAGCATTTTGTAGATCGCTATGTAAAAGAGACCGTAGGCGAAGAGGGTCAGAGAGACACGCTCGCGCCCGAGCTGGAGACGCTGGATCGCCTGCGCGAACGTTGAGAACACGAGGATGCTGAAGGCGATCTTCTCAGTTACAGGCATCTCAGGTCTTGTCAACCTGGAAACAAGGTAAATCGCAACAGCCGCCTGCATTGGCGCGAAGTAAAGCTGCGTCATAAGCTCGAAGAAGGGGGCGTCGGGCAGCACTATCATGGAGACGATGGGCCCAAGAGGACAGATGCACATGAGAAGGAAGGAGTACCTGTATACTGGGGCTAATTCGGTTTCAACGTCCGTTCCAGCACGGAGGGACTCTTTAACAAGGGACCAATTACGGTCAACGAAACCCGTCCCTTTGGGCGGTATCAGTCCTAGAGTGCTTGTGGATTCGTTCCTATCGGGTTCGGCTGTTGGTTGAGATGGTGGAGATCTCATGGGATTCTCGAACATCTCAAAGAAGGGACGGGACTTAGGACCAAGAGACGGATCATCCGCCATGTTTTACGTTTTTTGATCTTCTTCTGAAAAGGACAATGGAAGGATCAAGGGTTTGCTGACCATGCAGGGAGTAAAGAAAGAAAAAAAATATACGTTTCTCGGGGTGAAAAAAACGGATTCTTTAACATCCGCTTAACAATCACCACTATCAGTTCCCTCCCTTCCAATTCGTCCCTACAAAAAAACAAGTGGCAGCGCTGAAAACATGCCAAAGTGAATGCCAGAACAAATAAGGCCTGCCGTACTCCCAAACCCAGCACAATCCCAGGCTCAAGATGGCGAGGAAACTCGAGATCAAGGCGGCAGATAGGGAGGGTGAGGCGGATAGGAGGCTGGTGATTGAGAGACCATTTGAGAGTATCTGGCAAGGAGCGAATGTAAGGTTTCTTAGCTATGTAGTTATTCGGTATGGTGAGGAGCGAAGGACATGAGGAGCGAAGCGACAAACTTAATGTATCTCATTCGATCAATGCAATATGCTGTCGCTTTGCTCCAGCCCTCCCTTACCTCGTTCCCAACCTCCTCGAACAGCAAACCGGTCCCGAAAACCAAAGCGCTCCCAGCGGTGAAGTAATCGATGAGCAGCGATAGTCTAACTGCAGGGCTGTTGTTCCCCCTCGCTGCAAGCTGGTTGTAGTGGTATATGTAAGAGACTATACCAGCCACCTCTGTTAGTACACCCAAGGTTACCTCGCCCTTGCTCCACAGAAAACCGCCGACGACGAGGTAGGCGACGTTCGTTAGAAGGAACAATACGCCTAATGGGGTGGTCTCGTCATCTGGTGTACAGTCCGCGTAGGAAAGGGCCCAACCTCCGGTGTTTTTATCAAGAAACTTTGCGAAGGGCGTCAATTGGGGGGGGAAATTAGCGTACGGGTCAATTTCGGTGGAGGAACTGGTGTCGGTGGGGTTCTTTGAGGCACACAAGCCGCAGGTGTTCCTTTTATTTGTTGTGTATTGAGGTTTAATAGGATTAATTATTCTTATTGATTGTTTTGTTGAAAGTAATCTGGGCTGTAGTGATTGTGAGGTCAAAGAAATGATTAGTATAATCGTTATTCGCAAAGAAAGAAGAACCATATAGGAGGGGATTTTGGAAGCATTGGTTTTATACAGGTATGATAATTTCATTCGTTCATGTTATCCTCTCCATCGTTTAATAAACATTTTTTCAACTCGAAAATTTAACTAAATATATCTAACATTACATTTATTACTGTTTATTCCTATAATAAAAACTCCGACCTCAGCCCCTCCCCCCAATATGTATAAAATAGTAAATCTATTAGTACTATTTTCAGCAATTAAATGCTCAGGTTTCGCAGCAACCAAGTCAAAGAGTAAAAAAGGTGGTTTCTCAAAAAAGAAGAATGATCCAATGTCCCCCCACACCCTCGACACTACCCAGGAGACTCTCAACCTTGTAAACTTCATAAACAGCAACGGAGGGGAGTGTAATAACAAGGCGAAGGTAGCTTCCATAAAGAACACAATGCGAGGTCTCGTTTGCACATCCTCTATAAAGAAGGGTGAGACGATATGTTCCCTCCCCTCGGCTATCGCTCTAGCGCTCTCAGACCCAGAGGTTGAAAACGTTGGCATGGTGGACGCGGCGGCGACGTACGTTGACTGGTACGTGGGGGACGAGGGGAGGAGGAAGTTCTTTAAACCTTACCTCACCAGCCTGCCTAAGGTTACTGATGGAGAGTTCTCTCCCACCCCCGACTTCTTCTCAATGGAGGAGATAGCCTCCCTCGAATTCCCCAAGATGATCGACCAGACAATGACAAAGATCGAGAAAGTAGCCGAAGTCTCGAATATCAAGGGCGTCAGCTCGGACGATTTGAGGTACTACACCTGGCTGGTTAGCAGCAGGAGTTTCGACATCAGGCTTAGCATCGATGACTTCGGGGCCAAGGCGAAGTCCGTGCGCGTACTCCTGCCGTTCTTCGACATGGTCAACCACTCGCCGTCGTCCAACGCGGAGCTAGACATCCTAGACCCAGAACTTGACGACTCCACTTTTGTCATCAGAGCTAAGAGGAACATCAGGGAGGGACAGGAGGTTACTATCGGTTACGGGTCAGGTGAGATTGGACGGAAGGAGGCGCCGTGATGCTATTCTATAAAATACGCTAAGCGACGAGCGAAGTGGATTGCAAAACCTTGAGGGGCAAGGGTAAGGCGATTATATTCATTGCCAAGGGCAAGACGAGTATATTCATTGCTAAGGTGAAGACGGGTATATTCATTGCCCTAGGCAACTCGCTTCGCTCGCCGCCTGATGCTTTTCTATACAGTACCCTGACCCCTCCCATTCGTCGCTTCGCTCCTCGCCCCACTCTTCGCTTCTCTCCTCGCAGGGGGGTTCTCGTCGCTTGACCTGTTTGGGAATTACGGTTTTGTTGACCCTATGGATAAAATGGAGGCCGACGAGAAGAACGTCAAGAAGGGACCTTTACAGAGGAAGCCCGTTACCCCGGATGAGAGAATGATGGAGAAGGAGGAGAAGAGGATGGAGAAGGATGGGATTTGGGACGGGTGGCAGACGAACCTGGAGGAGGACGTTGAGGAGTTCATGGGAGCTGAACCTGGGAGCAACAAGGCGAGAATATTGGAATTCAGGATCAAGTGCAAGAGGGCGGGGGGATGGTAAGGGGCTGCGGAAGAAGGGAGGGGAGATGGGGGGGGTTGCGAAACAAGGTAACGACCTTTTTGTATGCAATTCATCTTTATTCTTGACATGTACGGCCTCTACCCCATTTTAACCCCACCCCACATCCCCTGCCATCTAGGCACTCTGCTCCTCCTGATCCTCGGCGTCGACAATTGGGTGATTCTTCCTCTTTACAGGTCTGTCGACCCAGATCTCGTTGGTGTTTGGGTTGTGCCTGCTGAGGAAGGGCTTCTTGAGGTTCTCGCAAAAGTCCCTCATCTTGGTCTTGGCGTCGTTGAGGCTCTCGGCGAGGAAGTAGACGGGCTGGTACGTCGTGATTGGGAACTCCTGAACCGATGCGACGGCAGGGTCCCAGGGTTTGATCTCGGGCCTGCGACGGGGTGAGGAGCGAAGCGACGAGTTAAGGAGGTAAGTTATGTAGGACAACGTATACGCAGTGCGATGTAGGACGACGTATATGCAGTGCGTTAAAGTCGTCGCTTCGCTCCTCCTCGCAATGCTCTTTCACTTCTTGTCCATTCTCACCTATCGTCGGTTCCGCCCGCGGGCCGGTAGTCAGCGCAAGCGTACTCTAGCTCACCGTAACTGCTAAGGAGACCAGCGCCGTAAGCCTTGTGCTCACCACCCTCCTTGCAAAGGCCAAACTCGACGGAGTGCCAGTAGCACCAAGCGAGCTTCTGAACGTCCTCGTCGCTAGCTCCAAGGGAGGCGAGTCCGATCTCCTGACTGAAGTCGGCAAAGTCCTGGTCTGCGAACATTGGAGCGTGGCCGAGGAGCTGCGAGGAGCGGGGCGAGGAGCGAAGCCACGAATAGGGGGGGGGTTAGCTTATCGCATATAGCAGCATCAGGTAGCTCGCTACGCTCACTACCTCTGCCTCACCTCGTGGCAGATGTCTGGCTCAGGGGTATATAGTGGCATGGAGTGGTGGCGGATGTACTGGGTTGAAAAAAAGGTGCGGAAGGCCAGGCCGTTGAGGAAATCGCGGGAGGAGAGGAGGCCGGCGACGGGACGCATGCGGAATCCGGTCTTGCCCTGGAGGTAGTCGGTGATGTCCTGGGCCTGGGGAATGGTTTTCTTGCCGTATCCGCAGTGGTCCTTCATGGCGGCAAAACTGCGATCAGCGAAGCGATGAGTGGAAGATTGTTAGTTATGCAGGAAGGCGGTGCAATGCTTTTACTGGCGCCTTGCTCCAGCTGTCGCTCGTCGCTTCTTTCCTCGCTTGGCCCCACCTCTTCTTGTACTCCGAGCAAGCGTGCTTGTCCAGAAGCCCCTCCATTCTGTCCCACACAATCCCCCAAGTCTCAACCTCGGACTCGGTGTAGTCAATGTGTGGGATGGGCTCGTTCCACTGGTACTCCTGAGCGACCTTAGCGAGTTCCCCCCTCCTTTTTCTGTACACCTCATCGTTGAAACCAGGGTGGTCAGACTCAAGGTCGGCACCCGCGTCAAGGGTGCGGTTGGCAATGAGGTCGAGCTCAGAGAGATGGCGGGGGAACCAATTCACGTCCTTCTCGTCGAGGATTAGAACCTTGGTGGTCATGGCCTCAAGAGAAGCAAGGAGAGACTTGACGGACGGAGAATTCTTGCTCTCAGCCTCGAAATCGACAAAGAAATCAAAGCGGGCTTCTCCGAGGGCGTTCAAAGTCTTGGGACGGGACTGCGAGGGCAGGAAGGGGCAAGGTTGTTAGTTCTAGTGTTACGCAGTATACGGGAGGAGCATACTGGTAGCGAGGAGCGAAGCGACGAGCTAAAGGTTCTTTTCTTCCAAGAGAGAAAGACAATATCGCTCCAGCCGCTCCTCCCAGTTATTTATGCAGTATACTGTCGTCGCTAAGCTCCTCTCGTCCTTTACTTCAACCCGCCCTCACCTCAATCCTGGTAATGTTGAGATCATACTTCCAGAAGTACTTGAGAACATCATGCAGTGCACCTGTCTTGTCCTTCAACTCCAACACACAACTTATCTTCGGAGTCGCGTCGATGCTGGGGCCGGGGGAGGAAATAAAACTGTAGACGAAGGTGGGGGGCGGGGGAGAAGGGGCGTATTGAGTATAGATATCGTCGTCCAATGAACCTCGACGTCCCCGCTTATGAAAAGGTGAATATGGCGATAGTAAAGGATCCAATGTGGACAGAAGGAAGGGATAAGGATCATTTTACACACTTCAAGGGGGGGAAGTGCCAAATAATGCCCAGGAAGTCTATAAAAACAATGGGTTCTATTTTCGGGCGTCTCGACATCTTTCTGTTCTCTCACCTAGAGGCACCATGGGTAGAAAAAAGTGCACGAATAGCGTCGAAAGGCTTGGAATTGACAGTGTGACGTCTCGTTATCCGCGCCAAGTTAGATAACATTGTGAGAAATTGATTTGCATGGTTAATCCAATTTTTGCATCTTTTTCATACACTGAACGCCAATATTACTAGCTTAGTAGCTTCAATAATATAGCTAGCACCCAACATTAATTTTATTTCAACGGGAGGATTAATATAGAACAACAAAAAAAGCACAGTCAACGGAGGGAGAAATGTCTGGAGTCAAAAGCGCCTCCCGTTTGAAAAAGAAGAAGCGGAAGTTCAAGGCTTGCGGTCACACGCTACCTAATCCCCCCCCTGGATCTGTCGTTGATCTCACCAACGACGATGGTGGAAAGCAGAGCACTCCCATTGAAATCATTGATGAGAGCATCCACATGTCTGCCACAAGTGGGCTGTCTCCAGGTGAGACGGAGCGTAAGCAGTGAGATTATGCAGTAGCTTGTATCATACTGGTATTTATGATAAGCTAACCTCCCTTCTCGTCCCTTCGCTCCTCGCCACATTCTTTCCAGGGTTCGGCAAGACAACCATCACATCGTCGTCGGGGGGAGGCGCCCCTGCTCCAGTAAAGTTCACAAAGGAACAGACGGAGATAATCCAAATGGCAAAAAAGCCTGGGTTGAGCAAGGGGGAAATCATCAGAGTGAAGGCTGCCGCTGGCACGGGCAAGACGACGACCCTGCAGCAGATCGTGTGCGCTTTGGCGTCTCTCGGGCACAAGAAGATATCGTACGTCACGTTCAACAAGAGTGCAGCGAACGACGCTGGGAAGAGATTCTACAACGACCCTGTGATAAAGACCATGAGGGCTGAGTGCGAGTGCAAAACGACCCACTCCTCTGCGTTTACGTCCTGGACCCGGCACTCAAACTCAAAGCTTTTAAACCCAGACACAGACAGCGACATCGATAAGGTTATCGAGGCCAACCTCGTCAAGGAGATTGATGAGTTCTTAGGTGAGGAGGAGCGAGGAGCGAAGCGACGACCTTATGCATCACAGCACCATAACTAAAAACCTCCTCCTCGTCGCTTCGCTCCTCGCAGCACCTGCGATGGCAGACAGAAGTACCTCCAAGGATGCCTTGCAAACCATGCGTAAGCAGGTCACTTTCTTCATCCGCAAGCAGCTCTTTAACGAATTTATGTGGAAGGCGACCGATGTGGCTTCTTGCTTCAGCGATCCGAATAAAACCTACTATCCAGCGAAAAAGGAGGTGAGACTGGATGTGGAGAGAAGGACGGGAGGACCGCAGCGATGTCTGGAGCGAAGCGACAACAGCACACCGATTAGGCTATTCAAGAAGAGCTCTTCAATGTTGCGCTTGCCTCGCTTGCAACTTTTAGCTCGTCGCTTCGCTCCTCGCCTATACCGCCTTCCTACATAATTAACAACCTTCTACTCGTCACTTCGCTCATCGCCCAGCACCTCGAGGAAGGAATGTTTTTCAAGTGTCGACCGTCCACGGCCAAAGCGTACGGGGCCAAATTCGAATACTCCTTCTACATTGACTGCGCCAAGAAAATATGGGAACTCCTCGACCTTTCCAACACCGACCCCGCCTCCTTCACCCGTCAACGGTTTACTTTCGACAGCGTCCTCAGGAACGCCCAACTCGCACGGCTGGAGTTGGACTGCACCGCCCTGCTCGTTGACGAGAGCCAGGACCTGACAGCTTGCCAGGTCGACTGGTTTGCCATTCAGGCAAGCCGGTACAAGAAGCAGGTCTTTTTCGTGGGAGACACCAACCAGGCGATCTACGGCTTTCGAGGGGCCAAGCCAACGAACATGATGAACTTAGAAGCGAGGCACACAGCGCCCCCCCAGGCGGCGTGCATCATCGATTGCTCGCTTACCCACAGCTTCCGCTTCGACCAGAACATGGCCTGCGCGGCCAACACGATTCTTTTTGTCAAGGACCAGTCACCCCAGCCCAACGCAGGTTACCGTGTTACTGGTGCTGGGAAGAACCATGGGCTGATCGTCAGGAATGAGCTGGTTCTTGGAGAAGGGGTGTCCCGATTTACTGTCCTTGCTAACGGTAACCTTACCCTTTTTCTTTACGCCCTGACTCTGCTCGTCAAGCCACCAGCCTCACAGGCAAGCAAACCATCGTCTCAGGAGTCGGGCGACGGGGGATCCGAAGTTCCCATCGTCTTCCGTTCTCTGGAGGATATCCCAAAGATCGCAATAATGGGCAAGGGCGAAGGGTCCGGGAGGGGAAAGTGGCGACGAATATTCAAGGACATTGAATATTTCAGCAACCTTTACCGCGGGTTTTTCACTGGGGCCAACGGATCGAAATTCACGAAGCAATACCCCGAATTCTACGGAGAGGTGAGGGAGGCGCGAGCGACTTCTCTTAGCCTGCAAGTCAAGATTCTCACACTCCTCCCCCCTTCTTCCCCAGGTGATTGATTTCGAGAATATCGCCAAGATCGTTGAGAAGCGAGAGCTCGCAAATTACACGAATACGATCGCCCTCGTGAAGAGGCTTAAGCAAAGAACGATGGAAATTGTAGGAACCTTCCAAACTAACGTATACGAGCAAAACATCAACGAGGAGGTGAGAGGGAGCGAGGAGCGAAGGACTGGAGGAGCGTAGCGACGACTGTATACTGCTTAGCACTATAACTAACAATCTTCCATTCGTCGCTTTGCTCCTCGCCTCATCCCTCACCCTAACACTTTTCGCGATTCGCTTCGCTCATGACAGGATGCTGACATTATCCTTTCCACCGTGCACGCCGCAAAGGGCTGCGAGTGGGACAACGTTTTGATTTTGGACGACCTCTGCCCTTTAGAAGGCAGCTTTCACGACCCTCAAAACAGGCGGGTTTGCTTTTTCCCCAAGGACCTTCAGAAGCAAAAGTTCCAGAAGAAGAAGGACTCGGCATGGCAGGAAAAGAAGGACAATATAAGAGAGTGGGGATTCGACACCGCGGCTTACGGCGACCACCTCAACCTGTGGTACGTCGCCGTGACAAGGGCGAAGAAGGTCATGGCCGTGCCTCAAAATTACATCACCCTGTACGACAAGCTCCTTAACTGGCCTCTTTCCGAGGAGGAGTGCGCGCTACTGAAGGCCACGAGAGACGCCGAGGCCGAAATGTCCCAAAAGAGCGGGTCCTCCGGCGACAGTGGGGGTAAGAGCAAGGTCAAGGGGGGATGCGGGTCGGCATATGATACCGACCATAAGCTCCAGAGAGAAATTGCGCATAGCCTTTGTGTGCCGTGGAGGGAGAAGGAGATGAAGTTCGGGGGTACCAACGGATGTAATATTTACGAGGACGTCGAAACCGGGACCAAGGACGCTGCGATAAAAGCACAGACAGCAACGTTGAAAACGACGACGACGACGACAACAACAACGACGACAATTGAAGTGGAGAAGGAGAATGAGGTTAACGTGAAGACTGAGAAGGGAGAAGGGCGGAAGGCGGGGAAGGCGGGGAAGACGAAAAAGAAGAAGCCCGGGTATTACGCAGTATCGGAAGGAAGGGAGACGGGAGTGTTCACTTCTTGGGAGGAGTGTGAGAAGCAAGTGAGGGGACACAAAGACTGTAAACACCAGAGCTTCGCAACTGAAGAAGACGCAGAGGCCTGGCTCGCCAAGGAGTGGGGAATGGATGAAGATTAATGGTTGGGACTTTTTGTATAGTAAGCGGAGGATGTTGTGACAGTGATAAGAAATCCTTAAGTGTTTATTGTTGCTTTTGAGTGAACTGTGAGACCCCACCCATCCAAAATATTTTTAAATCCAAGGAAACGGTTAAGATGTCTTCAGAGAAAATAATTGTCAATCCTGATAGTAAAATTGAATTGGTGAGTGGTTAATGCTGGTTAATTCTACCCCCCTTGTTCTATTTCTGAGCAAATCTTTCCGGTCGAAATAGGACACTACCATCCTAGTTCTCTAATTTTTCCGTTTCCACAGGCCGAAGCGATACCACCTTCCCCGCTAGCTCCTATCACCCCCGTTAATCAACTGGTGTTAGCTGCTACGGTGGCCTTTACTGTAATTACTGCCGCAGTGCCAGATGCTGAGATCCTTCCTGTACTCCTACCAGCCGTTGCCGTGGCAGCAGCGGCAGTGGCCACAGATAAAGATGACGTTGCCGCGTCGGCTGCCGCGGCACTAGCCATCACAGCGGCTGCAGCTCTGGCACTGTCTGAATCGTCGGGCTCAGACTCAGATGGTGAGGACGGCCTCATCACTGCGCAGGAAGGGCTCTCCGTCGCGAGTCTTGCTGCCCTGACGGCCTTCATGGCAGGCAGTATTGATGAAGTAACGGGGCCTGGTGGTGGTAGTGATGGCAGCGCTGCTGGTGCAGAGAACGGCATTGGGGAGAGGGAGCGTTTCGTGACGTATACACCGAAGGACACATCGGTCATCGAGGCCACAATGATGCGGTTAGAGGCTGCAGCCGATGTGGAGCGCGCTTTGCTTCTTGCTGCGGCGAAAGATCGTGTCCTGCTTGAGCTTGAGGCTCTGCCGTCGCCTGCTGCCCACGGCGACGGTAGGGCCTTCTCCTCTTCATCCTCCTCGGTAGCGAGGGATGATGTGTCGAGGGATGCTGTGGCGACCTTGCTCGAAGAGGGCGTCGTGCGGCTCAACAGCGTCCTCTCCCCCGAGTTGTGTGACCTTTGCCTGGCAACAATTGAGGC
>Ga0115006_10002060_pt1 | contig 13009 bp, 10 predicted proteins | sample ArcOceMetagenome_3_FD_88943 | JGI IMG/M metagenome (GOLD analysis project Ga0115006, IMG submission 88943) | Marine eukaryotic phytoplankton communities from Arctic Ocean - Arctic Ocean- Svalbard ARC20M Metagenome | ecosystem: Environmental > Aquatic > Marine > Oceanic | place: Arctic Ocean...
GCGCGCCGTCTGCACGGCCTCCTCGAAGACCTCGCCGCGCTTGCGCCACGTCTTCTTGGACTGCTTCCGCTTGGGTGGCATGGTGGTGGTGGCGGTGGTAGCTCTGGTGCGGAGACGAGGCTCCTGCGTGGACGGGCACGGAGACGGATGCGCTGGGGGTTACTTCACCCACGCAGTTTGCAGACTCTCACCGTGGGACATGGGAGGGGGCTATGCCTAGCTTACCTAGGCTCAAGACTGGCGATGGATTGATCTGAAAAGTGGGCTTGCTCTGCGTTTTGCTCTTCTATCTACTCGTGCGACCTTTCCTCTCTGTACTGGCATTGTGTTATAATCAGCACACCCTGCCCAAAACGGCGCTCGTAAGCATGCATGCGGTGCGAATCATGCTCTTGTCGGATTCCAAGAGCCTCACCGCCTCGCTGCTCTCCGAGCCGCCTATCACGAGCTCGCACCGATCACGCTTGCTGCCGGTGCTCTCGGCCGTGTCGGCGCTGGTCGTCGCCGCGCTGCTCATCTCCGCTCAGCAGCGCTCGGCGTGAGCGCTGCCGACGGGAGCACAAACGCCGCGGGTGGACCGCTGCGCGTCGCGACTGTGGTGGTCACCTTCTTCGCGCCCGAGTTTCGCCCGTGGCGACACTATTTTGAGGACACCGAGACGCTCGCCTTCGTGACGCCGGAGCCGCTCCTCTACTCTGAGCGGCTGCGGGCTCTCGTGGTGTGCACCGGCATGGGACCGCGCCAGTCGAGCGCCGCGGTCACGGCTCTCGGCTTCGACCCGCGCTTCAACCTGTCGGAGGCGGTGTGGCTCATCTCCGGCATCGCCGGCATCGACCCGGCGCGTGGCTCGGTCGGCTCGGTCGTCCTCGCAGACCACATCGTCGACATGGCGGTTGCCGCCTACATCGACCGCGCCGAGCCCGGGTTCCCGTCGTCGTGGTCGACCGGGTGGCTGCCGCTCACGTGCACCGAGCCCTTCTGCCGCGGCCACGGCTCGCAGAACGAGGCGCGCGCCGGCCAGATCGCCTTTGAGCTCGACGCGACGCTGGTGGGCTGGGCGGCCAGGCGCGCGAGCGCCGTCGCGCTGCCCGACGCCGCCGCACTGCAGGCGACGCGCGCTCCGTTTGGCGCGGCGGGCTACGCGGCGGCGGCGCAGCCGCCGGCGGTGCTGCGCGGCGACACCCTCTCGGGAGCGACCGTGTGGGTGGGCTTTGCGGCGCTGGCGTGGGCGCGGCAGTGGGTGAGCTACTGGACGGGAGGCCGCGGCGTGCTCCACACCTCGGCCATGGAGGACTCGGCGGTGGCGGTGGCGATGCGGCTGCTCCACCGCGCGGGGCGCGCCAACTCGTCGCGGCTGCTCTCGCTGCGCGCCGCCGCCAACTTCTGCACGCAGCCGCCCGACGTGACCATCGGCGACTTCGTGGCGGGGTTTGGCGCCGCCGACAGGAGCGACAGCAAGCGCGACGGCGGCTCCAACAACAACAACAACAACAACAACAACGACAACGACAGCATCTTCTGGGATCCGGGGCGCGACCCCGTCTCGAGCGCCGCAGCGGCAAACGTCCATCTCGTCGCGGCCGAGCTCGTGCGGGCGATTGCCGCGGGCGAGCACCCGCAGTAGCGAGGGCGCTCCTCGCCAGCGGCGGGGGCCTTTTCCCGTCGCCCCTCTGTTGTGATCGGCGCGCGTGGTCGGCCGAGCGGTCGGCTACGGTACAGTGGTCGGCGGTCCTCGTTTTCTGGCTCTGGTCGGTGAAGTGAAGTGTCTTGTGTGGTTGCTAGTCGCTACTACAGTACGCTACCGACGTTTGCGGGTGGTGCCCCTCCCGCCCTTCTTCTGCCTCTGCGTCGGCGCCTTGCCCTGCGCGAGACCCCTCAGCAGCGCCGCCTCCATCACGTTGAAGACGTCGAGCTGCTCGATCGATCCGTCGAGGATGGCCGCCTGCACCGCGCAGCCGAGGGCCACCGCGTACTCGGGCGGCACCGCCGCCGTCACGGCCGCGCGCACGTCGGTCAAGGCGTACAGCTCGGCGGCCACCGCCGGCATCCGGCTCGCCGCCCCCACGAGCAGCACGCGCTCCACGCGGCGCCCCTTGCGCTTGGGAGAGCCGCGCTTGCCGCCGGCGGCCGCCGCCGCCGCCGCGGCACGGCGCGCCGCCGCCGCCGCCGCCGCCTGCGCCTCGCCCAGGCCCTCGCCCAGCACGCCCGGCAGCGGCACCTGCGCCTGCGCCGCCGCGCGCATCACGGGCTGCTTCATCTCCTCGAGCAGCGCCGCACACGTCGCCTCGAGCTGCTTGCGGCTCAGCGTCAAGTTGGCGCCACTCCCCGCGTCGGCAGCGTCGGCAGCGTCGGCATCCTCGGTGGCGGTGGCGTCTGCTGCGGCACGCGTCGTCGGCGCTGGCAGCAGCGCGGGCGGCAGCGGCAGCGAGGCGTCGCGCGCGACGGTGAGGCGCTCCTTGAGCTGTCGCGCCAGCCGCATCAGCTCGGCCGACGGCGCGCGGCGCGAGTGCGATGCGCCGAGGCTGTGAGCCTCGGCGAGGTGCGAGGCGATCGCCGCGTCGAAGTCGTCGCCGCCGAGCCACGACTCGCCCGCAGACGAGAGCACCTCGATCGTGCCGCCGCCGACGTCGAGCAGAGAGACGTCGAGGGTGCCGCCGCCCAGATCGAAGACGCACACGAGCTCCTCCGCCTCCTTGGGCGCGCCGCCGTCGGCGCCGCCCGAGAGGCCGTACGCGAGCGCCGCCGCGACGGGCTCCTCGAGCAGCCGCACCTTCTGCAGGCCCGCCGCGTTCGCCGCCGCGCGCGTCGCCTCGCGCTGCGGCTGCGTAAAGTGCGCGGGCACGCCGATCACCGCCCGCTCGGCGCGCACGCCGCACGCGGCCTCCGCCCGCGCCAGCAGCGTCTCAAGCACGCGCGCCGCGACGTCCTCGGGTGCGCACACGGTGTCGCTCGCGGGGCAGCGCAGCCCAGCGCCGCGATTCGGCAGCACCGTCAGCTGCTGCGCAAAGAGCGCCCGCGCCCTCGGCGTCGCCGCCGCCGCCTCGTGCGTCAGGCCCATCAGGCGCTTGGCGGAGCTGATCGCCAGCGGACCCGCGGCGTCGCCGACGCGCGCGGTGCCGTCGGGACCAAACGAGACGCGCGACGCGAGCGATCTGCGGCCGGAGCCGTCGACGATCACCTCGGGCTTGCCGTCTCTCACCACCGCGATCGCCGACGACGTCGTGCCGAGGTCGATGCCGACCGAGAGGCCAGGTGGCTCGGCATCCGCGACCGCGCGTGGGAAGGCGACACGCCTGCTCTGCCGCCGACAAGACAACGCCGACGGCGATGAGAAGGCCTGCGCAGCGATCACGGCCGCGAGCATTTTCGCGTCCACTGATGACGCGAAGTTTTGTACTAAGGGGTAGAACCACGTGACGAATGCGGTGAGTTGCTATTGCACATCGGGCGAGGCGAGCAGCAGAAAGGGCTGCTGCTCCTCCTCATCCTATTCGTCGCCGCCGCCGCCGCCCCTGTCGTCGGAGGCCATCTCGAGCTCGCGCGTCGTCGACGACACGCCGTCCTCGCCCGCGACGACCCGGCCGTGCCGGTCGCGGCCGAGCATCCGCACCGTGTCGGTCTCGCCCTGCTCGCCGCGCAGCAGCAGGTAGAGGCCCGCGAGGATGATGAGGATGGAGAGGGCGTAGAGGACGAGGACGAAGTCGGGCTGATGCGCCTTCTCGTCGAGGACGATGTTGCCGCTGATCGCGCCGCTGATGATCATGAAGCCCTCGAAGACGGTGATCATGTAGAGCGCCTCGAACGTGCGCAGCCCGACCGCCAGCATGTACAGCGAGACGCACGCGAGCGTCAGCGAGACGGCGATGAAGAGGTACGGGAACGGAGTGTAGAATGGGTTGGTCGCGCAGCCGCCGCCCTCGTCGTCGTTGCCGCTCGCCACGCACTTGAACATCTCGACCACCGCCTTGGTCGTGAACATGTTGCCGGCGAGCGCGCCGCCGAGCGCGCCGACGAAGAAGCCGCTCACAAACGGCGATCCCGTCCGCCAGTAGTGGATGCACACGGCCGTCCACACGCCGAAGAGCACATAGTACGCGACGGCGGCGGGCCGCGCGAAGAGGCGCAGGTACTCGTCGACCGAGCGCTCGGTCTCGGTGTGGTTGCCGAAGAGGCCGACGCAGATCGTGCCGATGCAGATCAGCAGCGCGCCCGTCATGCGCGACTGCGTGAGCCGCTCGCCGAGCGTGCACGGCGCGAGCAGCACGTTCCACACGACGACCATGCCGGCGCACCTGCGGGGCGTGGTCGGGGCGTGGGGGTCGTGTGCGGCTCCTCACGCTGGGACGGACGACGGGCGGGCGGGCGGGTGGGCGGGCGGGCGGGCTCGGCTGCTCACGGCGCGATGATGGATTGCGCTGCGAAGCCGTAGGCGGAGATGTCGAAGGCCGGGTCGATCATCGCGGTGCACACGAGCCCGAGCGGGTAGAACCACATGTTCTTGGTGACGGCCGCATGGCGCAGCAGCTGCTTGCCACCTGCGCGCATCAGGAAAGTTGGGTCGGACGGGATATGCTGTGCTTTGGAGCTTTTAGGCGTCTGGCGCACCAGTGCCGGCGAGGGTGGCGACGGCGTCGAGCAGGACACCGATCCACCAGTAGTCGTTCGTGCTCCTCGTCGCGAGGAGCCGGCCGATCACCATGGCGTGAGTTGCGGCAGTGCTACTTGCGACGCTTTCGAGAGGCGTGCTATGGTATGTCCCGAAAGTAAGTTCTATCTGTGCTCACAAGCGACGCTTGGTGGTGTAGCCCCTAGGAGGAAACACCCAGCGGACACAGTGCGCCCGAGCAAGAAGCCGGACAGAGCCGAGCAAAGGGTCTAGGGATAAATGCCTCCATTGAGAATCTCTAGCTAGCAAGATAGAGGCAGGCGCGCTTGGTGGTGTCACCCCTGGCACGGAAGTTTCTTGCATACCTCTAAAAACTGGGAATCACGGCGAGAGCTCTGCTTAAACAGCTTAAACAGCGAGACCCAACAGCGGTGCAATGGCGGATCGGTGCCACCCGTCGCGGACATTGGTTGGTGCCCTTCATCCACGACAACATAGAAACCGCTGCCTTGAGTCCCGCAACGATCGACGGCTGCCACTTTGGCGGACTGGATGCGTTTCAAGCTGTTAAGCGATGCTGTTTACAGTACTATCTATCTATCTATCTATCTATCTATCTATCTACAGCCCCTGCTGTTTACGCAAGCAAGGCGAGCGCATACTGTACTCTTTGGGGCGAGTCGACCACATTCGCATTCGTACAGAATGAAAATTTTCGCTTTCGCGACGAGGACGACGCACGAGAGCGCCCAGAAGTCCTCGAACGTGCAGTTCGCGCGCAAGGAGCCGGCAACGATGTCCTATCTCTCGATGTACCTCAACTTTGCCGACTCCGATTGTCGCACCATCTCCGGGCCCGGCGTCTGTTGGTTGCTTTGGGCGTCCTACCTGAGCTGCTCCTCGAGCGACGGGGTCTCACCGTCGCCGCGTATCACACCCACAGCCACTCGCGCCGAGAAGATCCGAGGCCTCGCCGGCTCGCTGCTGTCGGCGCTCGGCGTTGCGCTGTCCTCAGCAGCGTGGGCACTGCTGCGGCGCGGGGGGCAGCGGGTCGCCAGCGCCTCGTCGCCGCGCGGTTGGTCGCAGGTGGCCGTGATGCTGCTGCTCGGGCTGGCGAGGCCCGTCGCCTCAGGTCACACCTCTCCGCCGCCGCCCTCGCCGCCGCCACCACCGTTTGCGTGCGGGTGCGTGGCGGTCGAGGTCGTGCTCAGCGGCGACGCCCTCAGCGCACAGGGCCCCAAAGCCGGCACGTACATGTGGATGGATGGCGTGACACAGGGCGGGCGCGACGTGTACCACCAGAGCGGCAGCGTCAACTACCTGTACTTCTCGACTTCCTACAGCAAATGGAAGGTGTCGGGCGACTACACCACCGGCGCCGCGGGGCTGACGAGCGTGGAAAGTCTGGACGCGCAGTGCCCCGAGGCGGCGGGCACGTCGTGGAGGTACAACAGCGACAGCGGGTGGCAGTCTGGCGGCGTCGCCGTCGGCTGCCCGTCGCCGCCGCCGCCCCACCCACCGGGCCTCGCGCCGGCGCCGCCTCCGCCGCCCTCGCCACCGCCGCCTCCGCCGCCGTTTGCGTGCGGGTGCGAGGCGGTCGAGGTCGTGCTCAGCGGCGGCGCCCTCTCCGCCCAATCTGCCAGGGCCGGCACGTACGTCAGGATGGACGGCGTGATGCACAGTTCGATCGCTACGTGTACAAGCAGAGCGGCGGCTCCAACTACCTGTACTTCTGGGCGACCTACAGCGACTGGCACGTGCATTCCGACTACACCAGCGGCAGCGCGGCGCTGTCGAGCTGGGACGATCTGGCCGCGCAGTGCCCCGAGGCAGCGGGCACGTGGTGGTACTCGAACAGCGGGTGGCTGTCTGGCGGCGTCACCGTCGGCTGCCCGTCGCCGCCGCCCTCGCTGCCACCGCCTCCGCCGTCGCCGCCCCCCACGCCGCCTCCACCTTCGCCTCCACCGTCACCACCACCGCCCTCGTCTCCACCGCCTTCCCCTCCACCGCCCTCGCCTCCACCGCCATCGCCACCACCCTCACCCCCACCTTCGCCTCCGCCGCCGTCTCCCCCACCCGTGCCCCCGCAACCCTCGCCGCCGCCGCCCTCTCCACCACCGCCCGCGAAGCCGTCTGTGGCCGATTCGTTCGAGGCGCTCGTCGCGCTGTTTGCGACGCTCTACACCGACGAATCGGCCGGTCTGCTGGTCGAGATCGTGGTGCCCGTCGGCGACTACTCCGAGTTGCCAACTCTCGAGCTGAACGCAAGCGTCGTGGCCAGCGGCGTCTCGATCGTTGCCGGATCGGCGACCGCCCACGAGCAGCGCCGCCTGGCGTCGTCGTCCGGCGATGCCACCACCGACAGCAGCAAGGTCACGCTGACACCCATGGCGGGCCACCAGCTGCTTCGCACGTTGCCGGGAGCGCCCAACCTCCGGCTGCGAGGGCTGACGATGCAAGGGGCGGTGCACGTCAACGGCAGCCGCGTCGACCTTGACGAGTGCACCACCTTCGATGGTGGAAACGCGACGGAGGGAGGCGCGCTCGCCGTCGTCGACGAGGGCGTCGTGGAGGCGAAGGCGTGCAACTTCACGCGCAACAGCGCCGTCAAAGGTGGCGCTGTGCTGATCGACAGTGGTCGAGGCGTCTTTGCCAACTGCCGCTTCGAGGAGAACGATGCCACCGATGGTGGAAGCGCCCTGCACGTGCGAAGCACCACCGGCGAGGGCGTGGTGCTGACGGGTGGCACGCTCTTCGTGCACAACAGCGAGCCGAGCATCATGCGCACCGAAGGGCAGGTGACCTACAAGCTTCCGGCTCCGCTGGGGCGCTTCCTCAACGCTGCCGGAGCAAGCCAGCAGTCGCTGAACAGCAGCGTGGCTGCCGACTTTCCACTCGCCTGCGCTCCAGGAATTTCGGGCGCATCCGACCTCGAGTCAGCACAGAACGGGCCGTGGTGCACGGAGCTCTGTCCCGCAGGCTTCATGTGCCCCGGCGCAACGGGCGAGCCTCAGCCCTGCGGCGCTGGCGGTTACTGTGCCGGAAGTAACGCATTCGCAACGCCGTGCCCGGAGGGCCGCTACAGCAACGCCACGGGACTTGCCTCGGCGGATGGCTGCTTGCCGTGCCTCGCTGGGAGTGCTTGTCTCGCCGGTTCCAAGGCGCCGACGGTCTGCGCTTCAGGCAGCTTCGCGCCTGGTCTGGGCACTGCGACGTGTCAGCAGTGCGAGGCGGGCTCGTACCAGGCGTCGCGAAACGCCACCGCGTGTGACATCTGCCCACTCACTGCGTGGTGCGCCGAGGGCAGCTCGGCGCCCACGCCCTGCGGACCAGGCAATTACAGCGACCAGCTCGGCTTGCGGAGCGCCGACGAGTGCCTCCGCTGCTCGGAGGGCTCGTGGTGCTCGGCTGGCAAAGCCATCCCGTGTGGCCTCGGCACGTACAACGACGGAGTCGGAGCCAGTGACCAGAGCGCCTGCACCTACTGCCCGCCCAACTCGTTCACCAACGGCGAGAGCAAGACGAGTCTGGCAGACTGCATCTGCGAGGCGAACTACTACGGGACCATTTCAAATGGCTCGCTCTTGTGCCAGGTCTGCCCCGTCGGCTCTGACTGCACCGCTCCGGGATCGATCCTGCAGCAGCTGTACATCCTGACCGGCTACTACCGCACCTCGAGCTTGAGCAACGAGCTGCGCCGGTGCCCCGACCACGGGGACAACTCGGGCTGCGTCGGTGGCCTCGGTGTTGGCGAGGGTCCTTGCAAGCTGTGGCTCACAGGGCCGTACTGCAGGCTGTGCAACGTCACCGACACCTCACGATACTACGATGGCGACAAGTCGGAGTGCTTGCCCTGCGAGGGCAGTGTGGCGGTGCCACTCGTGCTAGGTGTCGTCGCCGTGCTGGCTACGGTGGTCATTGTGCTGCTGTGGCTTCGCTTCAAGCCGCATCGCCACATTGGCAGCCTCGACAGACTCAGCCAGCGGTTATCACGCCTGTACAATCAGCTCTCCCTGCGTGCCAAGGGCAAGCAGCTGCTGGGCTTCTACCAGGTTGCGACGCGCGTCGCCAGCGTGTATGAGGTGCCCATGCCCGAATCTGTCAAGCAGTTTGAAGCAGTTGCTTTCGGTCTTCGAGCTCTTCAGCATTAACATTGGCGGCATCGGGCTGCCGATGCAGTGCTTCGGCCTCGGAACCTACAAGCAGCAGCTCATGACCACGATGCTCCTGCCCGTCGGGGTCGCAGGGCTGCTCGTGCTCGGGTTTGTCATGCGCAGCCTCTCCTGTGCAGGCGGGGCCAAGGGATCGCGGGTGAATCACGGCTTGCTGGCGTCGCTGCCATGGCTGCTTCCACTCTCCTTCCTCGTTTTTCCAATGGTCTCGTCCGCCGCGTTCCGCGCCTTCTCATGCGAGGAATTTGACCACGAGGGCCGCTCGTACCTGCGCGCCGACTATGCCGTCGAGTGTGGCACTGACGAGCATGGACGTGCCGAGTCGCTGGCGTGGCTGGGCATCGCGCTCTACCCTGTCGGCATCTCGCTGTTGTACGTTGCGCTGCTGTTCCTTGGGCGCCAGGCGATTCTCGACAACAAGCCCACGTCGCTCTCCAAGGCGCTCGCGTTCCTCGTGCGAGACTACGAGCCCGCCTACCTGTGGTGGGAGCTGATCGAGGCGTGGAAGAAGCTCTTCCTCGTGGGGTTTGCCGCGCTCATTCAGCCAGGCTCGATCGTGCAGCTCTTGATCGCCTTCCTCTTCTCGTTGATTTTCACTCTATTGAGCAGCATCGCCGACCCGTTCAAGGACGACGGCGATGATATCTTTGCAAGAGCGTGTGGCTTCGCTCTCACGGCGCTCTTCTTCTTCTCGCTTGTCCTGAAGGTGGGCGTCCTCACCGACGCCGTCGACGACGTGCTTTCGCAGCAGCTGCGCGACGCCTTCGGATTCGACGCCGCTGTCGTCTCCGTTGGCATGATCGGCTCGATCGTCTTCGCGCTCGTGCTGGCGGCGTGCATGGGCGCGCAGCAGCTCGTTGCCGCCGCGCGGCTGCCCGTTCTGAAGCTTGTGAGCACCGAGCACAAGCCAGACCTCACGCTGCACGCGGCGCACCGCTGGCACCTCTTCCTCTCCCATATCTGGAGCACCGGCCAGGACCAGTGCGCCACCATCAAGCGGCAGCTCTGCCTGCTGATGCCCGGCGTCTCGATCTTCCTCGACGTCGACGACCTCGAGGACACTGGCGCGCTCGAGGAGTACGTCGACACGTCTGCCGTTATCATGATCTTCGTCTCCAAGGGCTACTTCAAGAGCGGCAACTGCCTGCGCGAGGCGAACTGCGCCGTTGAAAAGAAGAAGCCGATCACGCTCGTGCACGACCCAGTGCGCGGCGGCGCCAAGCTCGACTTCATCCGTGACGAGGAGTGCCCCGATGAGCTGCGAGGGCCAGTCTTCAATGGTCGGTCTGTCATCGAGTGGCACCGCATCAAGGACTTTCAGCTGGTAAGCCTCGAGCTGCTGGCTGAGCAGCTGCTGTTCGGTTGCCCCTCGTTTGCCGACCAGTTGTCGGTGCCGCTGTTCGTTCCCGGAGAGATCACGCGCACGCCGCTCGCCTTCCGATCCGCTGTCACGCTCTACGCCTCGCCCAACAACCCGGGTGCCGCCGCTGCCGCGGAACGGCTGCGAATTGGCATGGCCAGCACACTGGAGGTCTCCACGACACCAGCCACAACCAGTGGTGAAGGTGAGAACCGGAACGAGAGCCGTGGCAGCCGTCTCCGCAGCATTCGCGTGAGCCGCAGCAAGAGCCGTGGCGGCGGCCAGTTTCAGCCGCCGGGGGCGACGCACATGCTGCTGTACCTGTGCCACGAGACCTACCTCGGCACGCAGGGCGAGGCGCTCGCCGCGGAGCTGCGACGTGCACGCCAGGCCGGCTTCCCGACTGTGATGCTGCACGAGAACGACATGGACAACGGCGGCTGCGAGTTCGGCCGCTTCTTCGAGACGACGCCGCAGGACCTGATCTCTGGCGGGCTGTACAAGGCGCTCGCGTTCGCCGCCTACCCGGGCGCCTTCTGTCCGGTGAGTGTCGCGCTGGTGGCGCAGGCACTCGGCGCCACCGCCACCCGCCGCTCGCGCAAGGACGCGGTGCCTTCCTCCCTGGCGAGGGGTCGGCCGGAGCGGGTGGCGGTGGTGGCACCCCAGGCGCAGGCACGGCCGTGCCGGCGGGACCGAGTGAGGCGCCGGCCGCCGCCGCGGGCCGCGATGCCAGCCGGCTGGAGTCGCTGTCGCTGTCGCTGCGCGCGGACGCGGGCCACGCGACGCACGCCATCGCGCGCTCGATGTTCGCGCTGCACGCGGGGCGCGACGAGTACATCGACGGCGACGAGCTGCGCCAGCTGTGCAACGGCATGGGGCGCGAGCTGAGCGCGCGGGAGCACGCGGACGTCATGGCGCGGCTCGACACGAGCGGCGACGGCCGCGTCGGCTTCGACGAGTTCCTCGTCGGGTGGGACGTCGGCATGAGCATCGAGGCGCTGCTCGACGAGAACGTGGCGGCGCACATGCGCGAGGAGCGCACCGTGGCTGAGGCGGCGCTCGCGCTGCGCAGGGGCGAGGCCGCCGCGGCGGTCACCGCAGATCCGGAGGCGGCGGAGCTGGCCGCGGAGGAGCGCCACCACCAGGAGAACGCGCACGAGCGCGAGGAGCTCCACGAGGCGTACCACACGCCGCGCGAGGAGACGCGCGCCAAGCTCAAGGACCGCCCCGGTCGGACGCGCCGCCTACAGCTGCAGCAACCGAGCAGCACGCCGACGCCGGCGCCGCTGCCGCCGCTGCCTTCGACCCCGCGGCAGGGGCAGCCCACCGTCCTGGACTGCTGAGGCGCAGCCTTTGCACTGTTTCGTGAAGGCGACCCATGATAAATTCTTTGTGAACCCAAAATGAACTTCAGTCCAGATGTCGATAACCGAGCGGCCCGCGAGTCCTGCAACTTGCGAGTGCCTGTGTAATCGTGTTGTCACCCTTGCGTTACTTTATTAGGAAGCCTTGCCTGAAACTCGCAGCGAAAAAGTTGTAAAAATGCTGGGCACCGTGCTTGCTTCGACGCTTGGAGCGCCCATGTCGCTGCAGCCAAGCGAGGAGGCGGCGCACGGGGGCCACTGCCCGCCCGGCAAGCCCATCGGCATGATGTACAACCACATCAGCAAGACGGGTGGCTCGACGATGAAGGGCGTTTTGTCGACCGTCTTCGGTGGGAAGCCGTCTTGCTGCCGGCTGACGAGCCACTCGCCGCCCAGCAAGGCGGCGCTCGCTTCCTTCCCGCCCAACGGCGCCCTGGTGATCCAGGACGACGCCACCGACCTGCAGGTGACGTCGGCGGACGCGCACAACTACTTCGTGATCGGGCTGGTGCGAAGGCCTTGCGACTTTGCGCTGTCCAACTGGGCGTACGGCAGCGACAGGAACCGTGCCAAGGGCCAGAAGCAGAAGTACGACGGCGGCTCGCCGCCCTACCAGAGCGCGAACGACAAGACCACCTTCGAGGGCTACCTGATGATGGAGAATGCGAAAGGCAACGTCAACCCCGACCACCAGCTCTCGTCGATGTCCAACATGCTGCACAAGCGCGTTCCAGACGAGTCGCAGGTGCACTGCTGGGCGCGCACGCACTCGCTTGTCGACGACGTCCAGAAGTGCGTCAACCAGTTCGTGGGGTGCGGCGGCAACTCGACGTTCGCCGACTGGGCGTCACTGAAGAACTCGAAGGAGATGGCGTCCAACCACGCGCCGTGCAGCCACTACTTCAACACGACGACGATGAAGAACATCATGGCGCAGGAGGGCGCGCTGATCAGCCGCTACAACCTGGGCTCGTGCTGCTCGTGACACGTCGTGTGTGTAATCTGCGTTCTTAGAACCACGTACTCGGCTATGGAGGATCCGGAGGTAGGAGAATTGGAATGGGTTGCGTGCGTTCTAGATTTCGGCGCCCGGGGGATGACACAGATACTTTAGATACTTTAGATCATTGCTTTTCCTAAGCTGCCGGTCAGGAGAGCCCACGTGGGGAGACACTGAATGGCTCGCAGCAGATTCGTGTTGTACCCCTTCTGTTTAGGCTGTTTAGGCGGTTAGCTATCGGATCGCCTCCGTGGTCAGAGTCCGAACAGCCGGATCGGGGCGCCGGGCCGGAGGCCCGGGGACGTGATCGATCGTGGGACTGGAGGTGGCGCGGCGGCGAAGCTTTTGGGCGCCTGGCTCTTCGACGTCGCGCGGCACGACGCCGTCGTGCCGTGCGCTGATATGCCCTCTCCCCCCCCAAAAGAAACGACCTTGCACGAGTCGCGGGACGCACTCGTGCGTGCTGTCCTCGCACCGTGCTCCCTCGATCTGAGGGCTGACCGACCA
>Ga0115006_10002062_pt1 | contig 12996 bp, 10 predicted proteins | sample ArcOceMetagenome_3_FD_88943 | JGI IMG/M metagenome (GOLD analysis project Ga0115006, IMG submission 88943) | Marine eukaryotic phytoplankton communities from Arctic Ocean - Arctic Ocean- Svalbard ARC20M Metagenome | ecosystem: Environmental > Aquatic > Marine > Oceanic | place: Arctic Ocean...
CTCGAAATCGTCACCACCTCCTCCCAGGTTCTCGACTTGCCACGGTGCCGCACCCGGCATGCCCGGCGCGTGGCAGCGGTCAGAGCGCCACGCGAGGTTGAGCTCACCCCAAGCGCTCGTCTCCCAATGCGCCGAGGTGCTGTAGCCACGCGCCAGCAGCAGCTGGCGCAGCGCTTTGCACTCGCGGTGGCCGTACGGGTTGCGGTAGTAGATCAGCGTCGGCCGCACGTCGTCGAATGGGAAGGCGCGCAGCAGCGACGCCACACCGCCGTCCCACACGTCGAGCACCAGCAGGTCGAGCTGCACAGCCACCCCATTCCCACCCTCGCCGACGAGGCCCAGCTGCTCTTTGAGCAGCTGCCGCCACGGCACCAGCGTGACGGCGTGAGGATGGATCGCCACATCGTAGCACCGCTGCTTGCGCGTCGCCGACGCCGCCTTGCACGCGTCGAAGGCGCCGGCCTGCTTGGTGTGATTCGCTGCCCGGAGCGCCTCAGCGATGGGCCCACCCGCCAAATGATTGATCTGCCAGAGATCGTTGCTCGCGCGCGCGGGAACGTCCTTGTCCTGCGACGTCAAATACTGCAGCCGCTGCCGCGACACGCGAGGGAGCCCTCCTGGCACGCCGGCAGCGCTGAGCTCGGGCACCGAAGCGGAGAGCGCCCACATTGTCGTCTGCAGCGGCGTCGCCTCAGCAGTGACGCCGGTCGTCGCGAGCCGCACCGCCGGAGGCGCGCCACGCGCACCGACAGTGGCGAGGTTGGCCTGGAGCCACGCATAGGTCGGAGGCACAGGCTCGGAGAGACGCGCATTCCACCCCCACTCGGAGACGAGACGGAGCACCGGCATCGCGCCCATGCCGTCGGGCAGGTGGCCCGTGTAGTTGGCTTCGCCTGCGGCGGGGTCGAGAAGCAGCGGCGGTGGCTGTTCGGGCGCTGTGTCTGCGCGATGAGCCGAGAGACGTGACAGCAGCACGTCTGGTGAAGAGAGCACCTGCTCGACGAAGCCCTCGCCGTCGCGGTGCGAGCCCGAGAACCAGAAGCATGGCGAGTTCGGGCGGAAGCAGCCGCCCCACACCGACTTGCCCTTACGTCGTGGCGCCGTGAAAAGTACCTGTGCCATCGCATGCAGCGGCTCGAGCACCGCGCAGCCAAACCACTCCGTGTGGGTGTAGCCGCGTGCCCACGCTGCGCGCACCGCCGCCGTCTCCGCGGCGGAGACACCTCCACGGAGCGGCCGACGCAGGTCCCACGTCGGCCGCTCACAGCCGCCCGCGCGCCATAACAGGAGCTGTCGGTGTGGTGTCGCGGCCACCGCCGCCTCGAGAGTGGCCTTTTTGCCCTTTCGCCGCCCCTGCTGTTTGCCGCTCGCAGCCGCCGCCGCCGCTTCGGCCGGCGCGTGAGGCACAAACGCCGAGCCCCAGCCGGCGGTCGTCAACCATGCCGCCTGTTCGCCGTCCAGCCACGCAGCGCGAGACATGGCCTCGTCGGCGTTGACCAGCGCGAGTGACGGCCGAAGAGCTGCGAGTGGCGGCTGCAACCTACCTACGGTCGACATTGAGGCCGACAGTCGCTGTAGTAGAAGTAGGTCGACGGGCAGCTTTACAGCAGCCAGACCGTCCCTCGTGAGCGTGACGTTGTGCTCGCGCAGCAGCGCCGGCACCGAAGGCTGCTGCTCGCTGCTCTCAAGGAGCACGGTGGCGCGCCAGCCACGCTGCCGCACCAGCCATCGCACCAGCTGATCCTGAGCCACCGATGTTCCAACTGCGGCGACGTGCAGAGGGTGTCCCGCCGTCGGCGCGCTCAGTAGGCTCAGCAGCTTCCGTGGCTGGCCAAAGATTGGGCAGGGCGAGCCAGGAAAGTCACACAGCACCTGTCGGGCCTGCGCTGCCGTGAGTGGCTTTCCCTTTCGCACGGTCGCCCACTCGATGGCGACTGAGTGCAGCTGGTCCGCCAGCGGCGCTGCCGCTCCGACGGTCTCGCACGCAAAGCGCTCGCTGGCTCGCATGTCACGCGTTGCGCAAGACTTGAAAACATGCGAAACATGGGATCATGCATGAATAGCGCGCACTAAAGTCATCCCGGGCTGAGCCGCTCAATAGCCTCATTGATGCTTGTTTTTCATACCGCGTTTGCCGTCTACGACGACAGGCGCGGCACGTCCACATTTCGCAGTGCGAGCAGCGACGCCGCACGCGTCGAGCGGCAGCAGTCAAAGCTGCGTGCATCTGACGACGCAATGCGGCTCAAGATCCGTGCCATTGACATTGGCCGACAAGATCAAGTGGAGCGTCAATTCTCCAGGTCAGCCGAGGAGGCCATCGGAGGCGTACGGTCCTTTCAGGGTCGGACCGTGCTGTGCCTGGGTGCCAGGCTCGGCGGCGAGGTGCGCGCCTTCAAGGCGCTCGGAGCTCTCGCCGTGGGCGTCGACGTCGAGCCGGGTGACGGCAATATGGACGTGCTCGTGGGTGATTTCGAGCACCTCGCATTTGCAGACGCGAGCTTCGACTTCGCCTACTCGAATGTTCTCGACCACGTGCATAACCTGCGAACATTCGGCTCCGAGGCTTGTCGCGTCCTCAAGCCCGGCGGTATGTTCTTTGCGGCACTGTTCCCAGCCTCCCGCGACCGCTGGAGTGGGCAGCAGGCTGTGTCTGCTTCGTCGCAAGGAGTTCTCGTGCGAAAACTCGCGCCAAATTTCGCCCTGGTTAATTCGACCTTCGTCAGGGAGACGATGCGCGTCCGCGAGCTCGCGCGAGGGCTTGTTGGCGACATGGCGCACAACGCGTCCGACATAGCGCGCATTGGCCCGTGGAACCAGGAGATCACCACGCTGTACCTGCGACGAAACGACGCGCCCAGCACGTCTTGCGATGGGCTCCGAGCGCCAGGTCATGTGAACAGTGAACAGGTTAGACCGCCTAGCAGGTCATGTCGCCCCGCTTCGTAAGGCCGCACAACGAACAATATACATACTGTACGTGCGTACAGTACTTAAATAGAGCCGAGACGCGAGAGAGCCTGCACCCTGTCCCTGAGCCTGACCCAGTGTCAGTGACGCGAGTACGGTACGGTAAAGAGACGTAAAAGAGAACTGGATTGCAGATCATCGGATCATCGGCACGCGCACCTCACACGTACAGGCAAGCCTGTCGCGCGAGCCTCCCGCCGAGGAAGAGCGGCGTCGGTGAGTGTAGCCGCACGGCGGCGCACGCGACGGCGACGTTGGCCGCCAAAAAGAGGAGGCCACACGCCCAGATGAAGAGGTAGACTTGGCGGCCGCGGAACTCGAGCTGGTATGCCCAGTAGAGCCACGCGAGCAGCGAGGCCACCCACGCCGCGACGAGGCTCGCCGCGTCGGAGCGGTGCGCGCGGAGCAGGATGGCCGACGATGGCAGCACAAGCGGAAGCAGCGAGTGGTACCAGATGAAGTACTGCACGGTGCACACCTTGTTGAACGCGACGAAGACGAGCGTCTGCACGAAGAGGCAGAAGGGCAGGTCGCGACCGAAGGCGCGCGCGAGCACCGACAGCAGCACGACCTGCGGCACAAATGCGCCCAGCGACACGAGCGAGCGGAGAAGCGAATGCGGCGGCGTCAGGTACAGCGCGTAAAAGTACGGCGACAGGTTGTGTGCCGTGTCGGTGCGCGTGATGTGGTACAGCAACGCCTCGCGCACGTAGGGCTCGCCGCACCACGCGTAGCTGCCGAGGCCCAGCACGCCAAAGCTCGCCGCAAAGGCCGTGCCGAAGACGGCGCGTCGCCACGACAGCGCTCTCAGCGCCGTCGCCATCGCCTCGAGCAGCGCCACGCGCACCCAGCTGCTGCTGATGTGGAAGCCGCTGCTGCGAGCCGCGCCGCCGATGCGCTCGCGGCTCGGCGGGAGTGCGCTCGTCTTGGCGCCGGGCGGTGGCGGGGCGGCGTGATGCGACGGAGAGCTGCGCGAGTCGGAGCCGCCACCGTCAAACTCGGCGTCGATCGAGACGAGGAAGGCGGGCAGGTAGATGACGGTGAACGGCTTGAGATGGGCCGACGCTCCCAGCATCGCTGCGGCGAGCGCCGGCCGCTTCGAGAGGAGCGCGAGCAGCGATGCGAGCACGAGCAGCGCGACGAGGCTCTCGAAGTTGCCGCGTGTCGACACGTTGAGCACGAGCGGGTTGAAGAGCCACACGTGCGTGCAGCGCCGCGCCACGGGCGGCGGCACGCGGCGGAGCAGCAGGATCGCGCGAATCTGCGCGCCGACCAGCAGGTCGGTGCCGGCGAAGAGCAGCTTGCCGTACGACTCGAAGAAGCGGATGTTGGGCGTCATCAGGAGCGCGAGGAAGGGCGTGTACCTGTAGGTCGGCCGCTCGAATGGACAGCGGCCGTTCGTCACCAGCTCCGCACCGTCGGTGAAGACGCGGTAATCGATGTCGGTGTACTTGAGCTCCAAGGTCGCGTCGTGCCACGCACCGTACGCGAGCATGCACAGCCGCACGAAGCCCGCCAGCGCGAACGGGTGCGTCTCGAGCGCATGGCCAACGAGCGAGGCGAGGCGCCGCATATTTATACCCTTTCAGCTAGAAAAAATACATTTGTTATCATATTGCATTGTTTCTGCATGCAACTGGCAGTTATTCAGGGTAATAGCTTACAATAAGATAATATGACGAGGAGGCAAGGAATATTCTTTAGTAAATCTGGTGCGGTATCGTAGGGGCTATTGATTTTGAAACTCGTTTTACGCTAATCAGTGATTATGCGCGGTGGGTCGCCAGAACCTGATCGCGAGTGGCGCAGCAAACGCACCGGGCTCATAAAGGTCATGACCTGCCGCGTCATGGCTCTCGCGCTGGTGCTGCCGTTGTTACTCGCCTTTGCCGCCGAGACGGACATCACAGCGACAGGCGTGTCGAAGCAGACCTCAAAACAGGCAAAGCACGCGACGAAAGCAAAACATGCCGGCGGGGCGCAGCACAAGCGAGGCATGCCGCCTCCAGCGCCACCGTCCGCACCGCCGCCGCCGTCGGTGCCTGTCCAGTGGGGCCTGCCGATTTGGCTGCTCTCGGCCACGCTCGCGCCGCCCATCACGCTCGGTGCCTGCGTTGCGCTGCGAGAATCTGGCTGGCGCTGGCCGTCGTCGTCGCCGTCGCAGCGTCCGAGCTCCGCTGGAGTGAATCATTCCGTTGAGTTAAAGCCGAGCGACAACGCCAGCTGGGGCTTCGTCGGCTTCCTCATCGTTGCATACTTTGTGCTCAACATTGGCTTGAGCATCCTGAATCGCTGGGCTCTCGGACTATGTATGCGCCAGAGCATTCCCTGCGGCCGCGCTCACCATCCCTCGCCCCTGAGCCGCGTCGTCTTCGGTGCGCAGATGGACTCAAATTTCCCGTGTTGATGACGAGCACGCACATGATCTTTGGCTCGTGGGCGTTGACGCCGATGATGATATTGGAGGACGAGTACGTGAGCGAGCACGCGGCGACCCTGCGCGGTCAGAGCATCGGCCTCGCGCTCGTCGCGATCCTCAACGGCGTGCAGATCGCTGCCAACAACGCATCGCTCGCTGTGATGGAGCTGAGCATGAACCAGGTCGTGCGAGCGGGCGTCCCTGTGCTGACGGCGCTGATGGGCATCTCGATCGAGGGCAAGGTGCCGACAGCGCTCGAGCTGGCGGCGCTGATCGGCGTCTCGGCCGGCGTGGTGGTCTGTGTCTTCAACGACAGCGGCGCCAGCAGCGCGATGGGCGTGCTCCTCGTGGGCGTCTCGGCCGTCGTGCAGGCCGCACAGATGAGCCTCTCCTCGCGGCTGATGACCAAGAAGCTCTCGTCCTTCCAGATGACCTTTTACACGGGTCCAGTGGCTTTCTTGTTGCTGCTGCCATGGGCGCTCTGGTACGAGGCCGAGACTTTCGTGCGGGCATGCGAGCAGCAGCCGATGGGGGTGGTCGCCTTCCTGCTGGGTGGCTGCGTGATGGCTGTCATGTACAATGTCGTGTTCTTTCAGTGCCTGCAGACCATCTCGTCGGTTGGCACCTCGATCATGGGCAACGTCAAGATTGTCTTCCTGATTCTGCTCTCGGCTGTCACGCTCGGGGAGCTCGCAACGTGGCCGCGCAACCAGTACATCGGCTGCTTCCTCACTTTTGGCGGCACCTTCTGGTACAGCTACCTCAAGCAAGCGGCCAAGAAGCGCTGAGAGAGACTTTCCACAACTGTGTACGAACAGTCTTCAATTTTAAACTCAAAACACAGGCTATACATAGCAGGTACAGGTAGTCTATCACCACACACATTGATCATTGAAGCTCCGCATAGGAGGATGTTAGGAGCTGATATGGAAAACAGTGTGTAGAGAACATGGCGCATCGAGACATCATGACGACGTGCGTAATCATGATGAGATCGTGGCGAGCTGCTGCTGCTGCTCCTCCTCCTCCTCCTCTTCTTGCTGGTCCTGCAGCAGCTGCACCTGCTCCTGGTCGGCCTCGGTGTCCTCGATCACGCAGTGTGCCGGCACGCAGACGGCATCGTCCACTGCCTCGCTGCTGCCCGTCACTGCCTTCGAGAGGATGGCGACCCACACGATCTCGACGGCGTCGACCCACAGGACGCGCAGGTGCACGGGCACGACCGAAAATGTGAGAGCATGCACAGCGGGCCAGAAGCGCCAGCTCGATACGAGGCTCGGCCACGCCGCCTGCTTGACGCGCCGCCACGTGTCACGGGGGCTCGACCTGCTCATCAGCTCGAGCAGTGCGCAGTACGCGCCGTTGAGGTACAGCGCAAAGAGGGTCTGGTCGAGGACAATCTTGGTGGGCAAGGCCCACCACGCGCCACCAAACGAGACGTAGCGCTCGAGTAGCACATTCCTGCGCCGGACGAGGGCGCAGCTCAGCAAGCTCGCGCCCTGATTGGGATCCTGGCGGAGGAGGAGGAGGAGGAGGAGGAGGAGGAGGCGAGACGCCTTGTGCCCACTCGTGACTCTGCGGCCACACCAATAATGGAGCTGTGGGCCATGGCTTGCGAGCCCCGCAATCGTCGATCGCAGCACCCGGCCGTGATTCAGCGGCTTGCTAGTCAGCCTGCGAGAAAAAAGGCGGGGAGCTCTTGGAGCTCTTGGAGCGGTGAGAGCGCGGGCGAGGCCTGCTCACGAGCATCGGGGCCGCTTATTCACGTGCGCCGGCGTGCTTCTGCGCGAGCGCCTCGCCCATGCAGTATGCAACGCCCGAAGTGGCAGACTTGGTGATGACGGGTCGCGCAAGCGCCATCATCTCGTACCAGGTGAACGCAGCTGCCGCAGCGCCACTGCCGACGAGGAGGGCGACGCACGCCGACACCCCTGCACCGGCGAGCGCCAATGGCGCGAGCCTGTTCTTCGACAAGTCTCGGGTGGCTGCTGCAGTCTTCACCACCCTGCCGTCGTAGCTACCGCTTGCCGCGGCTTCCGACAGACGCAGATCCACCGCCGGCGGGTGCTGCGCGGGGCGCATCTGAACCGCCGCCGAGTGCCGTGCGCCGTGCAACGGCAAGCGGAGGACCAGCGCGCTGCTGCTGCTGCTCAGGATGAGCGTGGCCAGTACGACGTACGATGGCGTCATGGGGAACGGCGGCGGCACTTCGTAGAGCACCCTTTGTGGCCAGTTCTTGGTCGAAGCTGCAAATCTTCGCGTCGAGCTTGTGAGAAGGAGGAGAACCAGCGCACGCTGCGCTGGTCAGTTTGCTCTATTCGAGAATTTCCTTATCCAGAACCGTACAAAAAACAGCAGCAGTTTGACGCACCCCAATGCATGTTTATGCAATTCACTGCGGCAGATAATTAGCTCCTCGTCCATCCGTCTATCTAGCATGCTCCCGTGCAGCGCCCTGCTGCTGCCATTCGCGTCGGCCTACACGCTTCCGTGCGTTCGAGGAGCGCCGGCCACGATCGCCGGCACGCCGCTGCCGCTCAAGTGGACCGGACCGGCTGTGCGGACGGCGCACGAATCAGCATGCAGAACGAGATGGATGGAGCCGGAGGAGGGCTGGGGAATCGACAACCTCATGGGCATGATGGAAGACGCCGAAAAGATGGAATCGAACAACTCCACGGACTCCACACCCGTAGCTGCGGACGCCGCTGACGACGGCTCTTCGAAGGACTGATCGCCGTCGCGGCGCTGAAGGCTGTGTATACACTGGCCAAGGGTCGTGCGGTATGGTGTGTTTTGTTCCATGTGCTGGGTGAAAAGTACGGTGACAGCTTTCTCGGCTCAACCCATGTCCATGTACACCCAGGCATTCCCGCGGAGGCAACTTACCGAGACAGCCCACAAATGGCCCACAAAAGCCGTGCCCTGCACGCTGACGCTGCAGGGCAGCTCGGTACTCTCCACGAGGACGAGTCCACGACTCGGGGTTCTTGTTCATGAGTGAGAATTCCTGCGCTTATTGCACCTCCACCTGGTCCTGCTCCTCCGCAAACATCCACGGGGTGGCTTGGCGCTTGGCGGCGCGTCGTGCGTAGAGCGTAGAGCGTCAGGTCGAAGGCCAGCAGCCGCCGCAGTTCGGCCACCTCGCTCGTCAGCAGCGCACGGCGCAGCTCGCCTGTGGCGCCGCGCTCACCCGCGGCGGCAGCGACGCGCGTCGCGGCCGTGTAGCCCGGCCGCGCCGGTACGGGGGTACGTACGGGCGGAGGTCGGTGTTGCGGTTGAGCACGGCGGCGGCGGTGCTGCGCATACCGAGATGGCAGAGGCCCGACATCGATGCTGGCCGTCGGAGTGGAGGAGAAGGGCTCGATAAGTGGCGCCAACGCGCGCATATGCTGCATTCGGTCATAAATGGATCGTGAGAAGAAGCGTTCGCGAAAAACGCCCAGAGCATAACCCAGCCGCCGAACCAGGAACCACCACGACAGCACCTAACAATGTCCCTAGACCACATCACGCTCGCCCGCGCCGCTGCGCCGGCCCGGTCGGCCGCTGCTAGACCAGGAGGCCGCAGAGGGGTCCGGCCCAGCCGTCCGGCGCAAGTCCAGCTCCCCACTACCAAGCGCCAGGCGGCCCAGTCTAAGCTTGCGCTGTGGCTGGCTGCCAACGAGCTCGACGACGTCGAGTCGATCCTTGAAGAGCACGGCATCCAGCTGCTGGCCGACCTGCGGACGCTCTCGCGCGGCGACTTTGAGGCGCTGGGCCTCGGCTGCTCTCAGGTGGATCGGCTGTGGCGAGCCCTCCATGCCCAGGCGCCGCCGGCCGCGCCGCCGGCAGGGGCAGCTGCTGAGCAGCCCGCGGACACCGCGGCGCAAGACAAGCAGGGGCGCTCCCGCGGGCTTCGCGATCGGCTGCCATTCAAACGAGGCCATCGCAAGCCCTTGCGCACAAGCGAGACGGCGCCAGCTCCGGCACCGGCCCCCGCAAGCAGGTTTCGGACGAAGCAGCCGCAGGAGGCGCGGCTCGTGGCGCATGCTGCGGTGCCGCAGCAGCCGTCTACGCCGCAGCAGGCCGCCACCCCGACGAGCATCTGCAGCTCGGTGGGGACGCCGGTGGCGACGTACGATCGGGACCGCTGTCCAGACACCGGCAAGCTTCGTATCCTCTGCCATTGCGGAAAGTGCAAGAACCCAGAGGCATCGTCGGTGCTCGAGCAGCAGGACTCGGCGTGGGCGGAGAAGAAGCGCGCCGAGCGCCTTGCGGAGATCGAGGCACTCGGCCTGTCGCCGCGACCGGCCAAGCCGCTGGTGCAGCGCCTGGCCGTTCCGGCGAGCATGCCACCTCGGGACGGCTGTGGTGGCGGCGGCGGCGGCGGCGGCGGCGGCGCGGTCGCAGCGGTGGCGACGCCGCGCGCCACGACTGCTGGCGCACTGCCGACGGCGGCCCCGCCCGCGGCCGCACCGACGGGGACGGCGTGGCAGGAGGTGCGGGCGGCCGACGGGAGAATCTACTTTTGGAACAGGGACACCAACGCGACGACGTGGGGCAGACCGGCTGAGCTGCCCGTCGGCGGCCACGACGGCGCGCGGCGGCGCGTCCGGCGCTCGGCACCCGCCGGTGCCACCGACGGTGCGCCTGCGGCTGAGTCGAGCCGCTTGGGAGGCGCGGCCGAGCCCGACGGTGGACGGAGGCGGCGGCGGAGACCAGCGGGCGAGGCGGCGGCACCCACGCCAGCAGCAGCGGCAGCAGCGAGTGGCGCAACTGGCAGGAGGCGTCGGACGCGAGCGGGCGAGGCCGCACCGACGGCGCCGGAGACACGCGCTCCGGTGGCGCCCGCGCCCGCGCCCACTCTCGTTGCAGCGCCGGCACAGCGCAGACGGAAGCGACGCGAGCCCGTCGATCGTGTCTGAAATTAGTATGACCGAACACCTGTGTACGCCATGGCGCCTACTCCAAAACCTGTACTGAACACCTCAAATAGAGACACGCGCACCCGTGGAGAGAGCGCTCAAACGACGGAGAGAGACAGAGCGCGCGCGCCGCATTTACCGCTGCCCGAGGCACGGCATCGACATGAAGAAATTCTCCACGGGCTTGGCGACATTTTGCCGCAACCACAGGCCAGCCATTCGAGTCTGCGACTGAATCTGCGTCGAGCTGCTGTCATCCTCCGTCGCGGACGGCAGCTCCTCCTTGCCCTTGAGGGTTGCGGACATCCTCCGCGTTGCCCGCCCCGCGCCGCCGCCTGCATCTTGGTCACGGCGTCCTGCTCCTCCTTGGTCTGCTTCTCCTCCTTCTTTGTCTGCGACACCTTGCGGCCCGAGTTGCCACGCGAGAGCGACTGCACCTTCAACGCCGCCGCCTCCTCCTTCTCCTTCTGCGCCGCCGCCGCCTCCGCCTCCTTCGCAGCGCTGCCCTTCTTGCTGCCGCGTGGGGTACTCTTCACCTTGCTCTTGATCCAGCCCATAGCCTCCTTGATTGAGTGGGCTGGTGGCTGGCAGTAGAGGTGATCCGGCAACCAGTGTTTGAATCGGTGTTGATCTTTTGCATTACATGCGTCACTTCAACGGAATGTAGAGAGTCCGAAAGTGAGACGACCCCCGCCCATACCAATCGCCCCCGTGGCGCCACCCGAGCTACTGTACCCGAGCTTTTTGAGAGCGATCAATCAATCCACCAAAGTTGTCGTTGAGCTCAAACTCGTATACATGTACGAGGGGCACACCAGCCAGCAAACTTACGATTCCGATGTAATCGGCGGGAACGACGCTCGAAGAGACGGTATCATGGCCTCGAGCGGCTCGCTGGCCAGTGAGCCGGTGCTCCGCACCGACTCGGACTACATCCTCATGCGGCCCGCCACCTACACTGAAGGCATGATGCCGGCCGACTCGGCGGCCTCGATGACCAGCCTCGCCTCGGTCGGCTCGGAGATGGGCCGCAGGCTGCGTCGCGCGTCGATGGCGGCGGCCGCGGCGACGCAGATCGTGGCCACCCACACGGTCGAGCACGCCAAGAAGCCGATCAGCTGGTTCTGGATTGGCTGCGTGGCGGTCGCCTTCGTCTTCGGCTTCTTCACGGGCGGTGCGAGCGGGTTCGCCGTCTTCTCGGGCTCCGACTTTGTGTGCCACGACGGCGAGACCAACATCGACCTGGACACCGCGTGCGAGCGCATCCGCGAGTACGAGGGCGCTGCCGGCGCAAGGCAGCGGCGGCGCGGCCTCACCTCGGTGCCGACGGCGTATTCGTGCCTGCCGCACTACCGCATCCCCGTCACCGGCACGAATGGGCTCGTCACCTTCCCGTATCACGCGTCGAGTGACATGATGCAGCCGGAGATCGGCAAGCACACGCTCGCGATCATCGTGCTTCACGGCGCGCTGCGCGACGCCGACACCTACTTTTGCATGATGCGCAACCTCAAATTCTCACAAAAGGAGCGCGACCCCAGCCGCATCATCGTCATCACTCCCGACTTCAACTACCGCGACGACCCAGGCGTGCAGGAAGGCGACGCGTGGTGGAACCACTCCAAGCCGTGGGGCGACTGGCGCGCCGGCGCCCACTCCGATGGCGCGAGCGGCCGCGGCCAGACCGTTTCGTCGTTTCAGGTGCTCGACACCTTCCTGCAGCTGCTGTCCGACCCGGTGCGCTTCCCCAACCTCGACAAGATCACGATGGTCGGGCACAGCGCGGGCGGCCAGTCGGTGCAGCGGTACGCGTTCTCGACGCTGCTGCCCACCACGCTGCGCCCCGGCCTCACGATCCGCTTCATCGTCGCCAACCCATCGAGCTACGCGTACCTCGACGCGCGGCGCCCAAAGTACCGCTGCGGCAACTGCGACTGCAACGACAACGAGTGCGACTGCAGCGCGGGGCGGCGCGAGGTGCTCGCGGCGGCAGCCGAGGGCGAGGCGTGCCCGGCCGCGGAGGCCATCGGGCGACCCGACTTCAGCGCGATCCCGTTTGTGAGGCCGCCCCAACGTGGCTTCGATCGCGACGACACGGCGGGCTTCGTCTGCGGCACCCGCGCGTTCAATGACTGGCCGTACGGTCTCTCCAACCTGGGCCACTACGCGGCGCTGCAGCCGCTCAACCGCTCGCTCGACCGCTTCCCGAGCCGCGACGTCGTCTACCTCGTCGGGCAGAACGACACGTGCAACGACGGGCTGCCCGTGTGCAACGCCGACTGCTGGCAGAGCGACAACGGCTGCTTCCGCAACGAGATGGACACGCGCTGCCCCGCGATGCTCGAGGGGCCGTGGCGCAAGCTGCGCGGCCATCTGTACATGCGCTACCTGAGTCAGTTCTACGGACGCATCACGCACCACCTGGATGAGATCGCTGGGGTGGGCCACAATGCGAGCGCAATGTTCGAGACGCCCGTCGCGCTCGGACACATCTTCAGAATACACAACGATTCGTTGAGACCAGCCGCGTGGCCCGCGCTTGCTGCCGCTGATGTCGATGACGAGGGTGGGGTGTCGCCGTCGCAGCCGCAGGTAGGATGGCTAGCAGGTCTGCTTGGTTGATGAAGATTGCTTCAACACGTACCGCATAGAGTATAGTTAGTCCGCTCGTTCTTATTGAGAAAAATAGCATCTCGAATA
>Ga0115006_10002063_pt1 | contig 12992 bp, 8 predicted proteins | sample ArcOceMetagenome_3_FD_88943 | JGI IMG/M metagenome (GOLD analysis project Ga0115006, IMG submission 88943) | Marine eukaryotic phytoplankton communities from Arctic Ocean - Arctic Ocean- Svalbard ARC20M Metagenome | ecosystem: Environmental > Aquatic > Marine > Oceanic | place: Arctic Ocean...
CTTGGGAATACGGTGGACTATCCGCTGACCTATCTTGGAGCATTGGCTGCTGGATTGGTTCCAGTGCCGACGTCTGCGGCATTGACGCTGCCAGAGGTCGAACGGATCATTGAAGAGTTGTCACCGACATTGATCGTCCGCGATGCCGCCGTAACCTGCCCCGAAACCAGCAATCAAATCCGCCTACCGCAGTTGCAAGCCATGCGCGACCTGCCACCAGTGGATTATCACATGGGTGACCCTGAATGTTTGGGCTACGTTGTTTACACATCTGGTACATCTGGCAAGCCACGCGCAGTTGCGCATGCCCACCGCGCGATTTGGGCCCGCCAAATGATGTTTGAGGGATGGTATGGGTTGCGGACCGACGACCGCGTTCTGCATGCTGGTGCATTCAATTGGACCTATACGATGGGCACTGGACTGATGGACCCTTGGACCATCGGCGCGACGGCGATGATCCCCGCTGCGGGCACACAGTCTGATGCACTTCCAACATTACTGGCCAACAGCGATGCAACGATCTTTGCTGCCGCACCTGGTATTTATCGCCAAATGTTGCGCGATCACAAAAAGCTAACCTTACCAAAGCTGCGTCACGGATTAAGTGCAGGAGAAAAGCTACCTTCTGCTACCCGCACAGCTTGGAACAAGGCAACCGGAATGCCAATCTTTGAAGCATACGGCATGTCGGAATGTTCAACATTCCTATCTGGCAGTCCTGCGCAACCCGCACTTGGCGACAGATTGGGGCAGCCCCAGACGGGCAGACGGATTGCGATCCTTGGACCAGACGGACCGGTCCCGCGTGGTAGTGAAGGGACCATAGCGGTGCACAAGAGAGACTGTGGTCTGATGAAAGGGTATCTTAAAGCGCCGGAAGAAACGGCAGCTAAAATGCAGGGTGACTGGTTTCTAACTGGAGATCAGGGGATCATGCATGACGATGGCCAAATCAGTTATCTTGGGCGCGATGATGATATGATGAATGCGGGTGGTTATCGGGTTTCGCCCATAGAGGTAGAGCAGGCCTTTAACAGCTACTCAGGCATAGACGCAGTCGCCGTGACACAGATTGAAGTCAAAGCTGATACATATGTAATCGCTGCATTCTATACTGGGCTTGCCACACTCGACGAAGCTAAAGTCAACGATCACGCATCCAACCATTTGGCGCGATACAAACAACCGCGGCTATACATTCACATTGACGCATTACCATTGGGCGCAAATGGCAAGATTCTTAGAAAAATTCTGCGCGATAGATATGCACAAGAAAACCACTGATCCCTCGCGCCTGCCAGAAATTTAAGATATGTCAGCGCAACAAACACAATCTTCGACCAGATGAGGCTCAAATGACAACTCAACCGATCAAACTTGACATCATGTCAGACCCAATTTGCCCGTGGTGTTTCATAGGTAAGGCTCATTTGGACAAAGCGCTGTCAGCACATCCGAACCATCCGTTCTCAATCGAATGGCATCCGTTTCAATTGAACCCAGATATGCCTGCAAATGGCATGGGACGACGCGAATACCTTGAAGGTAAATTTGGCGGCAAAGAAGCTGCGGTGCGCGCCTATGCTCCCGTTGTAGAAAGCGCGAAAACCGCTGGTATCGCAATCGATTTTGAAGGCATGAAACGTACACCAAACACAATCAACGCTCACCGTCTGATCCATTGGGCAGGCATTGAGGGCCGCCAAACAGCAGCTGTCTCTGCCTTGTTCAAAGCATATTTCACCGATGCGCGTGACATTGGTGACGCGGATGTCCTGATCTATATTGCAAAAAGCGTAGAAATGGACGCCAACGTTGTAAAACGTCTTTTGGACAGCGACGAAGATTTGAAATTAATCCAAGACCGTGACAAGCACAGCCGCAAGATGGGCATCAATTCAGTCCCGACGTTCATCATTGCAAACCAACATGCTGTTCCCGGCGCGCAACCACCCGAATTGTGGGCACAAGTGATCGCTGATTTAGCGGCACAAGCGGATGCAGCACAATAATTCGAACCATCAATGTTGCGCTAAAGTACACATGTAGAAATTAGCTATTTTCAATCATAGGTAAAAAACTCACACATCACATTGACGCGCAATAGCGTCGAAACAGGACGCAACAATGCCGATAGCACCAAGTCAAGTAATGGGCCGAACAGAATTCATCTCCCTAATGGCGATGATGTTCGCAACTGTTGCTTTCTCGATGGATGCAATGTTGGCCGCTATTCCCGATATCGCGGACGAAATAGCCGATGGAAGCGTTTCACACGCCGCATGGATACTGACATCATTTGTCGCTGGCATGGGACTTGGTACCTTCTTTGCGGGCCCACTCTCGGACGCGTATGGACGCAAACCCGTCGTGTATGCTGGTGTCGTTATTTATATTTTAAGCGCGATGGCCGCGTGGACGACATCATCACTTGAATGGATCCTGTTTGCACGGTTCTGTCAGGGCTTAGGGGCGGCAGGGCCACGTGTAGTGTCAATGGCAATGGTGCGTGATCTATTCTCTGGTCGTGAAATGGCACGAATTATCTCAATCGCTATGGCAATTTTCATCCTTGTCCCAGCTATCGCACCCGCAATGGGACAAGTGATCATAAATGCTTTTGGATGGCGCAGTATTTTCGGTACCTTCATCATCTTTTCTCTGATTTTGGTGATTTGGGTGGGCAGTCGCTATAACGAGTCACTGGCCGTTGTAGATCGCCGCCCATTACAGATGGGTTTGATGCTAGATGCCGTAAAGCAATTACTGACCCACAAAACAGTACGCTTATCTATCCTAATACAAACCTTTATGCTCGCAATGTTGTTTGCAACACTCATCTTGATCCAGCCGATCTATGACCAGATCTATGATCGCGACGAGACATTTCCGTTCTGGTTTGGAGCCGTTGCCTTATTTTCAGGGGCTTCAAGCCTTCTTAACGCTCATATCGTCACCCGTTTTGGAATGTATCGAGTGGTGACACGGACCTTGTTCATACAAGTAGTCATTGGCGCTACAGTGCTGATAACGCTGATACTGTTCCCTGCAATCAGCTTTCCATTGTTTGTGTTTTGGCAGTTCTGCCTTTTTTCTCAAGCGGGACTGACAATGGGCAATCTCAACGCGATTTCGATGGAACCAATGGGCCATATCGCTGGCATGGCAGCATCAGTCATTGGTTCAATCTCGACCCTTGGTGGCGCGTTAATCGCATCCCCAGTTAGCTTACTTCTAAGCGACACGCCTGCACCGCTCATAATAACGGTCTTGGGTTTTGGTCTTTGCGCTATGTTCTTGATGAGCCGAATTAATCGGCAAGTTACGAAAAACTAACTTTTCTTCCGCTTTTTTTCCGTGACAACCCGTTCCGCCAAATCACGTGCGATTGAAAACGCGCCTTTGATCTTGTCTGCGTCCTTCTTCCAGTCTCGCAGCACAACAATCTTGTTGTCCTTTAGCTTCGCCGCACCGCCCTCGACCCCAAGAAAATCGACCAACCCAGCTGGCGAGGCGAATTTGTCATTGTGGAATTGGATCGTGACACCTTTTGGTCCACCATCCAATTTAGAAATACCCGCCTTTTTACACATTGCTTTGATACGAACGATCAGCATCAAGGTATTCACTTCGCGCGGCAGAGTACCAAATCTGTCGATCAACTCGGCAGCAAAGCCTTCTAGCTCTACTTTTGTACTCAGCCCGCTAAGACGGCGATATAGACCCAATCGAACATCCAAGTCTGGAACATATTTCTCTGGGATAAGGACTGGCACGCCCAGCTTGATTTGTGGTGCCCACTGATCGTCATCATCTGAAAGACCTTCAAACTGGCCCGACTTAATCTTGGCAATCGCCTCTTCGAGCATGGTTTGATACAATTCAAACCCAACATCACGCATCTGCCCAGATTGTTCTTCGCCCAGCAGGTTCCCTGCCCCACGAATATCAAGATCTTGGGAGGCCAAAGTAAAGCCCGCGCCCAAAGTATCGAGCGAGCCAAGAACGCGTAAACGCTTCTCTGCCATCGCTGTCAACTTAGCTCGTGGTTTGGTTGTTAAATAGGCATAGGCGCGTGTTTTTGAGCGCCCCACACGACCACGAATTTGATAAAGTTGCGCAAGACCGAACATATCAGCACGGTGCACAACCATCGTATTGGCAGTTGGGATATCCAAGCCAGATTCAACAATCGTAGTCGCCAGTAGAACATCATATTTACCGTCATAAAACGCATTCATCCGGTCGTCTAACTCACCCGCAGCCATTTGGCCGTTGGCAACGATATAGGATACCTCTGGAACGTGTTCTTTCAAGAAATCTTCGATCTCTCCAATGTCGGAGATACGCGGCACAACATAGAACGACTGCCCACCACGATAGTGTTCGCGGAGCAATCCCTCACGGATCGTAATTTTGTCAAATTCACTCACATACGTGCGGATTGCCAAACGATCCACTGGTGGCGTGCCAATGATGGATAGATCGCGAACACCTGTTAGGGACAATTGTAATGTACGTGGAATTGGCGTGGCTGTCAGCGTCAGGACGTGAATGTCGGAACGCATCTGTTTGAGGCGTTCTTTGTGAGTAACCCCAAAGTGTTGTTCTTCATCTATGACCAACAAGCCGAGGTTCTTGAAACGAATGTTCTTTGTCAACAATGCATGGGTACCAATCACGATATCAATCGTCCCACGTGACATGCCGTCACGCGTCGCATCCGCATCCTTCTTGGACACGAAGCGACTAAGTTGACGTACTTCGATTGGAAAACCACGGAAACGTTCAGCAAAAGATTTATAGTGCTGACGGGCGAGCAGAGTCGTAGGCGCAACAATCGCAACCTGCGCACCCGACATAGCGGCAACAAAAGCGGCACGCATAGCGACTTCGGTTTTACCAAATCCAACATCACCACAGACCAGTCGGTCCATAGGTGAACCGCTGGTTAGATCATCAACGACATCGCCAATCGCGCTTAGCTGGTCATCCGTTTCCAAATATGGGAACCGTGCGCTAAAAGCGTCCCACATGCCTTCTGGCGGGTCCATGACTGGCGCACGGCGCAATGCACGTTCTGCAGCAACACGAATAAGCTTTTCAGCCATCTCGCGAATGCGTTCTTTGAGACGGGATTTTTTAGCCTGCCACGCACCACCGCCTAAACGGTCCAAGAACCCTTCGTCACGGCCATATTTGGAAAGCAATTCGATATTCTCAACTGGCATATACAGCTTGGTTTGCTCGGCATACTCAAGCAAAAGGCATTCATGTGCAGCGCCAGCAGCAGTGACAACTTCCATGCCTTGATAACGGCCAATCCCGTGATCAACGTGAACGATCAAATCACCAGGGCTAAGCGACTGCGTTTCGGTCAAGAAATTCGCCGCACGCTTTCGTTTTTTAGTGGAGCGGATCAGTCGATCGCCCAAAACATCCTGTTCAGAAATCACTGTCAGATTGGGCGTTTCAAACCCGTGCTCCAACGCCCATACTACCAAATGCAAACCACGCCTACCGATGCGCGATGCATTGCTAATAGGCAAGACTCCGGACAAGCCTTCTTCTTCGATCAATCCAGTCAGGCGTTCCCGCGCGCCTTCTGAATAACTAGCAATCACAACAGGATTATCTTGTAGCTTCGCCTTAAGATACACTGCTAAAGATCCAAAAAGGCTTATACTTTCCTGCTGACGCTCAGGTGCAAAGTTACGCCCAATCCTTCCACCAGCATCAGTTACATTAGGACCCGTTGCTTGAGGCAAGGCCGCGAATTGGATCACGCGGCGCTCAACAACTGATGCTTCCCAAGCGGCGTCATCCATATACAATCCATGTGGCTTGCACGGTTTGTAGACGCTGTCGTTCTTTGAGCAATTATCCATCGCAAGTTTTCGCGTTTCGTACTGATCCTCTATTCCTTCCCAACGGGCCAAACGTGCACCCGTCATCTGGTCATCAAGCGTGATGGAGGCCTTTGGTAGGAAATCAAACAACGTTTCAAGTTCAGCATGAAACAATGGCAACCAGTGCTCTGCCCCTTGATGTTTACGCCCTGCGCTGATCGCCTCATACAGCGGATCATCCGTACCAGCAGCACCAAACTCTAGGCGATAGTTCTGGCGGAAACGCGTCACTGCCGGCTCATCCAAGATGACCTCAGACACAGGTGATAATTCTATGACATCCAGTTTTTCGGTAGTGCGCTGGGTGGCGGGATCAAAACGACGTGCGCCATCTAAAACATCCCCAAATAGATCTAGGCGGATCGGTCCCAAATCACCAGGCGGATAAATGTCTATGATACCGCCGCGGACCGCATAATCGCCAGGTTCCATTACGGTAGGACTTTGGACGAACCCCATACGTACCAAAAAGTTACGCAATCCCTTTTCATCAACACGACTACCAACAGTCGCAGAAAACGCCGCCTCTTTTAGCAAAGCACGTGCTGGAACGCGCTGTGTTGCAGCGTTCAACGTCGTTAAAAGTACAAACCGTTCAGGCATCCCATGAACAAGTGCTGCCAAAGTCGCCATACGTTGCGCTGAGATATCAGCGTTGGGCGAAACCCGATCATACGGCAAGCAGTCCCACCCCGGAAAAACAATGACAGGCAGATCTGGCGCAAAAAACCGCAAAGCGTCCTGCATCGCGACCATACGCTTATCATCACGGGCAACGTGACAAACTGGCTGCCCACTTTTGTCCAGCTCCTGTATGATCAGCTGGGCGTCAAAGCCCTCTGGCGCGCCAGAAATAGTAATTTTGGATTGAGAACTCATCGGACGACCTTGCATCTATTCTTGTGTAGGGACCTATGTCAAACAGCGCCTCTGTCAACGGCCCAATGTCAGTGTAGCAAAATCAAATCACGCATGTTCCAGAACATTCCCCATAGGGCTGTCACGAAAATCGAAACCATTCCAATGAATTGGGTAAACATGCGGTGACGGTTCAACAACTTATGAAGCGCCGAACCTGTGCTTTGCTCCAATTGAAACCGGCGTGCGGTTGATACGTTCAACAAGCCAACTAAGCACATTGGAAAAACCAACAAAAATACAGCTTGGGCGAATTCAACCCAATAGAAGAACCCCATGATCGCTAGGCCCGTCAAAAAGAAACAGCCGAATGCCGAGAGCCAAAGCCCTGAGATGCTGCTGATATACATCAGACGGTTGCAATTAATCCGAACGAGTTCTGCAAGATCGGCATCTGCATTCCCGCCATAGCGTCGGGCCCTTTGGATCATATCATTTGGAACACCCAAAACCCAGTTGTTGGCCAAAGACCAAACTACAACCAATCCAATCCAGAACCATGGGTTCGAGAATGAGCGCATATCGATAACTTCGAAGAGAGTTTGCGTAAGGTTCAACGCGGTAGCCTTTTATTTTGGTCCACAATTTGGATATTCAAATTGTTCTAACCTTGCTTTGCGACAATTCCTACCCTTGCAGGGTGCAAAAAACCGTGTCAGCAACGCTATGTATCGGAAAGGTGATCCACTATGCGCCCCACAATCAGCCAATTCCCTGCGACTCGTTTGCGTCGCACCCGTCAATCACCAGCTATTCGCGCCCTGACGCGTCAAAATGACCTTAGTGTTGATGACTTTATTTGGCCCGTATTTGTGCGCAGCGGTGAAGGCATTGAAGAACCAATTCTCTCCATGCCGGGTGTCTTTCGGCGCTCTGTTGATAAAGTTGTAGAAGCCGCGCGTGAGGCTGCAGATATTGGCATCCCTGCCATCTGCATCTTTCCCTACACTGGAATTGAAGAGCGTACCGAAGACTGCGCGGGCGCTTGGGATCCAGAAAACCATGCAAACCGTGCAATTCGTGCAATCAAGGCTGCAGTCCCTGAAATTGCAATCATGACTGACGTGGCTTTGGACACCTATAACATCAACGGACATGATGGATTTGTTGAGAATGGCGAGATCGTCAACGATCGCACCGTTGAGGCGCTTGTTAAAATGACACTGGCCCAAGCTGACGCTGGCGCTGATATTATTGGACCGTCTGATATGATGGACGGACGCATCGCAGCAATGCGAACAGCGCTTGAAGAAGCTGGACATCAAAACGTAATGATCCTCAGCTACTCTGCCAAATATGCCTCTGCATTCTATGGCCCTTTCCGCGATGCAGTTGGAGCATCCGATGCATTGATTGGGGACAAGAAAACTTACCAAATGGACCCTGCCAATTCTGATGAAGCGCTGCGCCTTATTGAACGCGACCTATCAGAAGGTGCTGACATGGTGATGGTAAAACCTGGAATGCCCTATTTAGATATTTGCCGCCGTGTCAAAGATACGTTTGGTGCCCCCACTTATGCCTATCAGGTGAGTGGCGAGTACAGCATGATCAAAGCAGCGGCCCAAAATGGCTGGATTGATGAAGAACGCGTGATGATGGAAAGCTTGATGGCATTCAAACGCGCAGGCTGTAACGGAATCCTGACCTATTTTGCACCAGCAGCTGCACGCCTTTTGGCCTCAAAGCGGTAAGTTACCCAAAACGTCCTTGCGACGTGACAAAGCACCACAATAGGTGTATGAATGCCATCAAGACCGGAAAATCCGGCGAGCAGTATTGAAAATTACAGGCGGTTAACATGACCAACACAAATTTCTCGCGCCGCGCATTCGCGCTTGGCGCTTTGGCAGCAACCACAGCTGTAGCAGCTTGTGGCAATGGTGTTGGTGGGCGCGGTGCACCCACCATCGATGCACGAGTTCAAGCAACTTTGAACGAAATGTACAGCAGTTACCCAAACACAGCCGATCTAGCGAGCAAAGCTAACGGCATATTGGTCATGCCTTTGGTCACAGAAGCTGGTCTAGGGTTTGGCGGGGCTTACGGTCGCGGTGCACTCTTGAAAGGCGACACGAATGTCGATTACTACTCGGTAACTAAGGCGTCTGGCGGCTTCCAAATTGGTGCCCAGCAATACGCTCACGTTCTATTTTTCATGACAGAACAAGCGCTAGATGACTTCCGTCGTTCACGCGGTTGGGCAGCGGGTGCTGATCTTGAGTATGTTGTAAACTCAACAGGCGACAGCGTGGCTGCTGACACGACAACCGTTTTGTCCCCCGTTTTGGCTGCTGTCTTTGGCCGCGCAGGCTTACGTATTGGTGCAACTCTTGAAGGCACAAAATACACGCGGATCATACCGTAAACACACCTCGATCATTCATAAATTAAGGCCGTCAACTTGTGAACGTTGGCGGCTTTAATGCATTTAGGTCATCGATACGTCATCCACCCAATTTTTATAGGCGTTTGATCAGACTTGAGGTATCCCAGCGACCACCACCCATTTTCTGAATATCCTTATAAAACTGATCAACAAGAGCAGTGACCGGCAAAGAAGCCCCTATTTCGTCTGCTGTGCTAAGGCAGATTCCCAAATCCTTGCGCATCCAATCTACCGCAAACCCATGATCGAAGTGGTCATCAAGCATCGTCTCGTTGCGATTGGCCATTTGCCAGCTTCCGGCGGCTCCTTGACTGATCACCTCAACAACCGCACGTCCATCAAGACCGGCTTTTTGCGCGAAATGTAGTGCTTCAGACAACCCTTGAACCAGACCAGCAATCGCAATCTGATTGCACATCTTTGTCATTTGACCAGACCCAGACGCACCAATACGGCGGCAAATTTTGGAATAAACCTCCATTATCGGCAACGCGCTATCAAATGCAGCTTCGTCCGCGCCACACATGATGGAAAGCACAGCGTTTTCAGCGCCTGCTTGCCCGCCGGAAATCGGCGCATCGATGAATGCAATTCCGGCATCTGCAGCAACGGCATACATTTCAGCTGTCACTTTGGCAGACACGGTCGTGTGATCCACAAACACAGATCCTTGGGCCATCCCAGCGAATGCCCCATCTGGCCCTAAGCAAACCGAGCGCAGATCATCGTCGTTCCCCACACAAGCCATTACAAATTCAGCGCCTTGCACTGCTTCACGCGGTGTCGCGGCGGATGTACTTTTGTACTTGTCCGCCCACACCTTTGCTTTGGCTTCAGTTCTATTAAAAACCGTCACATCATGGCCTGCGCCCTGTAAATGCCCTGCCATTGGTGCGCCCATGACGCCCAAACCCAAAAATGCTAGCTTAGTCATGTTGTTTCCTCGTGATGTGGTGTTGCGTTCAGCTTAATCCATACCTAACAGTCATACGAAAGGGGTCAACACGGGAGGGACGCAATGGCACATGTGTTTCAATGGTTGGTACGGCTTGCTGCTGCTTTAATTGGGCTGGCAGTTTTTAGCGCTTTTATGGCCTATTACTTGGCTTCGCGGTCCCTACCCGATTATGATGCAACGCTAGAGCTCGCAGGCCCAAATGCGCCCATCGAAATTGTACGTGACCATGCAAACGTTCCCCACATTTTGGCAAAAACTGATCATGACGCCTTTTTCGGCCTTGGCTTTGCACACGCTCAGGATCGTCTATGGCAAATGATTGTGCTGCGCCGCACCGCTCGAGGACTTTTGTCCGAAATATTTGGCCGTTCAACAGTTGAAACAGATACGTATATGCGTCGTTTCGATATTTATCGTTTGGCTCTTTCATCAGTCAATGCACAAGACGCACAAACCATTGCAGCTCTAGAAGCATATTCTGACGGCGTGAACGCACAGTTTCAGCAGATCAATCGTGGTTCTTCTGGGCGTGGTGCACCTGAATTGTTCGTGTTCAAAACCCCCTTCGCGCCGTGGCAGCCAGCAGACTCACTTGCGATTCTCAAACTGATGGCCTTACAATCCTCAGGCCATTTGGCAGATGAGGTGCTGCGAGCACGCATGTCGCTAGCACTTCCAGACACCGAACGGCTTAACGACATTCTTCCTGATTCACCGGGCGCTGGGGTTGCCAGCCTGCCGCAATACTCCAGTTTGACTCCAAACGTTCCACAGTACGCATCAATTAGCTCCACCCAAAACCACCCACTATCACCGTTCAAAGCGCGTGGTTTCAGCGGTGCATCAAACGCGTGGGCAGCAGCCGCCAGTCGTTCAACAACCAGTAGCACCTTGCTGGCAAACGATCCTCATATGACCTTCACAGCACCATCTATTTGGTATTTGGCCCGTCTTGAACTACAACTGGGTGGTGTTATTGGCGCAACCGTTCCCGGCATCCCATCCATCTGGTCTGGCCGGAGCGCCAAACTGGGTTGGGGCGTAACCACAGCTTATGTTGATGATCAGGATGTTGTGATTGAACAGCTAAACCCTGAGAACTCCGAAGAGTATCTAACGCCAACAGGCTTCAAAAAGTTTCAAACACGCCCAACAATCATAAAGATTAAAGACGAAGCACCGATTACGCTTACACTACGCTGGTCTGACAACGGGCCAGTCCTGCCCGGTAGTTTCCAAAACCTGCGAACTGTAACGCCTACAGGTCACGTCGCGGCCTTGTCATCCACGGCTCTGAGCCCGAAAGACACAACCCTAAGCGCCAGCATCCGTCTTATGCAATCAACCACTGTGGAAGATGCCATTTTGGCCGGCTCACTTCATATGGCGCCAGCACAGAACCTGACAGTTGCGGATCAAACCAAGATCGCTATGAAAACAATCGGTGCTATTCCAAGCCGTAGAACAGATCACCAAAGTCAGGGGAGGATGCCCAGCCTTGGCAGCGACCCCCGCAATCTTTGGGACGGCATGATGCCATATGCCTCAAACCCAGAGTTTATCGAACCATTGGGTGGTCTGCTTGGTAACACAAACAACAAAACCGTCGAACGTCCCTTCCCTAACCATATCTCGTTCACGTGGGGTGACACTCAGCGGGTTCAGCGTTGGCAGCGTCTTATGCAAGTGCGCCAAGTTCATACACGTGACAGCTTTGTCGAGGCACAGCTGGACACTGTCAGCTTCACCGCTCGCGCATTGTTGCCGTTAATTGGTGCAGAGCTCTGGTTCACAGGCGAAGCCGCTCCTGAGGGCACAGTTCAACGCCAACGCCAACGTGCCCTGACGTTGCTGGCCAGCTGGAACGGCGAAATGAACGAACACCTTCCAGAACCCTTGATCTACGCAACTTGGGTTCGCGCGCTGCAATCGCGCCTGATCAAAGATGAACTTGGTCCAATGGCTGCTGAAATTACCCACGTTGAACCACTGTTCATCGAACGGGTGTTCCGCGATATAAATGGAGCCTCTGAATGGTGCAATATCCTACAAAGCGCTCCAGTCGAAACCTGCGCAGATATGGCGCGCCTGGCATTGGATGACGCACTTCTCGAAATCGCAGAAAACTGGGGCACTGCCTTTGAAAGCTTGCGCTGGGGCGATGCACATCAGGCAACCCAAGACCATGAAACATTGGGCGATGTGCCTTTGCTGCGTTATTTCGTAAACATCCGCCAATCGACTTCGGGCGGCGACAACACCCTAAACCGTGGTCTCACTTCAGGCACTGGTACAAACCCGTTCCAAAATGTACATGGTGCAGGTTATCGTGGTGTCTATGATTTCGCCGACCCTGACAGTTCAGTATTTGTGACCTCTACAGGCCAATCTGGCCATTTTCTATCACGACACTATGACGACCTTGCGCAGCTATGGCGGCGCGGCGAATACATCTTAATGTCTCTTGATACAGACCTTGCACGTGGGGCTCCTGTTGGGATCACCACCTTAAATCCGGTGAACTGATATGGCACGCGTTATCCTTTTTAATAAACCTTTTGGCGTTCTGTCGCAGTTTACCGACAAAGGCAGCGATGGCTCCCCTCGCCCAACCTTGTCGAGATACATCAACGTACCACGGGTTTATCCAGCAGGTCGTTTGGACCGTGACAGCGAGGGCTTGATGGTCTTGACCGACAATGGTGCCCTACAGTCCAAAATTTCGGACCCAATAAACAAGATGACCAAAACCTATTGGGTTCAGGTTGAAGGGACGCCAAGTGGTGCAAGCTTGGCTAAACTCAACAATGGAGTC